>JAEEGL012105724.1_pt1 | contig 104460 bp, 109 predicted proteins | sample 9134231 | NCBI WGS metagenome assembly JAEEGL01 (sample SAMN16246548, study PRJNA631951) | gut metagenome | biome: gut microbiome; feature: rumen; material: fiber-attached | host: Bos | place: Iran: Karaj | collected 2018-10
CAGGAATGGAAAGTGTAGCACCAACAGTAGAACCAGTTGAAAGCGTACTACCAGGAATGGAAGATGTAGCACCAACAGTAGAGCCAGTTGAAAGTGTACTACCAGGAATGGAAGATGTAGCGCCAACAGTAGAGCCAGTTGAAAGTGTATTACCAGGAATGGAAAGTGTAGCACCAACAGTAGAACCAGTTGAAAGTGTACTACCAGGAATGGAAGATGTATCACCAACAGTAGAGCCAGTTGAAAGTGTACTACCAGGAATGGAAAGTGTAGTACCAACAGTAGAACCAGTTGAAAGTGTACTACCAGGAATGGAAGATGTAGCACCAACAGTAGAGCCTGTTGAAAGTGTTCTTCCAAAAGTAGAAAATGAAGCAGTAAATAATGATTTACAAAACATAGATCAAGCGATAGAAGAAAACGAACAAACACAAGAACAAACCACATTAGATGGATTTAATAATCTAGAAACTGTGGCAGAAGAGCCTAAGAAAAGAGGTAGAGGAAGACCTAGAAAATATCCAGTTGAACCACCTAAACCAAAAGGAAAACGTGGAAGACCTAGAAAGAATCCATTACCAGAAGAAGTTGCTAAAACGGCAGAAACAGTTGCTACTGCAGGAGTTGAATTGCCTGGATTTGAACAAGTTACTGAAGCTGTTCCAAGTGTACAACTACCAGAAAGTGCTAATATTGCTACACCAGATGATGGAAAAGTTTATATACAAACACCAACTGGACCAATAGCGGTAGAAAAAGAAGAGAAAAATCCAGAAGATACAGATATGACCGGATTTGAGGATGTAGCTGTTTCAAATACTTATGTAGAAAAAGTTACTGCTGATAATATTGAAGTACCTGAAGAACCAGAAGAGGTTAAACCAGAGATTAACCAAAATCCAGAACCTATTCAAACTCCAGAAGTTGCTTCTATACCAGAAGTAAATGATATTATTCCTGAACAACCAGTTACTGGAAATGTAGTTGAACCTATACCATCAATACCAGTAAATAGCGAACCAGTTCAAGAAGAAACTAATATTCCAACAATAGAAAAAACAACAACTCAAGAAGCAGTTGAGAATTTTGTTCCAGTAAATGATTTATTTGAAGAAGTTCAAACTGTTCAATTGAGTAGTTCAAATACAGTAAATACTCAAGCTTCACAACCAGAACCTCAACCAGTAGCTCCTGCACAGCCAGAGGATCCATTTGAACAAACTATTGCACAAACACCACTTTCTCAAATGAATCCAGTAAATCAGGTAGAAGAAGTATCAAATTTAAATAATTTAGCTCAACCAGTTCAACAAGCAAATGATTTAGATTCTCAAGTAAATGATATGAGACAAAACATGGATACAGGATTTGAAATGCCAAATACTGATACAAATTCTTATCAGACAGAGACAACAAATACTGGAGTTGTGAATGACATTAATAATTATCAAGAACCTGAATATAACCCAATGAATTCAGAAATAGATAATCAATTTGAGAATATTGAGCTTGGAAATGCTCAAACAAATGTAACAAGTAGTATAGATTCAGATTTTGAAACATTAGATTCAGCAACTTTTGCAAATGAACCAGAAGAAACTATACAACCATTACAAAATAACAATGAAGATTTATTAAATAGCTTTGAACAAAACAATATAAATGACAATCAATTTAATGATTACAACGAGGAAACTGGTCTAGATGATAATTATGAAGATTTGTATGCATCAACAGTTTCTAGTAAACGTCTTCAAGCAGATAGTGATAATCCACAAAATGCAGTAACAGTTGATCAACAACCAAGTTATAATTCATCAAATGAATTTGAACCACAACCTAGTCAAAACTATGGCGTAGGACCTCAAATAGATCAAGCACCTCAAGTAGAAGCATATGTTCCAAATGATAATAGAATGCAATCTATACAAACTATAGAAGAAAATAGAGCATATTCTACAGGAAGTTTAAGCCAAGTATTAACTAAAGATAAAAAGATTGTAGCTTTTGTTGGAGCATCAAAGAGTGGTACATCATTCTTGATTAACAACTTAGCAACATTGTTCTCATCATTAGGAATAAGAACAGCAATATTAGATATGACAAAAAATAAAAATTCATATTATATTTACACAAATAATGATGAAAATTTAAGAAATATAGCATATAATTGTATAGAAAATTTGGAAAACGGAATAGCTGAAGGAATAAAGGTAGATAGAAACTTAGACGTATATACAGCCATTCCAAATGATGGTAAAGATTATTCTAATTCAGAACCAATCTTATCAACATTAATCCAAAATGAATCATTGGTATTAATAGATTGTGACTTTACAACACCTTGGGGATATTTTGCAAATGCAAGTGAAATATATTTAGTTCAATCTATGGATATATTAACAATACAACCACTTACAGCTTTCTTAAGAGAATTAAAAACAAGAGGATTGTTAGAACAAGATAAATTAAGAGTTGTAGTTAACAAAGAATTAAAAGTTAAAGGATTATCTAGTAAAGTTATTATAGGAGGCATGTCTTTCTACAACGATCCTGCAATGTCATTTATGACAGAATTATTCAACAAAGACAGAGTTAAAGCATGTACAATTCCTTTTGATGATAGCGTTTATTCTAAGTATTTAGAACAAGTAGTTAATTGTCAAATAACAATTGGAGGATACCCAAAAAGTTTTATGAATAACTTGAAAATTTTAGGCAATATGGTATATCCTTTACTAAGTAAACAAACTTATTCAAATAATTCTGGAGGACAAAATTACTCAAATAACGGATACAACAATAATTTTTCACCAGAAATGAATAATACATTAAATCAAATGAGAAATAAATATTAATAGTGAGAGGTGAACATAGTGGCATTACTTCCAATTATTCCTTTAGTTGCAATAGTTATTGGATTAGCAGTTTACAACTACAGGATTCACAAAAAACTAACTACATATGCAAATGTTTCTTCTAAAATGAGTAAATTAAATGCACTTCAAGACTTTATGGATATAACTGGTGAAGACTTACCAGTTGATGAAAAGATAAAGAAGATAAATGATGTGCTAATAGAAAAGTTTGAAATTAAGTATTCTTCAATTGTTGTATTCAATGGAGCTGAATACATAATGAAAGCTTCGAATACAGATGAAAAATATTGGGCAAACTTAACTAATTTACACCAAGAAGAAGTATTTAAAGATAGTATAAGTACTGCGACACCAAAGTATATAACTATAGATTCTGAAGAAGAAAAGCTACCTTATCAAAAGTTAGACTTTTCAAGAGCAAAATCTGCTATATTCTTCCCACTATATATAGATAATGTATATATAGGTTATTGGATTATAGAAAGTTCAGTAATACATGATTTTGATAATACAGATACAACTTTGTTAGAAGTAATAAAAGATGATATAGTAGCAATTCTAAAAACTGTATCATATCAAACAGCAATGGAAAGTATTGTTAGAACAGATCAATTTACAGGATTATATTCTGCTGAATACTTATATGGACAAGCTAAAGCAGCAATCGATTCTGCACCACAATCAACAGTAGCAATGTTTAGAATTACAAATATTGAAGAAATAAACAATAAATACTCTAGAATAACAGGAAATAACATTATTATTTCAGTTGCTAACTGGGCTAAGACTTGTATTTCTTCATCAGATATATTTGTAAGATACATGGGACCTAAATTTGTTATAGTATTTATAGGAAAAACAGAAGAAGAAGTTATTAATACAATTAAAACATTAAAACAAGATTTAGAAGATACTCAAGTAGAATATAGAGATGAAGTATCATTTGAGAAAAGTTTAGTAAGACCTACAATTAATTTCTGTGTAGGATCATACTATAAAGGAACTGGAATTGAATCTGTAACTAAAAAATTAGAAGAATATTTAGATAAAGCAGATAAAAAAGAAAGAAATATAAATTTTGTATAAAGGAGTAAAAAATGGATTTTGACAAAACAATGAAATTTAGCGTTGAAAAAGATTCAAGCATGGAAACAAAAGATATCATGAAAAAAGTTTATGAAGCTTTAGTTGAAAAAGGCTACAATCCAATCAACCAAATCGTTGGATATATCTTATCAGGTGATCCAACATATATTACAAGCCACAATGATGCTAGAAATTTAATTCGTAAAGTTGAAAGAGATGAATTACTAGAAAAAATGGTTAAATCATATATAGGGATTGATAAATAATGAGAATTCTAGGAATTGATTATGGTGATTCAAGAGCAGGATTAGCTATTTCAGATGCGTTAGGAATAACAGCTCAAGGATTAGAGACTGTTCATCATAATGGTAATGATAAACTTCTTCTAAAAAGATTAGAAGAAGTCATTAATGAATATGAAATAGGATGCATAGTTGTTGGAAAACCACTGAATATGAATGGAACTTCTTCTGAAAGAGTAGAAGTTACAGAAAAGTTTATTCATAAATTAAAATGTAGATTTAATAAGATTGAAATAGCAACAGTTGATGAAAGATTAACAACAGTTCAAGCACATAGAACAATGATTGATTTAAACATCAAAGGAAAAGACAAGAGAAATCTTGTTGATACTATTTCTGCAGTATATATTTTAGAAACATATATGAATAAAGGAAAATAGTTATTAATATTAAAAAGAATAAAAAAGGAACTTTTTATTTTGAAAGGAGAAAAATATGGACGAAGAAAACAGACCAGAAATGGAAGATGAGTTAGATAATGTTATTGTCCTAACAGATGAAAATGGAGAAGAGGTTCAATTTGAATTTCTTGATGAAATCGAATACGAGGATGAAAACTATGTTGTTCTACTTCCAGTAGATCAAATGAATGAAGAAGAAATCGGAGAAGTAATGATTCTTAAAGTTGAAGAATCTGAATCTGATACAGAAGAATCTTATGTTGGAGTAGACGATGAAGAAACTCTAGACAAAGTATTCTCTATATTCAAAGAAAAATTCCAAGATGATTACAATTATGTTGAAGATGATGACAACAACTAAATAGTAATCATAAGGAGGTACTAAAGATGATTGGAATGATTAGTTACCTAATATCTTTTTTAGGTATTCTATTTTGGTTGCTTAGAATTGCAGTTTGCTTTTGCGCAACTACAGGAATGGAATTTCCAGTGCAACCTTTAAATATTTATGTTGAATTTATTGTATTATTCATTTCTATACCATGCTTTGCATTAATCCTTAAAAGAAACCTAATGGGAGCATTTGTTTATTTCATAACATTTACATTCTATTTTGGAAATGATTTATATAATAATACTATAGGTGGAGGTCAAACTGCTCCATTAAACGTATTAATGGATTTTTTCGGAGTGCTATTACCACTTCTATCTGTTATAGATATAGCAATTAACAGAGATAGATTTGGAAAGGCTGAAGATAAGAAAACAGTTTGGTTCTATGGAAATAAAGATTTTGATAGACAACTAGATGAAAGAGCTGATAAAAATAATTATAGAACATAAAAACAAAAGAAAAAGAGATTTTCTTGCCAATCAGTAAGAAAGTCTTTTTTTATTTAGATTGGAGAAATAAAATGGGGCTTAAAGTTGGAACTGTTAAATTAGAAAAATATAATCCTGAATGGAAGAAAATGTTTGAAGAAGAAAAAAATAATTTGAAAGAGAAATTTGGAAACACGGCATTAAGTATAGAACATATTGGTTCAACTTCTATTGAAGGATTAAGTTCTAAACCAATAATAGACATAGCAGTTGGAATAAATAATTTAGAGGAATTTAACAAGGTTAAAGATAAATTTTTACTAGAACCTTATTCTGTAAAAGAAGATTCTGATCCTGGAGAGATATTAATTAGAAAAGGTCTAGAGGACAATCGAACTCATTTTATACATGTCATGGAGATAGATTCAGATAGATATAATAATTCTATAAGATTTAGAGACTACTTAAGAAATCATAAAGAAGCTTTAAAAGAATATGAAGAATTAAAAACAATTCTTGCAGAAAAATATGCAGATGATAGAAAATCATATACTAAATCTAAAAATGAATTTATACAAAGCATTTTAGAAAAAGCAAAATAATAGAATAAATAAGATTTTAAAGAGGAAAAATGGATAAATTTGTAAGAGTAATGTATGGGACTAGGTCTCATGCAGGCGGTTTTGAATATAAAATAGGTCAAGTGAATGAAACAGATAACTTTAATCCTAAAGCAGAAAACCCAAAAGATTTGGGCGGGTTTAATTTTTCGACAGAAAGTAAAATCTTAAGATGGATCTTAAGAGGAGATACTTTGTATGATGTAGAAATTCCTAGTGATGCTGAGGTTGTAGAAACTGAAAACAAAGATGCACCACATGGAGTTTTGGTAACTAATAAAATTATTTTATCTAATCCAAGATTAATAGATGATGATTTAGCTTTAGAATTATATTTGAAGTCAGATTTACCAGTAAATAGTTATTTTCAATGTTTAACTTTTTTATCCTTAAGAAACTTTAAAAAAGTTTGTGAAAGAATAATATTAGATAAGGTAAATAAAGATAATGCAGAAGATGCTTTTCAAACATTCTCAACGTTTTGGGAAGTAAATGAAGAATATAGAACAGATTGTTATAAAGAAGTTTGGAACAGATTAATGGAGATAAAAAATGAGTGAAAAAGATTTTTATAATAAAGTAAAAAATTGGGATTTTAGTATGATAAATTATGAGAAAGAATCTCTAACAGATTTTGACTTATATGATTTATTAAAAGAAAATACAAATAGTAGCAGTAGATTACTTGATTTAGGAACAGGAGGAGGAGAAAAAGTATTAAAATATTTTCCTGACTGTTCAGAAATTATAGCAACTGATTTTTCTGAAGAGATGATTAACACTGCAAACGAAAGTTTAAAAAGAAGCGGTAGAAACAATATTACTTTTAGAACTATGGATAATCTAAATATGGATACTCCAGATGATTATTTTGATGTTGTTGTTGCAAGACATACTTGTATAGATGCAAAACAAATATATAAAACATTAAAGAATGGAGGAAAGCTTCTTCTTCGTGGTGTCGACAAATTGGATTGTTGGCAATTAAAAAGATTATTTGGAAAAGGCCAATCATATTTTGATGAAAAACCAATCAGCGTAATAGATTATGAAAATATTTTAGATGCTGGTTTTAGACATGTAGAATTAATACCTATTCATGTTAGAGAATTCTATAAAACAAAAGAAGACCTAATGGCACTATTACTAAAAACACCAATACTTATGGATTTTTCAGAAATAGAAGAGAATGATAATTTAGAATTAAAAGGAATTGATGAAAAATTAATAGACAAGTATATTGAAGAAAATACTTTTGAAAAAGGAATATTGCTTATTAGACGCTATTATGGAATAATTGCAACTAAATAAAAAAATAAAAAAGTAGGTGGCAAAAAGCCTGCTTTTTTATTTACATAAAACTCTAAAAATGCTACAAAATTTGGACTTCTTGTGTTATAATTAAAAAAGCGTTTATAATTACTAATTAAAAATAGAGGTAAAAGATGGTCAAAGTTAAAATATGTGCTAACAAAAGTTTAGAAGATGCAAAAATGAGTATAGATGCAGGAGCAGATATTATTGGAATTTTGGTTGGACAAGAACATACTAGTAATGATTTTGTCGATGAATATAAAGCAAAAGAAATAGCAGATTATGCTAATGGTAAATGTGATGTGTCTTTAGTAACACATTTAACTAATGCTGATGAAATAATTAAGCTAAGTACTTTTATAGGAAACAATACGATTCAACTTCATTCTGATATAAATGAAGAAGAAGTAGAAAAAATAAAACTAGCATTACCAAATATTAAACTTGTAAGATTAATACATATATCAAGTGATGGAAAAATATGTACAGACTATAAAAAAATGAAATATGCTGATTATTATTTGCTAGATAGTTTTAATCTAAAAACAAACCAAGTTGGAGGTACAGGCTTAACTCATGATTGGAATAAAAGTAAAGAACTAATAGCATCTTTAGATAAACCAACATTCTTAGCAGGTGGATTAAATCCAGAAAATGTATCGACAGCCATAAAACTAGCTAGACCTTATGGTGTAGATGTAAATAGTGGATGTAAAAATGAAGCAGGAGAAAAAGATAAAGAAAAGGTTAGAAGATTTGTAGAAAATGCTAAAAAAGTTTCAAATAAAAGAATTATTTTTGATTTAGATAATACTCTACTATTTATTTCAGATGAATGGAGCAAAATATATCAATTTTTTATTGATAAATATAACTATAAGTTAACACCAAAAGAATTATATCAAGGTATTGGAACTTTTGAGAATAATAGTAAAGGTATAGTAGTAACAAAAGAGTATTTTACAAATTACCTAAATAAACAAATCGGACTTAAATTTACTGAGGAAATTATAGAGGACTTATTAAATCTATATGCCAATATACCTTTATTAAAAACAAATATTATTTATGATGTATTATCTTATTTAAACGAAAAATATGAATTAATTGTATATTCTAATTGGTTTACTGATAATCAAATTCAAAGATTAAGAAATTATAATTTAGATAAGTTTTTTACAAGAATATATGGTTGGGATAAATTACCAGTAAAACCATCTGAAGAAGGAATAAAAGCTATCGTAGGAGAAGATGATATCAATGATTATGTTTTTATAGGTGATGTTATAGAAATAGATGTTAAAGTTCCCCAAAAATTAGGGATGGATACAATTTTTTATAACAGAAAAAATATAGAACAAAATGAGTATAAAGAAATATCAAGTATAGAGAAGTTAAAGGAATTATTTTAAAGTAAAGGGGAGAGAAAATGAGTGAAAGATTTAAAATATGTTGTGCAGTATGCTTAATTCTAATTAAAGATGGAAAAATATTATTACAATTAAGAAATAATCCAAATAAATATGGTTATGGAATGTTAGGAATGCCTTCAGGACATCTTGAACCTAATGAAAATGTTTATGATGCTTTTAAAAGAGAGATGAAGGAAGAATTAGATATTGACGTTACTAATAGTAAAATTGTTCAAGTAATGAATGTAAAAGGTGAAACTGATGTATATGATGTTTATTATTTTGTATGTGATTATACTGGTGAAATAAAGAATAATGAAGCTGATGAATCAAAATCTATTGGTTGGTATGACATAAATACAGAAATAGATAAACTATTATCAGAAGAAAAATATGCATTAGAAAAATACCTAGAAAGTGAAGAGAATAAATTTACTATATTTGGTTGGGATAAATAAGTTTTTAAGGAGAAAAAACTATGGCAACATCTAAGGAATACAAGGATTTTATATTAGAACAATTAGAGTTATTAAACAATATTACTTGCAAATCAATGATGGGCGAATTTTTATTATATTATAATGATATTTTATTTGGTGGTATCTATGATAATAGATTACTTGTTAAAAAAGTTGAAACCAATAAGAATTATAATATGAGTGAAGAGATTCCATATGAAAGTGCAAAACCAATGTATTTAGTCGAAGAAATTGATAATAAAGAATTATTAAAAGAAATTGTTATAGAAACTTGCAAGGGTTTGTCTATAAAAAAGAAGGAGAAATAAAATGAAAATAGGAATTGATATAGATGATACAACTTTTTTAACAGTAAAATCTATGCTTAAATATGCTGATCTATTTGAAGAAGAAATATCAGGAGTTCCAACAAATAGAGATAGCTTTGGATTAATAAAAAATAGATATTATCTACAAGCATTATATGGATGGAGCGATGAAACAAAATTTGAATTCTTTAGAAAATATTATAAAAACGTTTTAGAAGAATGTACTATGCTTCCAAATGCAGATGTAGTTATTCAAAAACTAAAAGAAGAAGGAAATACAATTCACTTTATAACAGCAAGACTTATGAATATAGAAGGTTGTGATACTGAAAAAATCACTAAAGAAAGCTTGAAAAAGTTTAACATTCCTTATGATTATTTAGACTTACACGTTAGTGATAAATTGAAATTTTTCAAAGACAATAACATAGATTTATGCATAGAAGATAGCTTCGAAACATGTAGACAATTAACAGATAATGGAATAAAAGCAATATTAATGACAACCAAAATGAATGAACAAATAGATGCTGGTGAAATTACAAGAGTAACTAATTGGAATGAAATATATGAAGAAATTAAAAAAATAAAAAGTTAGTAAATATAGGAATTAGAAAAATGGAAAAGCTTGAATCTATAACAATAGAAAAAAATGAAAAATATTTAAGACAAATTTCTAAAAAGGTAGATATTAATGATCCTGAACTTCATAATAATATAGTTGTTCTTGAGGAATATTGCATGCAAAATGAAGTTATGGCTATGGCAGCTGTACAATTGGGAATTCCTAAAAGAATTGTATATATAAAAAACACAAATTTGGAAATACTAAATAAACGTTTAACAGATGAAGGAAAAAAAGAAACTAAAAACTATAATGAGGCAAAAGTATTACTTAATCCGGAAATACTATCAAAAGAAGGGCTTACTACATATTGGGAAGCATGTGCATCATGCACCTGGGAAGAAGGAAATGTAAAAAAATGGTATAACGGAAAGGTAAAAAGACCTTATAAAATAAGAGTTAAGTATATGGACTTGAATGGAAATGAGCATGAGGATGAATTTGAAGGATTTGAATCAACAGTATTATGCCACGAAATAGACCATTTAGATGGGATTCTACATATAGATATTGCTGATATAGTAATTAAAGGAACTAGAGAAGAAAGAATAGAATTAAGAAAAAAAGATGGATATACTATAATAAGTCAAACAGGAAATTTTGAACACTTAAAAGAATAAATATAATTAGGGAGAATTATATGAAAGAGATAAGATTGTGTGATAATGGAGATTTTATACCTACAATAGAATTGTGTGAAAAAAATGACTTGGGACTGGAAATACAAGGTTTTCATAATCCATATATAGACAATAAAGAAGAATTAAAAACTTTGTATTTGGAAAATATAAAAAGAATTAATAAAGGTAAATCATTTCATGCACCATATTGGGATTTAAACCTAGGAACAAAAATAATAGAACTACAAGAGGTAATGTATAAAATTTACAATGAAGCATATTATATAGCCAAAGAATTAGGTTGCAGCGAAATGGTAATACATGGTAACTATAAACCTGGAACAGATTGGTATAGCGGATGGATTAATCGAGCTAAGGAGTTTTTAATTAAATTTTTAAGTGATAAAGATGATTCTATTACAATATGTATAGAAAACCAATTTGATTCAGATAGTGAATTGTTATTAAAACTTATAGATGAAGTAAATGATAGTAGAGTTAAAGTGTGTCTAGACATAGGACATGCTAATTGCAATTCTAATATGAAAGTAGAAGATTGGATTAAATCCTTAAAAGATAGAATAGCATATTACCACTTACATAATAATCACGGAAAACAAACATTAACAGGTTACAATAAAGATGATGAACATTTAGGAATAAATAATGGAACAATTAATATTAAAGAGGTATTAAAACTAGCAGAAGAATACACTCCCAATGCTATTTGGAATATAGAAAGTAAAACAGAATATTTAAAAGAATCTATAGAGTGCTTAAAAGAATTAAATTATATTAAATAATTAGGTGGAATGAGAAAGAATCTTAAGGTTATAATTTAGTAAAATAAGGAAGTGATATAAATGAATGATAACAAAACTAACATTAACTGCAATACGGGGATTTTAGGGAAACCACACTCAAACCTTTGAATATTTTTTTGCCTAAGTATGGACCTATTATTCATTTTAAAAATTTAAATTAAATCTTCTTTTTTTATTAAATCATTTATGGTACAATTATATTATAATAGAGGTGGTAGTGATATATGAAAGATGAGAAAGAAGATAAAAAAATTGAGAAAGAAGTAGTTTTAGATCAACCAAAAAAGAAACATACTGGATTAATTGTAGGTATCTGCTTTGGTACTGTCATTACAATTTTACTAGTTGTCATTATAATACTTTTACTTACTCAGGGAGGAACTAAATCATCTAACGATAATGATGACTCAAAGAGTTCAAATAACACAAATAATAGTGAACAAAATAACAACTATAGTAATCAAGGAAACGATGTTAAGCATCAAGAGGTTGAAGTAAAAACATCTACTGATAAACACATTCAATATATTAAAGACTATGTAAGCAAAAATGCAGCATCTATTGGTTATGAATCATTAGGTGGTGAGAAACGTGATCATTATGGTGCCGCTTCAGTAGAACTAGTATTTGTGAATTCAGAAGGAAGCTATATTGGAGTTTCTAAGGAAAATTTAAAAGATTATGTAGTAATCGATCAAAACTATGAACCTAACTCTGAATTAAAAATTGTATTTGATAAAGACCCTTCAGGAAATGAATATAGTAATTTAACAGATTGGCAAAGTATAAATACTATAATTTTAAGAGTTAAAAAAGTAGGAGAAAATAATCCTAAATTTGATAATAATTTAGTAAGACCTTTAATACCAAATGATAAATATGAAGACTATGTTAAAGACTATGTAGGATTAAACTTGGCTAATTGTGGATATCTTTCATTAGGTGGTGAACTAAGAGATCACTATGGAGATGCTTCTGTAGCATTGAAGATTCAAACAAATGATGGATCTTATATTGATGTAAATGAAAGTGAAGCATTAAAAGATTATAAAGTAGTATCTCAAGATGTAGAACCAAATACTAAAATAAGTATGGTATATGCTAAAAGTTCTGACGGAAAAGAATATAGCTGGACTGAATCTCAAAGTGTTGAACAAATTTACTTATCAGTAGAAAAAATAAAATAATTCTTAGAATATGAAGTAAGAAAATGAAGAAAATTAGCGTAAAAGCTAATTTTTTTCAGTGTGTTTTTAATCTTAATTCAGAATCAGTAAATGCAACACTATATAAATGATATAAAAAAGACGGAATTATACTAAATTTTGTCTTTTTTTATGGTATAATTTTATTGATTTATTAAAAAGGAGTTGATCCAAATGAATGAAAATAAAACTAATATAAATTGGTATCCTGGTCATATGGCTAAAACAAAAAGACAGATACAAGAAGATTTAAAACTAATAGATGTAGTTATAGAATTGTTAGATGCAAGAATACCAAGAGCTAGCCAAAATCCTGACATTGCAGAATATGTAAAGAATAAAAAAAGACTAATTGTTTTGAATAAAGCAGATTTAGCTAATGATCAAGAAACAGAAAAATGGATTGCATATTTTAAACAAAAAGGAATTAAAGCTATAGCAGTAGATGCAAATCAAGGAAGAGGAATAAATCAAGTTGAAAAAATAATACTAGATATGATGCAAGATACTATAATAGAAAATGCTGCTAAAGGTAGAATAAGAAAAACAATTAGAGTTATGATTCTTGGAATACCTAATGTCGGAAAATCATCATTTATAAATAGAATATCTAAAAAGACTACTATGGAAGTTGGAAACAGGCCAGGTGTTACTAGACAAAAACAATGGATTAGAATTGGAAATCAAATTGAACTTTTAGATACTCCTGGAGTATTATGGCCAAAACTTGGAAGTGATGAAGTTGGATTAAACCTAAGCTTTACTGGTAGTATTAAAGATGATGTTATTGATAAAGAAGAAGTTGCTTTTTATTTAGTTAAATATCTAATGAATAATTATAAAGAAGAATTTAAAGCAAAATATAAATTTGAAGAAAGTGAAATTTCATCTCCTGAAGGAAGCCAAAATTATTATTTAGAGATTATGGAATTAATAGGAAGAAAAAGAGGCGCTTTAATATCAGGTGGAAGAGTAGATAATTTAAAAGTTTCTGGAATTATTTTAGATGAGTTTAGAAGCGGAAAAATAGGAAAAATAACTTTAGAAAAAGTTAATTAGAAAGGAAATATATGGATTTTATAGAAAGAGATAAAGAAGAAATTGATGTTAATATACTTTCACCTTTAACATGGGCATATGTTGGAGATGGGGTATATGAATTATTTATTAGATGTCATTTAGTAAATAATTCTAAGCTAAAACCACATAAACTTCATGTAGAATCAATCAATTTTGTAAAAGCTAAAGCACAAGCTGACATATTAAAAAGTATATTAAATGATTTGACTGAAGAAGAGCAAGACATAGTAAGAAGAGGAAGAAATGCTGAAAATCATCACTTACCTAAAAATGCTGATCCAGAAGACTACATGTATGCTACAGCTTTTGAAGGATTAATAGGATATTTATTCTTATCAAGAAGAGATGAAAGATTAAAAGAAATACTAAATAAATGTATATAAAAATAGCTGGCAGCACTGCTGCCAGCTTTAACATTATTCCGAGGTGGTATTCCCAAAACCTTTCTCCCATTTCATGTGGCGAACGCGCGCTAATAGGAGCCGGTTCTTTGAATACAGTGACTTGATTTCTTCCCAACGACGGTTACCTAAGTAGCAACAATAACTTGTGAGCAAGTCATAAGTCTTGTTGACTTCGAAGATAGCACATTCGAGCGAGAAGAAGAATCTCTCCAAATGATTAGGGTCATAGAAAATCCAAAATCGGTCGGTAATCAGTTCCTTAGGTCGGTTGAGCTCTTTTCCTTCAACTATCAAATCGTATCGATCAAACAGCTCGGAAAGCTCGTCGGTAAGTGCTTGATATTCTTCCATCAGTCGGACACCATGACGGTAGTAGAGAATCCAGCCAATCACGCAGAGTACCAAGAGAATCTCCAAAATAGGAAAGTACCGCATAAACATGCACCTCCAAAATATTGTATATATATTATACTCCAAAATGTGATTTTTTTCAACAAACAAGCTGGTTTGAAGAGTTTTGCACGTAAATAACTATTGACGAAATAGAGTTTTTTGTGGTATAAATATATAGTATTTATAAGGCCCCTTGGTCAAGCGGCTAAGACGCCACCCTCTCAAGGTGGAATCATGGGTTCGATTCCCGTAGGGGTCACCAAAAGGAAAAACACTAGATTAAATCTAGTGTTTATTTTTTTACAAAAATACCGAACAAATGTATTGACAAAAAATATATTAGAAGTATAATTAAGATACAAACAAATGTACGCGAAAGGAGAAGGATAATGATAGAAACTTTACACATAAAAAATGTTGGAATTATCAATGAAATTAGTATTAATCTTAATAAAGGATTTAATGTTTTTACAGGTGAAACAGGTGCTGGAAAATCATTAATAATAGGATCATTGAAAATCCTTTCAGGTGGAAGATTTTCAAAAGAAATGATAAGACATGGAGAAAAGAACTGCTATATAGAAGCACAAATACTATTTGAAAATGGAGAATATATTATTTCTAGAGAAGTTAGTGATTTAGGAAGAAATACATGCAAAATAAATGGAAGATTAGTTTCCGTAAATGAATTAAAAGACTTTATGAAAAAAGTAATAGATATACATGGACAACAAGATAATCAAACTATTCTAGAACAAGCAAGCCATATAAGATTCTTAGATGATTATTCTAAAGAAGAACTTAAAACAATTAAAGAGGAATACCAAAAAGAATATAATAAGTATCTAAAAATAAAAGAGGAAATAAAGAAAAACTATGGTGATGATAAAGAAAAACAAAGAACTCTTGATTTATTAAACTACCAATATAATGAAATAGAAGAAGCAAAATTAGAAATTGGTGAAGAAGAAAGATTAGAGGAAAGAGAGAAAGTACTTTTAAATAGTGAAAAGATTGTTAATAATCTAGAAGAAGCGCATTACTTATTAAATAGCAATGTTGTAGATGAATTAGGAACTGTTATAAGAAATTTAGAAAAAATAAGTGAATATGATAAAGAATATGAAAAATTATTAGAAAACATTCAAACAGCATATTATGAAATAGAAGAAGCTGAAAGAGACTTATACAACAATAAAGAAAACGTTTCGTTTGATGAACAAGAAAGAGATGAATTAGAAAGTAGAATTAATTTAATTCAAAATTTAAAAAGAAAATATGGAAATAACATAGAAGAGATTCTAGATTATCAAGATAATGTAAAAAAACAAATTAATGAAATAGAAAATCTTGCAGAATATATATTAAAACTTAAAAAGGACAAAAAAGAAATTGCTCAAAGAATGAAACTATTATCAGATCAAATTCATAAAGTAAGAACACTAAAAGCTAAGGACATGGAAGAAAAAATTAATAATGAATTAGAAGATTTAGAAATGAAAAATGCTAGATTTAAAGTTAATATTGTTAAACAGGAAGAGTTTAATATTTACGGTCAAGATAGTGTTGAATTCTTAATATGTACAAATATTGGAGAAGATTATAAGCCTTTAATTAAAATTGCATCTGGTGGCGAAATGTCTAGAATAATGCTTGGAATCAAAAAAGTATTAGCAGATATAGATAATGTTCCTATATTAATCTTTGATGAAATTGATACAGGTATTTCTGGAATAGCTGCAAATAGAGTAGGGCAAAAAATGAAAGAAATATCTAAGTATCATCAAGTAATATCAATTACACATTTGGCTCAAATAGCAGCCAAAGGAGATTTTAATTACTTTATTCATAAAGAGGTTGAAGGTAAAAAAACTAATACTAAAATAGAAGAATTAACAGAAGATGATCTAATTAAAGAATTAGCAAGAATTGCTACAGGAGAAATTAATACTATTTCTATTGAACATGCAAAAGAATTAAGAAGTAAGAAAGTAGCATAAAAGCATCAATAGCAATTATGCAGAACTTTACATAATTGCTATTTTGCATTCAGTATGGTATAATAAAGCATGGCTGAATAATAGAATAAGGAGGTATGCGAAATGCAATCGACAGCAGAAGATATGAGAAGGGATGACAGCCGCGATATTACACCTCCGTGTCAGGTCATTCCACTCTATACGATTTTTCCGTACAAGGATCACATCTGTCCCGACGCACTTGTTTGCGAATATTCACAGTTGTGTGACAATGGAAAACGTTGCGTGGATGCACACAGCGACAAATAAAAGTGTGCGAAAGAAGAGCGCTATTCTTAAGTGTAAGAAAAGCGCTCTTCTTTGCTTAAAAATTGAAAAAAAGCTATAAAAATGGTATAATTAATATGTAGCCAATGGTGGCACAAAACAATAACAGGAGGAGATCAAGATGGTCATTACAACACGGAGCAAAGCAGAGAACATGAGAGTAACCAATCCCTATCCGGAGATGATGCATGGCAAGCGCAAGCAAGGTCGAGATCAGATCTGGATACCTGGCACTTATGGCCAGCCCACGAAAGAATCGGCAAATCGCCAGCTGCAGAAGGTTTTGGCTGATTACAGGATGTGGGAAGGATTCCACTGCGAAGAAGGTCACTACGGTGTTTTTGAGGAGCATGATCCTTCATCGTGTAAACCCTACAACGAGCGGGAGACCTGGTGGAAGTTCTTCATCCACTACTGCATCTACAAGTAATCTCCACCGCGGCGTCCGAGTGCGGACGCCGTTGCTTTTTGCTTATTTTTATATTCGTGTTATAATAATGTAGATAAAAAATGTTAAGGACAAGAATATGAATGATTATATAGAATTAAATAAATGTAATCTTTGTCCATTTGAATGCGGCATAAATAGAAACCAAAAACAACTTGGCAGATGCAAAGCACCTAAAAATATAAAAATTGCTTTATATAAATTGCATTTTGATGAGGAACCTTGTATTAGCGGTGAGAATGGATCAGGAACAATATTTTTTAGTGATTGCAATTTGAAATGTAAGTTCTGCCAAAACTATAAGATAAGCTGTGAATCAAAAGGAGAAGAGATTACTGAGGAAAGATTAGCTAATATAATGCTTGAACTTCAAGAAAAGAAAGCTAATAATATTAATTTAGTAACTGCTACACCTTATGTTCCAATGGTAATAGATGCAATAAAAATAGCTAAAAGAAAAGGGTTAAATATTCCTATTCTTTATAATACGAGTGGATATGAGAGTTTAGAAACACTAAAAATGTTAGATGGATTAATTGATATTTATTTACCTGATTTTAAATATTTTGATAATGAACTTGGAAAAAGATTATCAAATGTTACTAATTATAGAGAAATAACAACAAGAGCTTTAAAAGAAATGTATAGACAAGTTGGAACAAATAAGTATAATGATGAAGGAATATTAATTAAAGGAATGATAATAAGGCACTTAGTACTTCCTAATAATATTGAAAATTCTAAAAAAGTTCTAAAATGGATTAGCTTAAATATGCCTTCTAATATAATGATTAGTCTTATGGCACAATATTTTCCTTCATATAAAGCTGAAAGTATTGAAGAAATAAATAGACAATTAAATGAAGAAGAATATAAACAAATAGAAGATTATTTATATAGCTTAAATCTAGAAAATGGATATATACAAGAATTAGGGAAAGAAGAAGAAAAATACGTTCCAGAATTCTAAGACAAAGGAGAAATAAAATGGAAATAATTTATGGTACATCAAACAAACACAAAGTAGAAGATATGAGCAGAGTTTTTAAAGAATACAATGTTCATGCGAATTTAGAAAGATTATCAGATATTGGTTTTGATAAAGAGATAATAGAAGATGGAGAAACTTTTGAAGAAAACTCAGAAATTAAAGCTAGAAGCATAGAAGCTTTTTGTAGAGAAAAAGGAATAAATGACAGAATAATAATTACAGATGATGCTGGTTTATGCATAAACTATCTAAATGGTGAACCAGGAGTTTATTCTGCAAGATATGCAGGAGAAGGTGCTACTCAAATAGATAGTATAAATAAAATTCTAAATAAAATGAAAGATGCAACAGATAGAAGCTGTAAGTTTGTTTGTGTATTAACAGCAATAGATTTAAAAACTGGAGAAAAAATAGTTGCTAGAGGAGAATGTTTAGGAACAATTGCTAAAGAACATGGTACACTTCAAGGTTTAACATATTCACCTATATTTATACCAAAAGGATGTGATAGACCAATGAGTGATATGAAGCCAGAAGAGTATGTTGCAGTACATAATCATAGAGATCAAGCAATGAAAAAATTGATAGAAGAATTTAAAAATAGAAATATTATGTAGTTAAAAAATGAAACAAAAACGTAAAACAATTTTTGTTGAAAAACATGCAGTAATGTGGTAAAATATATATAACAATTAAATAAGTAATTAGTTTTCCCTGCATAGTGCGTGAGACTGAGTTTTTAGAACCTACAAGTTTGGATAATGGAGCAAGACCTCGAGGTATGGCGTGTAAGCTTACACTTTAGACATTTATAGTTTCTTTAAGTAGTAAGAAACCCATGAATACTTTGGATTGCACCGCCTGTTTTTTAGGACAGGTCCTTAAAAATTCTTTATCAATACCGGCTAATGTGGGGCTTTTTATTTGCGGAGGAATAATGATAGTTAAAGAGGCTATTAAATATGGATTAGATAATGTTCAAGACATTGAAGATAAATCTTTAAAAGTTAAAATGATATTATCTAATTTATTAGAAGTAAAAAAAGAGAATCTAATAGTAATTGAAAATGAAGAATTAAGTAAAGAAAAAGAAGAATTATATAAAGAAGCCATTTCTAAACTTAATAAAAAAATTCCTGTTCAATATATTATAGGAAAACAGGAATTTTTTGGGTTGTTTTTTAAAGTAAATGAATCTGTATTAATACCTAGATTTGATACAGAGGTATTAATAGAAAAAGTATTAGATTATTGTAAAGCTACTAATAAAGAATTTAAGATATTAGATTTGTGTACAGGAAGTGGAGCTATAGGAATAACACTTGCTAAAAATCTTCCTCAAAGCAAAGTATATTTATCTGATATAAGTGAAGATGCATTAAAAATTGCAAAAGAAAATGCTAACGCTAATAATGTAGATGTAACTATTATTAAATCCAATATGTTTGATGATATAAAAATAAGTGACTTTGATATTATAGTTTCAAATCCTCCATATATAGAAAAAGAAACAATAAATAGTTTATCAGAAGAAGTGAAAAAAGAACCAATCTTGGCTTTAGATGGTGGCAAAACAGGTCTTGATTATTATACAATTATAGCTGGAAAGGCAAAGGATTATCTAAAAGAAGATGGAATATTATTCTTAGAGATAGGTTTTAATCAAAAAAATAGTGTGACTAAGTTATTAGAAGAAAATGGTTTTAAAAATATTATTTGTTATAAAGATTATAATAATTTAGATAGAATAATAAAAGGAGAGTAAGATGTCATTTTCATCAGAAGTAAAATTAGAGTTAAACAATATTTCTAATTTTAAACAAAAAGAATTAATTGAATCAGAATTAATAGGATATATGTTATCTGGGAATTCAAGTTTTGACGGAAAAAATATTGTTTTTACTACTGAAAATGAATTTAATATAGAAAGACTTTATAAGATTCTTTTTAATCTTGATATAGAGTATGAACCAAACATAAACGGAAAGAATTATATTGCAAAATTTCAAAATAATATATCAAGAAAAGTTGAAGAACTTACAAGTGTTGATGAAAAAAGAGCTCTTCTAAGAGGACTATTCTTAGGAAGTGGTTCTGTAAATGATCCAGAAAAAAAATATCATTTAGAAATATTATTAAGAGATCCAGATGTTTCAACTTATATTAGAAACATCTTAAAAGAAGATGGAATAAATGTAAAAATTCTAGAGAGCAATAACACAATATATATAAAAGAGGGAGAAGAAATATCTAAATTTTTAGCATACATAGGTGCTCCTAAATCAGTATTAAAATTTGAAGACATAAGAGTAATGAAAGATATTAGAAACAATGTTAATAGACAAGTAAATTGTGAAACTGCTAATATTAATAAAACTGTTGAAGCTGCAGTTACACAAATAGATGCTATTAAGTTTTTACAAAAAATGAAAAAATTTGATGAGCTTCAAGAATCTCTAAAAGAGATTGCATCACTTAGGTTAGAATATCCAGAAGCAAGTTTAAAAGAACTTGGAGAAAAATTAGATAATCCAATTGGAAAATCAGGTGTTAATCACAGATTGAAAAAAATCATAGAGTTTTCTGAGGATGTTAAAAGAGGTTTAGAATAATGAAAGAAATAGGGATTTATATACATATTCCTTTTTGCAAGAGCAAATGCTATTATTGTGATTTTACTTCATATGCAGGAAAAGAAGAAAAAATAGAACAATACGTAAATAAACTTATATCCGATATAGATAAGTGCGATAAGACAGGTTTTAATGTGAAAACTATCTATATTGGAGGAGGAACACCTTCTTTTATAAATGAAACTTATATTGAAAAAATTATCCAAAAAATAAGAGAAAAATTTATTGTTGTACAAAATCCAGAAATAACTATCGAAGCAAATCCAGGAACTTTAACTAGAGAGAAATTAGAAAAGTATTATTTGGTAGGAATCAATAGATTAAGTCTAGGTCTTCAATCAACAGATAATAATTCACTAAAATCAATAGGAAGAATTCATACTTATGAAGAGTTTATAGAAAATTATAAATTAGCAAGAGAAGTTGGTTTCAAAAATATAAATGTAGATTTAATTTTAGGATTACCTAAACAAGAAGAAGTAAAAGATATAAAGGTACAAGTTAAAGAAATAATAGATTTAAATCCAGAACACATATCTGTTTATTCTTTGATTTTAGAAGATAATACTAAATTAAAAGAATTGTATGATAAAGGTGAAATTATACTTCCTGAAGATGAAGAAGAAAGAAAAATGTATTGGGACGTCAAAAATCTTTTAGAAGAAAACGGATATATTCATTATGAAATATCTAATTATGCCAAAGAAGGTTTTTATTCAAAACATAACTTAGACTGTTGGAATCAAAATGAATATTTAGGCTTTGGAGCAGCTGCAGCAAGTTATTTTAATAAGGAAAGATTTGTTAATCCTAAAACAATAGAAGAGTATATACAAGGAAAAGAAGCTAAGATAGAGGAAGTGCAAGATAAAGAAGCTCAAGCAAAAGAGTTTATGATTCTTGGTCTTAGAAAAATTGAAGGAGTATCAATTTCAGCATTTGAAAGGAAATTTTCTATCAATCCTTTATTTTATTTTAGATTTGAAATTAGTAAACTTACAGATGAAGAATTAATAGAAGTTGATTTAGATGCTATAAAGCTAACTAAAAAAGGATTAGATTTAGCCAATATAGTTTGGGAAGAATTTATTTAAATAAAAAGGCCGGGCAGACCCGAAAGGTCTGCCCGGTTTTCTTTCCTTTTCTATGACTAAACAGCATCATCCTCCATTTCTCCATTCGGAAAGAGCTCTGCATACAGAGCGTGGATATTCGTAGAATCTGTCATACCATTATTCTCATTACCATAGATTGGCGATACTTTTTTTGCGGCTTCAATAAGTTGCATGCACTTATATCTGCGCACAAGTTGAATATTGCCATCGTCGTCATAGACTTCGTGGTAAAGGGAACGAAAGCGTTCCAAATCCTTCGAATCAACCATAGTGACACCTCCTTCAGTGAACTCTTAAGGGGTTGTATAAGTCAATACCATGATGCATTCGAGTTTCCGGAGTATCAACTTATAAAATGTAGCTATTAGATTATACAACGATTTTGCCTAAAAAGCAAGAAAATGACGCTAAAAGCCTAGCTTTAGGCGCTTTTCTATTATTGAAGAAAATAATGAAAAAATATTAGCAAAAGTTATTGACAATTGCTAAATTAGATATATAATATACACAGATTTTAGCAAACAAACAAAAAGAGTGCTAACAATAAAGAGGTGTAAAAAATGCTTGATAATAGAAAGAAAAAAATACTTCAAGCAATTGTTGAAGAATATATAGACACCGCAGAACCAGTAAGTTCAGGCAATCTTGTTAAAGAACTTAATTGTAGTAGTGCTACAATAAGAAACGAAATGGCAGAACTAGAAAAGATTGGTTTTCTAGAAAAACCATATACATCTGCTGGAAGGGTTCCATCTCAAAAAGGATATAGATTCTATATCGATGAATTATTAAGAGATGATAATTTAACATTAAAAGAGATGCAATATATAAAAGAGAGATTAGAGACAACAGTTAATGATCTAGAAGATTTAACTAAGATTGCAACAACAACTCTTTCGGAACTTACACATTATACGACAATTGCAATAGGACCTAAAATTGAGAATCATACAATATTAGATGTAAAATTTGTTCTACTTGGAAGTAGAGTAATGATGGCAATAATATTAACAGATTCTGGTATAGTTCGTGAAGCAATCATCAAATTTGATGAAGATGTTACTGAAGAACAAATAAGAAGAATAAATCTATTATTTAAGAATAAAATGGTTGGAAAACCACTAGATGAAATAGGCGGAAACATAGAAGAATACATCATTGAGGAAATGAACACAAGCATTGATATAATTAAAAAAATAGTAGATGAGATTAACAAGATATTCCAAGAAAATGATGAACTATTCTTAGAAGGAACTAATAAATCATTTGACTTACCTGAATTTAGACAAGTAGATTTAGCTAAAAATTTTATGAATGTATTAGATCAAAAAGATTTAATGTCAGAAGTTTTAAGTACAGGTGTTGCAGATGATATATCAGTATATATTGGTGATGAATTACATGATGAAAAACTAAAAGACTTTAGTGTTGTCACATTTAACCATATATTAGGTGATAAAGATATAGGAACAATAGGAATTATCGGCCCTAAGAGAATGGATTATTCAAAAGTTATTTCAGTTATGAAATATATTAGCAAGAAACTTAAAGAAGATTACAATGATGATAAATAAGATTAAAGGAAAGAGGAGAGAAAATGACAGATAACGAAAATTTAGAAAATGAAGAAATTAAGAAAAATCCAGAAGAAGAAACAGTGGAAAATGCTGAAGTAACAGAAGAAGTAAATAATGAACAAGAAGAACTTGCTCCAGATGAAATAGAACAACAATTAGCAGAAGCAGAAGACAGATATATGAGACTATTTGCAGAATTTGAAAACTTCAAAAAGAGAACTTTAAAAGAAAAAGAGAGTCTAAGAAATATGTTGGTATCAGACATAATGACAAGCATTTTACCAATAATAGATAACTTAGAAAAAGCAATTGCAGCAGGAACAGATGATGAAAGTTATGAAGAAGGAATCAAAATGATTCTTAAACAATTAAAAGATGTATTAGCTTACAATGGTGTAAAAGAAATAGAAACAGTAGGCTATCAATTTGATCCAGAATTACATGAAGCTGTAAGTCATGTAACTGATGATAAACTTGGACCAAATACAATTAAAGAAGAATTCAGAAAAGGCTACATTATTGGAAATAGAGTTATAAGACATTCTATGGTAATAGTAGCAAATTAATTAGTTATCAATTTTTGTTATTCTAAATAACATTTATTAAATAAAGAAAAACCTAAACAAAAGAAAATAAAATAATAGAAAATATCAAGGAGGATATAAAATATGTCAAAAATAATAGGTATTGATTTAGGAACTACAAACTCATGTGTAGCAGTTATGGAAGGTGGAGAAGCTGTTGTTATTCCAAACCCAGAAGGAAATAGAACAACTCCATCAATAGTTGGTTTTACACCAACAGGTGAAAGATTAGTTGGACAAACAGCAAAAAGACAAGCTGTTACAAATCCAGACAAAACAGTTATTTCAATTAAAAGAGATATGGGATCTGATAAAAAAGTAAAAATAGATGAAGATGAATTTACACCTCAAGAGATTTCAGCTATGATTCTTCAAAAATTAAAATCAGATGCAGAAAGCTATTTAGGACAAGAAGTAAAACAAGCAGTTATCACTGTACCAGCTTACTTTAGCGATAGCCAAAGACAAGCAACAAAAGATGCTGGTAGAATTGCTGGACTAGAAGTTTTAAGAATTATAAATGAACCAACAGCTGCAGCTTTAGCTTTTGGTATGGATAAATCTGAAAAAGACCAAAAAATAATGGTATATGACCTAGGTGGAGGTACATTCGATGTTTCTATCCTAGATATTGGTGACGGTGTATTTGAAGTTTTAGCTACAAGTGGAAATAATAGACTTGGTGGAGATGACTTTGACCAAAAAGTTATGGATTACTTAGTTGCTGAATTTAAGAAAACATCAGGAATTGATTTATCAACAGATAAAATGGCAATGCAAAGATTAAAAGAAGCTGCTGAAAAAGCTAAAATAGAATTATCAGGTGTAGGACAAACACAAATTAATTTACCATTCATCACAGCTGATAGTTCAGGACCAAAACACTTAGATATGACATTAACAAGAGCAAAATTTGAAGAATTAATTGCTGAATTAGTTGAATCTACAACAGGACCAGTTAACCAAGCATTAAAAGATGCAGGACTAGAAGCAAGTGCTCTAGATCAAGTTCTTTTAGTTGGTGGTTCTACAAGAGTTCCTCTAGTTCAAGAAACAGTTAAGAAAATAACAGGAAAAGAACCAAATAAAGGTATAAACCCTGATGAATGTGTTGCATTAGGTGCAGCTATTCAAGGTGGTGTATTATCAGGAGATGTTAAAGATTTAGTATTACTTGATGTAACACCATTATCATTAGGTATCGAAACATATGGTGGGGTATTTACAAAATTAATTGAAAGAAATACTACAATACCAACAAAGAAATCTCAAATATTCTCAACAGCTGCTGATGGACAAACTTCTGTTGAAGTACATGTTCTTCAAGGTGAAAGAGAAATGGCTGCTTACAACAAGACATTAGGAAGATTCCAATTAACAGGTATTCCAGCAGCACCAAGAGGTGTTCCACAAATCGAAGTTACATTTGATATAGATGCAAACGGTATAGTTCATGTTAGTGCAAAAGATATGGCTACAGGAAATGAACAAAAAGTATCAATTACAGCTTCTACAAATCTAACAGAAGATGATATCAACAGAGCAGTAAGAGATGCAGAAGAACATGCTTCTGAAGATAAAAAGAGAAAAGAAGAAGTTGAAGTTAAAAATAATGCAGAAAGCTTAATCTACAACAGCCAAAAAACAATTGATGAATTAGGAGATAAGATTTCAGCTGAAGAAAAGACAAAAGTTCAAACTGAAATTGATAACCTAAAGAAAGATGTTGAATCAAATGATGTTGACAAGATTAAAGAAGGAACAGATAAATTAACTAAAGTATTCTATGAAGTATCTGAAAAATTATATAAAAATGCTCAAACAGCTCAAGCTGCTGAAGGTGAAACAACAACAGAAGGAGCTAGTGAGGGTGAAGAAGCAAAAGAAGGTACAGTATATGATGCAGACTACAAAGTAGAAGACGAAGGAAATGATTCAGAAGATAAATAATTCTTTTTAAATGAGGTGCTACTTAAATGTTGCACCTCGTTTGAAATAATGTTTTAAGCGGAGGGAAAGATGGCAAGTACAAAAAGAGATTATTATGAAGTACTTGGAGTTGAAAAAAGTGCGACTGATGAAGAACTTAAAAGAGCATATAGAAAACTAGCTAAAAAATATCACCCTGATGCAAATCCAGATAATAAGAAAGAAGCTGAGGCTAAGTTCAAAGAAGTTAGTGAAGCTTATGAAGTATTATCAGATAAACAGAAAAGACAAATGTATGATCAATTTGGTCATGATGGTCCACAAGGATTTAATGGAAATGGTGGCGGAGGCTACTATTCATATGGATCAGGATTCGACGGCTTTTCTGGATTCTCAGGATTTTCGGGATTTGATGATTTTGGCTTTGGAAGTTTTGGAGATATCTTCTCAGCTGCTTTTGGTGGTGGTACGAGAAGAAGAAATGGTCCAAGAAAAGGCTCTGATATCAAAGTTTCACTAGATATAACTTTTGAAGAATCATATTTAGGAACTGAAAAAACAGTAAACGTAAGTAGAAATAAAGAATGTTCTATATGTCATGGTACAGGAGCTAAATCAGGCACCAACCCAGTAACTTGTGGCACATGTGGTGGAACTGGAAAAATAAAACAAGTTATAACAACTCCATTTGGACAGATGGCAACACAAAAGGTATGTTCAACTTGTGGTGGAGAAGGAAAAATAATTAAAGAACCATGCACAAATTGTAGAGGAAAAGGAAAAGTTAGAGAATCTGCTAAGATAAAAGTTAAAATACCAGCAGGTATTGCTGATGGTCAAACTGTTGTACTTCGTGAAGAAGGAGAACCTGGAGTTAAAAATGGACCAAAAGGTGACTTATATATAAATGTTAATGTTAAGAAACATAAGATTTATACAAGAAAAGCAGATCATGTTTTATGCAATATTCCAATTTCATTTCCAGGAGCTACATTAGGAACTGAAATAGAAGTGCCATTGGTAGATGGAACAAAGGAAAAATATAAAATTCCAGCTGGAACACAAACAGGTACAAAATTTGTATTAAAAAATAAAGGATTTAAAAGTGTTAATGGAAGTTGGAGAGGCGATTTTGTATTTACAGTTGATGTTGATGTGCCTAAAAAATTAACTCAAGAACAAAAAGATTTGATTACAAAATTAGCTGCAACAATGAATGAAACAGTAAGTCCAAAGAAAAAAGGAATTTTTGGATAAACTATTGAAAATAATATTTTTTATAAATATAATTTATAGGAGAACATATATGTTCTCCTATTATTATTTGGGAAAGAAGAATGCAAATGAAAAAATTATTTAAAATATCATTAGTTTTAGTTATTGTTCTAGCACTATTTACACCATTTGTAATGGCTGTTGAAGATGAAGAGAAAATAGAAGAAGACATAGGTACAATAGAAGAAGTTGATACAGAAGCACCAAAAGAAGAAGAAAGTGAAGAATTAGAAAATGAAACCAATATTGAGGCAGGCGCTTCAGAAGACGAGTTTGTATTTGGTGATTTTTCTAAAGCAACAACCAAAATAACAACAAATACAAATCAATTCAAACATTATGACTTTACAGTTGAAAATGCAACACTTGTAAAAAGCAATACATATTATGTTTTAATAACACATCAAAAAGAAGATACTTCATATATTAAAGACACACTAAAACTTGGAGAATTAGAAGCTAAAGGATACAAACCTGTTTTTAACGATAATCTTAGAGTAGACATAACAAAATATGCTGAAGAGAATGGAGAGATTCATTATACAATTGTCGAAAAATCAGTAAATGGTAAAGGAGAATCATCATATAAAGTTGCCAAAACAGGGACTATAGAAAGATTACCATTTAATCCAGTTGGAGAAAGAATAAAGTGCTTTTTCTTTGATGACGAGACAAGTACGTTCTTTTATGAGTTTTCTCAACAAACAGATAATAAAAGAAAAATTAAATTGAAAATCGGACCTGTAACAGATAATAATATTTTAATTGGTATAAGAGACGGAAAAGCAAATGCACTAAATAATTTATTAACATATGCTAAGAATTCTTCTCAAACTATATATACAGGAACTGTTCCTTTAGGAAATAGTGCTTCAATAACAACTAATATGAATTTAGCCCATAAAGGATATTACTATGTATATATGCAAATGGAAGACGAAAATGGTAAGTATTATCCTGTTGAAGATGTTTCATTATACCAAGGTCTCGTGAGTGAAACAGTAGGAAAAAATTTATTTGATTATTTAGATGATAATTTTAAATGGGAAATAGCAAATGGAAATGGAAATAATGTTATAGATCCAACAATTGCACCTGGTGTATATCCTAGAACAGGAGCTATAGTAATTGGAACAGTTGGAATAGCATTAATTGGAATTAGCATTCTTTTATTTATAAAAAATATGAAATATAGAGATGTAAAATAATTTATTATAAAATCAGAAAACACTGGCTTGAGGCCAGTGTTTTCCTTTTTCAGTAACTGCATTTAAGGGTTATGCTGCTGTTTCTAAGCGATAGTAGTTATACCTTTTTGTACACCCTTGAGGGACAGAACCAAGCTTCTCCTGAACACAAATCGAAGGAATATTCTCTTTGTGAATGGCGAAGTTGAAAAAGTCATAGGTGTCTAAAAGTAGCTCAGAGAGCAGTTTGATGCCCTTGATGCAGTAGCCTTTCCGCTGGAACTTTTCTGCTATAAAATAGTGCACTTCAGCAGCTTTTACACCGTCAAAAGTACCATCATGGACTACAAACACACCTATAAGTCGATTGTGTTTAAAAAGCCCATACATTGTCTCATAACGGTTTCTGAAGGAATCATTGATACGTTTTTCAGCCTCTTCATGAGAACTGGCTTCTAGAAAGCTAACATACTTATGAATTCCACTGCCATGCGCAACCTTTGAATAAGCATCAATATCCTGGCGACTTGGCTCTAGTTCGCGCAAATAAAGACTCGCGCTCCGCTTTTTTGTCTTGGATTCTGTCTGAATCTTATTGCTTTTACCCAAAACTTAAAGCACCTCCTTTACTGATTTATACATCTATTTTACCACAAAAATGGGTATAGTTCAATTATGTAAAGTTTACAGAATTGACATTTATATTGAAAAAGAGTATAATTATATGCAGTTGTTATCGAATATAATGTCGATAAAGAAGAGATGTTTTTATAAATAAAAAGTTTTAATGGTTCGGAAAATATTAAAATTTAAAAATAGTTTTATTAAATGTTGTTTTAACTAATAAAAGAAAAACATGTTTTGAGCGGGTTTTTTAGAAAATATGTTTTTTTAAAAAGTTACAGACAATATTATTTGTGCGTGCAATATTTAAGGAATTAATTGCGCAAAAAAGAATCATTAAACTCTTTATCTATAAGGTAAAGGGTTTTATAATTTGGAATAAAAATAGTTATATTTCAAAAGAAAACATTTTAATTTAAGACGCAAAGGAGGAATGAATATGGAAAAGAAAGAAATAAACACGAAAACAACTAATAATAAGAAACCAAGTAACAAGAAATTTCAAAATAAAAAGAAAACTCAAGCACCACGTGCTGAAGTTAAAAATGAAACTAATATTCCAAGAAAAGAAAAAGTAGTTTCTAAATTACCAAAGGCAGAAGGAAGAAGAAAAACAACAGGACCTAGAAAGACTAAGAAAAAAGATGATACATTAGAATTTGGTTTCAAAAAGGAAAAACTAAAAATAATCCCATTAGGTGGATTACACGAAATTGGAAAGAATATTACTGCTTTTGAATATGGTGATGATATAGTTATAGTAGATTGCGGGTTAGCTTTCCCAGAAGATGATATGTTAGGTATAGATTTAGTTATACCAGATTTTACATATCTAGAGAAAAATGCTGACAGAATTAGAGGATTAGTTATAACTCATGGTCACGAAGATCATATAGGAGCTATACCATACTTATTAAAGAAGATTAATGTTCCAATGTATGCTACAAAATTAACTTGTGGCCTTATTATGCATAAACTAGAAGAACATAAGTTAGACAAGTCAGCACAACTAAAAGTTGTAAATCAAGGTCAAACAATAACACTAGGAAAAATAAGAGTTGAATTTATTAGAAGTTGCCACTCAATTCCAGATGCTGTTATATTTGCTATTCATACACCTGTTGGAACTGTAGTTCATACTGGAGACTTTAAAATAGACTATACTCCAATTGATGATGAAAAAATGGACTTTGGAAGACTTGCTGAATTGGGTAACAAAGGTGTTCTTGCTCTTATGAGTGATAGTACAAACTCAGAAAGAAAAGGTTACACTATGAGTGAAAGCACAGTTGGAGAAGTTTTTGAAAAACTATTTTTTAATTGTACCAAAAGAATTGTTGTTGCAACATTTGCTTCAAACGTTCATAGAGTACAACAAATAGTAAATTGTGCAGTAGAAAATAAAAGGAAGATAGCAGTATGTGGAAGAAGTATGATTAACATGATTAATACTGCTATGGAATTAGGATACATTGATGTCCCTAATAATGTATTCATTGATATTGATATGATCAAAAATTATACTGACGATCAATTAGTAATAATTACAACAGGAAGTCAAGGTGAAACAATGTCTGCTTTAACACGTATGGCTACTGGAGAACACAAAAAAGTTAAAATAACTCCAAATGACTTAGTAATTATTTCAGCAAATCCAATTCCAGGAAATGAAAAATATGTTGCAAAAGTTATAGATGATTTAATGCAAATAGGTGCAGAAGTTGTATATAGTGCACTAGAAGATATACATGTTTCTGGACACGCTTGCCAAGAAGAACAAAAATTAATGCTTTCTTTAATTAGACCAAAATACTTTATACCAGTTCATGGTGAGTATAGACAGTTAATTGCACATAAGGAAACAGCAGAAGATGTTGGTATTCCAAGTGAAAATATATTCCTAATGACTAATGGTAGAATACTAGAATTATCAGAAGATTCAGCAGAATTAACAACGTCAGTAACAACTGGTAAAATCATGGTTGACGGTCTTGGAGTTGGTGATGTTGGAAACATAGTTTTAAGAGATAGACAACATTTATCTCAAGATGGTTTAATAATTATAGTAATGAGCATGGATGGTTCTACTGGAGAAATTGTGGCAGGACCAGATGTAATTTCGAGAGGATTTGTATATGTTAGAGAATCTGAGAACTTAATGGAAGAATTAAAAAGAATACTACGTGAAAAAGTAAGAGAATTAGAATTAAGTGGAATAAGAGATTGGTCAACTATAAAATCTGAATTAAAAGATGCTTTAAGAGACTATGTATTCTCTAAAACTAAAAGAGATCCTATGATATTACCAATCATTATGGAAGTATAATAAAAAAACGCAAGAGTAGTTCTTGCGTTTTTTTGTTGCAATTATTATTTATATAAGTTATTATTTTTATATAAATTATTATTAGGAGGAAAAAAATGGACGAAGAAAAAGATATAATAAACGAAGTAAATAATACTTCAGAACAACAAGAACCAGTTGTTTCTGCGCCGGTTTCAGAACCTGTTGTTGAGCCACCAGTTTCAGAACCTGTTGTTGAACCACCTGTAGGACAACAAGAACAACCTAGACAATCTGAACCAACTCCACCCAAAAGTGGTGGAAATGCCGGAGCAATTATAGCAGTAATAATTATAATAGCTTTAATAGCTGCTATAGGTGTTGTAGCATTCTTATTATTAAATAAAGATGATGAAGATAGCGATAAAAAATCATCTAAGAAAAATGAAACGACAAATAGTGCTGTAGTAGAAAATGAGACAAATACTTCTAACAAAACAGACAAAGATAAAGACGAAGATGAAGATGAAGACGAAGACGAAGATGCAGACATTACAACTAAAGATGGAGTAAAATTACTTTCTGACTATTCTGCATTCGGATTTAAGATTGATTTCATTGAAGATGCTTTAGAAGATTACATGGAAGATGATAGCTTTACAAAATCTGGAAGAACATATGAAGCTGATTTCCAAAACAATATTCAAGGCGTTGCAGAAACAGATTCTGATGGATATGTAAAATCTTTCAAACTATTATTAGATACTGATTTTACTAACGAAGATGACCTTTTCAATTTTGGCCTATTATATGGAGTATTAACTTCTAAGTTAGGTTTTAAAGATTATACTGATATAAACCAAAAAATTCAAAATCTAGCTAGTAGTATTGATACAGAAGCTAAAATAGACAACAATGGTTCATTCCCTCAAACTGCTTTTGAAAAATCTTTTACAGATAGTCATGTTAAAATGAGTTTGAAAATAACTATGAAAACAGCTACAACAGGAACTATGACATTTGAAATAGCACCAAGTAAATAGACTTTAGACAATTAATAATAAAAGAGTATTTAGAAATGTGCAAAACCTTTAGAAAATCTAAAGGTTTTGTTTTTATATTATTGTAAACCAATAATATTTTTGATATAATCTTTATACTTAAGAAATGAAGCATATATATAGAATGAGGAGAAAAAAATATGGATAATAAAGAATTAGCAAATTTAATATTTCCTGATGCAAAGGATTATACTTATTATGAGGAAAAATATCCAAGTAGAAATCTACCTGAAGGAGCAGAAGTACTAAGAGTTGCACCTAGTCCAACTGGGTTTATTCATGTTGGTGGATTATTCCAAGGAATAGTAGCTAGAAAAATGGCTGATCAAACTAAAGGTGTGTTCTATGTTAGAATTGAAGATACTGATCAAAAAAGAGAAGTTGAAAATGGAGCACAAGAAATTGTTCAAGCATTTGAAGATTATGATTTAGTACCAGATGAAACTGTAAATTTAGATGGAACAGATAGAGGAGCATATGGACCATATGTTCAAAGTAAAAGAAAAGATATATATCAAAGCTATGCTAAAAAACTATTAGAAGAAGGAAAAGCATATCCTTGTTTCTGTTCTTCAGAAGAATTAGAAATTATAAGAGAAAATCAAACTAAAGCTCAAGAAAGAACCGGTTATTATGGCAAATGGGCTAAATGTAGAAATATGCCAATAGATATGGCTGCTGAAAGAATAAAAAATGGAGATCCTTTTATAGTTAGATTAAAATCACCAGGTAATCCAGATAAGAAAATTAAACACAAAGATATTATTAAAGGAAATATCGATTTTCCAGAAAATGATCAAGATATAGTAATCATAAAATCAGATGGATTACCAACATATCACTTTGCACATGCTGTAGATGATCACTTAATGGGAACAACGATTGTAACTCGTTCAGATGAATGGGTATCATCAATACCACTTCATTTACAATTATTTGCAATGTTAGGATTCAAAACGCCTAAATATGCGCATACAGCACCTTTGATGAAACAAGATGGCGATTCAAAAAGAAAACTAAGTAAGAGAAAAGATCCAGAAGCTGCAGTTAGTTATTACACTGAGGAAGGTATTCCAAAGGAATCTGTAAAAGAGTATTTATTAAATATAGCAAACTCAAATTTTGAAGGATGGAGAAAAGGAAACAAAACTGCTGATTTATCTGAATTTGCATTTGACCTAAGAAAAATGGGTGTTAGTGGAGCTTTATTTGATATGGTAAAACTATTAGATGTATCTAAAGGCGTTATTTCTAGATTTTCTGGAGAAGAAGTATTAAATAGAGTACTTAGTTGGTCTGAAAAATTTGATAAAGAATTATATGATTTAATATCAAAAGATAAAGATTATGCATTAAAAGTTTTTAGCATAGAAAGAGGAAATGAAAAACCAAGAAAAGATATTGCTAAATGGTCAGAAGTTAAAGATGCTATTTGCTACATGTATGAAGAAGAATTTGAAAAAGTAACTACTTTTGAATATCAAAAAATTACAGATAAAGAAGAGATTAAAAAGATAGTATCTGAATATATTTCTAATTACTATGATGCAAATGATGATAAACAAACTTGGTTTGATAAAATGAAAGACTTAGCAGAGAAATTAGGATATAGCAGAGAAGTTAAAGAATACAAACAAAATCCAGATATGTATAAAGGACATGTAGGAGATATAAGTACAGTAATTAGAGTTTCTTTAACAGGTAGAGCAAATACACCAGATCTTTATGAAATTATGAATGTTTTAGGAGAAGGTGTAGTTAAAGAAAGATTATCAAGAATATAAAAAGGAAATGATTTAAAATGGAATTTGAAGTTGGAGACATAGTAGAAACAAAAAAACAACATCCTTGTGGAAGCAAAGAATGGAAAATAAAAAGAATAGGTGTAGATTTTAAATTAGAATGCGTAGGATGTGGACATGAAATTATGATTCCAAGGCCAAAAGCTTTAAAAATGATTAAGAAGAAAAAATAAATAAAAAGGATACTTGTAAAAGTATCCTTTTTATTTATTGTAGAAAACTTTCTATTTCTTCCCAAGCCTTATCAGAATAAATACGTCTTTCTGCTGAAAAAGGAATAATTCTTGAAAATGAAAGACCTAAATATTCTTTAATCCTATCAACTTCTGCATTAACTTTTGTTGGTGCTATTTTATCTGCTTTATTGCAGATTAGCATATAAGGTAAGTTTGTTTTTTTAATATAATCTAACATCATAACATCATCATTTGTTGGATTATGTCTAATATCTAATAACATTACAATTAGTGAAATATTATTAGATTTTTGAAGATAATCTTCAATAAATTTTCCCATATTTACTTGTTCTTGTTTACTAAGTTTTGAAAAACCATATCCAGGAAGATCAACAAAATAAAACTTTTCATCTATATTATAAAAATTTATTTGTCTGGTTTTTCCTGGAGTATTACTAGTCCTAGCTAAAGATTTTCGATTAAGTAAAGTATTAATAAAAGATGATTTTCCAACATTTGATTTTCCAACTAATACAATTTGTGGTAAATCATTATTTGGATATTGCTTTGGACTAACTGCAGATATTTCAAATTTTGGATTATTAGTTTTCATACAAAATCTCCTTTAATAAAATAGGGAAGATATGACCTATTCTTTTGGTTTTATTACTTTTGTTCCACCCATATATGGCCATAAAACTTCTGGGACTTTAATAGAGCCATCCTCTTGGTAATTATTTTCAACTACTGCTATTAATCCTCTAGGAGTTGCAACAACAGTATTGTTTAATGTGTGCACTAAATAATTTCCTTTTTCACCTTTTGTTCTTATTTTTAATCTACGAGCTTGAGCATCACCTAAAGTAGAACAGCTACCAACCTCGAAGTATTTTTGTTGTCTTGGACTCCAAGCTTCAACATCACAAGATTTAACTTTTAAATCAGCTAAGTCACCGCTACAACACTCTAATGTTCTAACAGGTACATCTAAAGATCTAAAGAATTCAACTGTAGCTTTCCACATTTTTTCATACCAAACCATAGAATCTTCAGGTTTACAAAGTACAATCATTTCTTCTTTTTCGAATTGATGAACTCTATATAGACCTCTTTCTTCTAGACCATGAGATCCACCTTCTTTTCTAAAACATGGAGAATAAGATGTAAGACAAATAGGTAGGGTTTCTTCCGGAACTATTTGATCTTTAAATCTACCAATCATTGAGTGTTCAGAAGTACCGATTAAGAATAAATCTTCACCCTCAACCTTATACATCATAGCATCCATTTCTTCAAAACTCATAACTCCATTAACAACATCAGAACGAATCATGAATGGAGGAATGCAGTATGTAAATCCTTTATTTATCATAAAGTCTCTAGCATAAGCTAACATTGCAGAATGAAGTCTTGCTACATCTCCAAGTAGGAAGTAGAAGCCTTGGCCACTAGTTCTTCCAGCACTATCTTTATCTAATCCTTCTAGTCTTTCAATAATATCAGCATGATATGGAATTTCATATTCAGGAACTACTGGTTCACCAAATCTTTCATTTTCTACATTATGAGTATCATCTTCACCGATAGGAACAGATGGATCCATAATATTAGGAATCTTCATCATGATTTCTAATACTTTTTCATCATATTCTTTCTCTAACTTTTCATTTTCAACAAGTTCATCATTTATTTCTTTAACTTGTTCTTTAATTTTTTCTGCTTCATCTTTTTTGCCATTTTTCATTAAGTTACCAATTTCTTGGCTTAAGTTATTTCTGTTCATACGAAGTTCATCGCCTTTAACAGTTAACTCTCTTTTTTTAGTATCTAAATCAATTACTTCATCAACTAATTCTAATTTGTGATTTTGAAATTTTTTCTTAATATTTTCTTTAACAATTTCAGGATTTTCTCTTAAAAATTTAATATCTATCATTTTTTAACCTCTCTTTAATAATAATTATGACTTAAGATAATCTTTGGATAAATCTTGGCATACCTCAAATCTGTGTTTTTGACCAGTAATATTATCAAGTCTTTCAGGAATTTCTTCTAAAAACATGGATTCAGGTCTTACCCAAATCATACAATCTTGTCTTGGATATAGTGGTTTATAAACAACCATACGTTCTTTCGTCTCGGAGTCGAAAGCGATATTTTCAACAAAATAGTAATTTCCCTTAAAATGTCTGTAAACTTTTCCAATTTCTACGTTTTCCATAAAATCCTCCTAAATAATATTTTTCGCTAACAAAAAGCCCTTATGCTTTTTGTTTAGCATAAGGGCGAATATATCGCGGTACCACCTTTATTTATATCTTAAAATGGATTTTAACCTTTTACCTAAGGATAAGACTTATTAGGTCTTACAGCTACGAGAGCAGATTCATAAAATGTTTTGTACTGTTTCCACCAACCACAGTCTCTCTAGATAAAACTTAGATTATTACTAACCTCTCATCAACACTTTTAATAAAATTAGTTTACCATAATCTTTGAAATGTGTCAATTATCTCGAAAATATTTATTAAAAATTGTAAAGGTAAAAAAATTAAACCTCCGAGATATCTCGGAGGTTTTTGATTTGATTGAATTTATTATATTTTTAAAATTGATTGATTTTGATTTTTGATTTGATTTGTAATTTTTCTAGAATTTGTTTTTTAATTGCTAAATCCTTAACGCAATTCATCTGACTTTTAAAAATAAACTTTATTCAACAGTAACAGATTTTGCTAAGTTTCTTGGTTTATCAACATCAAGACCTTTTTCTTTTGAAATATAGTATGCAAATAATTGTAAAGGTATAATTGATAAAACAGGGGAGATAAATGGACTGGTTTCTGGAATACGTACTGTATTGTCAAAAACTTTATCTCCTAAATCTTGATTAGTTATAACTAAAGTCTTAGCACCTCTAGTAATAACTTCTTGTAAGTTACTAATTGTTTTTGGTGTTAATAATGAATCAGTCATTATTGCAACAACAGTAATATCTTTTTCTATAAGTGCAATAGGTCCATGTTTTAATTCACCAGCAGCATAAGCTTCTGAGTGAATATAAGATATTTCTTTTAGTTTTAAAGAACCTTCCATAGCAGCTGCTTGGTCAATTCCTCTTCCTAAGAAGAATATATCTTTTTCTGCATAGACTTTTTTAGCAAACTTTTTAATTTGTTCATCAATTTCAAAAGTTTTTTCTACTTTTGCTGGTAGTTCAAGTAAAGCTTTTTTAAGTTCATCAACTCTTTCATCATTAATTCCTAGTATCTCTGAAAAATAGATTGCAACTATTGCAAGCAATACAACTTGAGAAGTATATGCTTTAGTAGAAGCAACAGCAATTTCAGGACCTGCATGTGTATATACAGTATAATCAGCTTCTCTTGTAATAGAACTTCCTATAACATTTGAGATAGCAATTGTTTTAGCACATTTTTCTTTAGATAATTTTAGAGCAGCGATTGTATCAGCTGTTTCACCAGATTGACTAATAAAGATTACTAATGTCTTTTCATCAATTAATGGATCTCTATATCTAAATTCAGATGCAATATCAACTTCTGTTGGTATATGACATAATTTTTCAAATAATGCTTTTGTAGCTAATCCTGCGTGCATTGCAGTACCACATGCAATAATATAAATTCTATTCAAAGACTCTAAATATTCTTTTGATAAATTTAAACCTTCAATTGAACATTCACCATCTTGTGATAAGTTGGAACCAATTGTTTCTCTTATAGATTTTGGTTGTTCGTGAATTTCTTTTAGCATGAAATCATCATATCCATCTTTTTCTGCAGCTGTCGCGTTCCAGTCTATATTTACTAATTCTTTTTTTATTGGATTTAATTTAGAATCGTAGAATTCTGCACTGCTTCTAGATAGTACTACATATTCATAATCATTTAAAAGATAGAAATCTTTTGTATAAGAAAGAATAGCTGGAATATCAGAACTAATATAGTTCTCACCATCAGCTTTTCCAATTACTAAAGGACTATCTTTTCTAACTACTATCATTTTTTCTGGAAGATATTTAGAAATAATCTCCAAAGCGAAGCTTCCTTCTAACTCTGAACATGCTGAAACAACAGCTCTTAAAACTCTTTTATCATCATCATTTTTATCTTTTTGATAATAATAATCGATTAAATTAGGTATTGTTTCAGTATCTGTTTGTGAATAGAATGTATACCCATTTTTAGATAAGAAATCTCTAAGTTCGTTATAATTTTCTATGATACCGTTATGAACAACGGCAAAATTCTTTTTGTTGTCTGTATGTGGATGAGAGTTATCTGTAGATGGTTTTCCATGAGTAGCCCATCTAGTATGAGCAATACCAATTGTTCCTTCTAAGTCAGCTATTTCAGTAACAGCTTCCAATTCAGCAACTCTTCCTTTATTTTTTACAACTGTTATACCACTAGATTCTATAGTTGCAACACCAGCAGAATCATAGCCTCTGTATTCTAGTCTTTTAAGACCGTTAATTAATATAGGTTTTGCTTTTTGTGTTCCTATATAACCTACTATGCCACACATAATTTACCTCCTAAATATTTTAAATAGCAAAAATTTGTACATCAAATTTAAGGCAGAGGGTAAAGTCTGTCTTAAATAATGGGTAATTATGTGAAAAATAAATAGTTACTTATACGAATTGTTGTCCCAAAATTACTTCTGGGTTTTGAACTTTTTTAATGACAGTAACCATGCCATAGGGGATCCGCCGAAAACTTCGATTACCCTAACCTCGTTAAGCGACCAAAATGACAAAAACATTTTGAAAATCGCTCTGGCGCTAGCCTTAGCTTTGCTTTTTTCCTCCTTTCTGAATAAAAATACCTTTCACATTGACCACATCATATACCAAAATAAAAAAAAATGCAAATTTTGAAAAAATGTAGCAATGAAAACTTATTATAAGTATAATTATATTGAATGGAGAATAAATATGAATAATTTTAATGAAAAAGAAAAAAATATAGAAAAGAAAATAAAAAGCAGAAAGAAGTTATCAAAAATATTGACAGTTATTATGATAATTCTTTGGCTAATAGTAATTCCAATATTAATATATTTTTATAATTCTGCCAATTCTACTATAGATGCAAAACCTATAATTTATATTTATCCAGAAAAACAGCAAGAAGTTACAATAAAATTGGGAAATCCAGAAAATCTTTCTTGTTCGTATCCAAGATATGATACTTCATGGTCTGTTCTTGCTGAGCCTGATGGAAAACTAATTGATTTAAAAACAGGCAAAAAACTATACAGCTTATATTGGGAAGGAAGAGATTACCAAAATACTGAAATAGAAGAAGGATTTTGTGTAAGAGGTGAGGATTCAGCAGAATTTTTAGAAGAAAAATTAGATATTTTGGGATTAAATTATAAAGAAAAGGAAGAATTTATAATTTATTGGTTACCAAAATTAGAAAAAAATAATTACAATTTAATTAGATTTGAAACTCTAGATGAGATTAATAACTATATGCCAATAGAAATCAATCCTACTCCTGATACTTTAATTAGAATAATGATGAAATTCGAAGGAAGAAAAGAGTATAAAGACGTTCCACAACAAAAATTGGAAAAAATTGAAAGAAAAGGATTTACCGTTGTTGAATGGGGTGGGACAGAAATAAAATAAGAGGAGAACAGTAATGAATAAATTTAAATTAGCGAGTTTAAATATAGCAATTACTATTGAATTATTAATGATTTTTTTAGCTATCATTATTATAATTCTCTTTAGTATGGATATGTATATAACTAAAGTAGTTGAGCCTTTAAATTACAAAGCTGATTACCATGAACAAGAAGTATCTTTTTACAATGGAAAAATAAATTCATGCATAGGAGAAGAAGTAAAAGGTTCCGAAATAAAGAGTTTAATAGATAACATTATCTCCCAAAATGAAGAAAATATTGGATTAGATGGAAAATTTATAGGTATAAAGGTGGAAGAAAATTCAATAGAGGGTTTCGAAGAATATGAAGAGTTAGAAGCAGCATGTAAAAAAGCAAGTATATATAATATAGAAGGTGAGTTTATAGAAGAGTATTATAAAGGCAACAATGATCAAATAAATGTTAATTATGCCAGAAAATTAATGCAGCAACTAAAGACGAAGATAAGCAGCTTTAAGTCTTATTCTGTAAAAGGTATTCTAGGAAAAGATGGATTTTATGTATGGATAATAATAAAAGAAAACAAAATCAAGTGAAGAAGAACAAGTATAAAAAGAATGTAGCAATAAATGTAGCAATAAAAAATTATTATAAGTATTATTTATAGTATATAAAAAAATTATTAAGGAGAAATAAAATGAAAAAAGAAATAACAGATTTAAAAATTGCAATTGGTATAAAGATTTTTATACTAATGCTTGAAATATTAATAGCAATAGTACTCATTATTTTGTTTGTTAATGCTAGGGATATTTTTGATATTAACGAGTATCATATAAATCATGGCTGTACACAAATGGAACTAAACGAACATGATAAATATAATGTTTCATTAAGACAATTTAGGGGAAAGAATGTTAGAGGTTCAAACGTTAAATTACTAATAGATGAAATTATTTCAAAGAACTCTAATAATATTAATACAATAGATAGATTTATAGGAATAGAAATTATTGATGTAGAAATTCCTGAATACACTTCATTAGATATAGATAATTTAAATAATGCCTGTATGCAGGCCAGTTCTTTTTCTCATATAGGAGATCGCATTAAAGATGAAGGAAAAATCTATAACAATAGTGAAAATGTTAGAAAAGCAACAGAAGAAATGGAAAAATTAAAAAATAAAATAGAGCCGAAAAAAGGATATAGTGTTTATTTTTCATATGGTGAAGGTTATATTGTTTGGGTTCAGATAAGTGCTCCTGATTTGAACTTTCCTTGGCTTAGATAAGTGAAGCAACTATAGTAAGCAAATAGAATATAAAAAATAAATAAAAGGATAGGAGTATGGGATATGAATGATTATAATAATGAATCAAAAGAAAAAACAATAAATAAATTAAAAAGGAAATCTAAAATATTAACTGAGGTAATACTGTTATTTTTTATAGTTTTCTTAATATTGATGCCTACTGCTATGTGCATATACAGTTCGCTACTTTGTATTAATTAAAATTTCAATAAAAGAAATCATATGAAGGATAAATGTGTGGATAATAAAAAAACTTAATAAAGAGACATAGAATAGAAAAAGCGGGTTGAAAAATCCGCTTTTTTATGATATTATTGCCCTAGAAAAGGAAGGAGGTCATAGCTTATGGCAAAATATATTGAGATAGCAGGAAGACGAATTGGAAAAGACTATGATCCTGTGGTGATTGCAGAAATGGGTATCAATGCAGGTGGAAGCTTAGAAGTAGCTAAAGCGATGGTTGATAGCGCATATGAAGCAGGAATTGAAATTATTAAACACCAGACTCACATTGAAGGCGAAGATGTTAAAATTGACAATTTAGAAGAAAAACATTTCTACGATGATGCAGAAAAAAACACCTTTTCAGAAGAAGAGGAAAGGGAATTAAAAGCTTATGTTGAAGCTAAAGGAATGATATTTATTTCAGCTCCATTTAGTTTCGAAGCAGTCGACAGATTAGAAAAGATGAACGTAGCAGCATATAAAATAAGTTCATCTGAAATGGATAATTATCCATTAGTTGAATATGTGGCAAGTAAAAGAAAACCAATTATACTTTCTACAGGAATGAATGATGTAGAAGATATTAAAAAAGCAGTTGAAACAATTAAACAATATCATGAAAATTTTGCAATTCAACACTGTACAAATATTTATCCTACACCTCCTGATAAAGTTAGATTAAATGCTTTAGCAGAATTAGAGGAAGCATTTCCTGGAGAAGTATTAGGATTGTCAGATCATTCACTTAACAACTATTCATGCTATGCCGCTATGGCACTTGGAGCATCAATAGTTGAAAGACATTTTACAGATAATAAAAGTAGATTAGGAAAAGAAATTGCGTGGTCAATGGATAAAGATGAAGCTAGAGAACTTGTTGGGTTTTCAAAAGTTATACACAAAATGGAAAAAGGAACAATTGAATTTTCTAGAGAAGAAATTACTCAAATACAAAACAACAGTAAAAAGAAAAGAAACATTCTTGTTAGTTCAAAGAGAATATTGAAAAATTCAACAATTACTAAAGCTGACTTAACAACTAAAGTATCAGATGAAGATGGAATACCTGCAGAAGAACTTTATAAGGTAATATGGAAAAAGAGTATTAAAGATATTCCGGCTGATCAAATAATAAAACCAGATGATTTTAAATAAAATAAAAAAGCTAGCTTAAAAACTAGCTTTTTTTAACCTTATAATAAAAAAAGGAGAAAAGGTAAATGAATTTAAAAACTTTAATATCTAAAGATGAATTGGAAGCAAGGATTAAGGAACTTGCAGATCAAATCGCAGAAGATTATAAAAATCAAGAAGTAGTATTAGTTTGCGTACTAAGAGGTGCTGCATATTTTGCAGTAGACTTATCAAAATTAATTAATTCAAGTAGTTTACTTATGGAGTTTATGCAAGTTTCAAGTTATCATAAGGGAAGAGAGACAACAGGTGAAATTGAAATCGTTAAAGATTTGGATTTGGATATTAAAGGAAAAAATGTACTAATAGTTGAAGATATTATAGATTCTGGGCTAACAATGGATTGTTTAATTAAAAAGCTAAAAGAAAGAAGTCCAAAATCAATAAAAGTTTGCAGCCTTTTAAGCAAACCAGATAGAAGGTTAGTAGATGTGGATATAGATTATCTAGGATTTGAAATACCAAATAAATTTGTTTTAGGCTATGGATTAGATTATGATGAATATTATAGAAATCTACCATTTATAGCTTATGTTGAGGAAAAATAATGTTTAATATAGAGCAAGAACTAAAGAAACTACCTCAAAAACCTGGCGTTTATATTATGAAAAACGCAGATGATAAAATAATCTATGTAGGAAAAGCAGTTAACTTAAAAAGAAGAGTAACATCTTATTTTAGAAAAAATAAAAAGACTCAAAGAATTATAAACATGGTTTCCCTTATAGATCATTTTGAATATATCGTAGTTGATAATGAGGCAGAATCTTTAATATTAGAATGTAATTTAATAAAAGAAAATAGGCCTAAATTTAATGTTCTTCTTAAAGATGATAAAACATATCCATATATTAGGATAGGAATGAAAGAAGAATATCCAAGTATATATATTACAAGAAGAGTATTAAATGATGGAGCAAGATATTTTGGACCATATGCAAATCCAGGTGCTGCCAAGGAAATGTTAAATTTCATTAAGGAAAAGTTCCAAATAAGACAATGTAAAAATTTTAAATTTAATGATAGAGCATGCCTAAATTATCATATTAAAAGATGCCCAGCTCCTTGTATGAGATATATTACTCCTGAAGATTATAAAGTACAAATAAACCAAATCATAATGCTTCTTGAAGGAAAAACAAGTAAAATAATTAAAGAATTAGAAGCTGAAATGAAAGAGAAAGCTTTAAATCAGGAATATGAAGAAGCGGCAAGAATTAGAGATAGAATTCAATCCATAGAAAGAATGTCAGAAAAACAAAAAGTATCAAACATTTCAGAAAATAATATAGATGTTATAGGCGTCTATAAAAATGATTTATCTGTTTGCGTAGAAGTATTCTTTGTTAGAGGAAGTAAAATGATTGATAGAAATCATTATTTCTTCGATGACTTGAAAGATATGGAAATAGGTGAAATACTAGATGGCTTCATAAAACAATTCTATATGGATAGAATGGAACTACCTAATAAAATAATGATACAAGAAGATATAGAAGAAAAAAATATTATAGAAGAATGGTTAACATCTAGAGCTGGAAGAAAAGTTGAAATAAAAACACCTCAAAAGGGTGAAAAACTTAGATTTGTTGAAATGGCAGAAAATAATGCTAAAATCACATTAGAAAATAAATCAAAGGATAAATTTGAGATTTTAAATGAATTAAAAGAAGTCTTAAATTTAGATTCACTTCCACATAAAATTGAAAGTTTTGATATTTCTAATATTTCTGGAACATATATTGTAGCCGGTATGTGTGTTGCAATGGATGGGATTATAAAAAGAAATATGTCTAGAAGATTTAAAATAAAAAATGTCTTTGGACAAGATGATCCTAAATGCACTGAAGAGGTAGTTACAAGAAGAGTAAAACACTCTATTGATAATCCAAAAGGAGGATTTGGATCACTTCCAGATTTGATTCTTGCAGATGGAGGCATTACTCAAATAAAAGCTATAAAAAAAGCATTGAAGAAATATGATTTAGAATCTAAAATACCAGTTTTTGGTATGGTAAAAGATGATAAGCATTCAACTAGAGCATTAGTGAATGAATCTAAAAAAGAATTTGAAATATCAGAAAAGTTATTTTTATTCATTACTAATCTACAAAATGAAGTTCATAATACTGCAATTGAATATCATAGAAAACTAAGAACACAAGGAATGACAAGATCAGGTTTAGATGACATTGAAGGAATTGGAAAAGCCAAAAGAGAGGCTTTAATTAAAAAATTCGGCAGTGTAAACAAAATAAAAGAGGCATCAATAGAAGATATTGCAGAGATAAAAGGAATTAACGAAAAATTAGCTAAAAAAATAAAAGAAGAATTATGAAAAAAACTCCCTGAAATCCAGGGAGTTTTTTGACTAATTAACATAAAAATGATATAATTTAAATATCAATTGATTGAAGCAGAACCAATAATCGGAGGTTACGTTCAATGCGTATCGAAAGAACTATCGTATTCGCCATCTCAATGGCAATAATCTTTGCATTGTTTCTGCTTGTCGGGCACTTCCCCGGCATTCTCAAAATGAATTGGAACTATATGATCTCAGGTGACCCGGCATGGCGCTGGGTAGTGAACATCTTTGTGGCAGCAACTGTCGCAGCGTTCATCTATCACCTGACTCAGAGGTTCTGGCCGAAGCTTTTAGGAGCCATCTCATTCTTTCTTGTTGTTATCCTCATGGAGTCTTTTGCCTGGCATGGTAAGGAAGCTATAGAGATAATCAAGTCAATCGATCTTTTCGTTGGCAGAAAAGGAGCAATTTTCATGGCAATCATCGCCTTGCTTGCTTTCATAGTCAACGTAATCATCTATGATTCGGAAGAAGCAGAAGGTGGCTAATCACTTTTATGGCTGAGTAAGCCAGTTGCATCAACAGCTTCAACAATTGATAAAGAGGGTCTGGTGTGGGTTCACGCCAGATTTCTCTTATTATAGATATTTATTTAAAACTAGTAATATGGTAAAATTGTAAATATAAAATATAAAAAGGAAGAAGAATAATGATAATTTCAAATGATTGGAAAGATTATGAAATATTAGATATGGCAAATGGCGAAAAATTAGAACGTTGGGGCGATTTCAAACTAATTAGACCAGATCCCCAAATAATTTGGAAAAATAAAAGCTTTCCAAATAAATGGAATGATGCTAATGCCAGATATAATAGAAGCAATACTGGCGGTGGAGCTTGGGAATACAAAAAAAGACTCCCTGAAAGCTGGCAAATTAAATATAAGAATTTAACTTTTAATATTAAGCCAATGGGATTTAAACATACTGGACTTTTTCCAGAACAAGCTGTTAATTGGGATTGGATGATTAGAAAGATAAAAGATTCAAAAAGAGAGATTAAAGTATTGAATTTATTTGCATACACTGGTGGGGCTACAGTTGCTTGTTTAAGTGCAGGTGCTTCAGTATGTCATGTAGATAGTTCAAAAGGAATGACAAATTGGGCAAAAGAAAATGTTGAAAGTTCTGGTTTAAGAGATAAACCTGTAAGATTTATTGTAGATGACGTAATAAAATTTGTTAATAGAGAAATTAGAAGAGGAAATAAGTATGATGCAATAATAATGGATCCACCATCATATGGCAGAGGTAAAAATGGCGAGGTATGGCAGTTTGAAAATAATATATCTGAATTAATTGAACTTTGTACTGAAGTCTTAAGTGATAATCCTTTATTCTTTTTAATAAATTCTTATACTACTGGAATATCTTCTAAAGTACTAGCAAATCTTTTAGAACTAAATATGAAAAAGTATGATGGAATAATATCAAATGGAGAGATTGGACTTCCTATGAAAGATTCCAACTTAGTTTTACCTTGTGGTATTTATGGAAGATGGGAGTCAAAATAATGGAAAAATTAAATGTCATATTTGAAGATAATCATGTAATAGTTGTTGAAAAGCCAGTTAATATACCATCACAAGGGGATAAAACTGGAGATGAAGACATGTTATCTATTATCAAACAATATCTGATAAAAAAATATAATAAACCGGGAGATGCTTATCTTGGATTAGTACATAGATTAGATAGGCCGACAGGAGGAGTAATGGTTTTTGCTAAAACATCAAAAGCTGCTTCAAGACTAAGCGAACAAGTAAGAGAAAAGGTTTTTGAAAAAGAGTATTTAGTGATTGTTGATGGAAAGATGGAAGAAAAAAGTGGGACTTTTGAAGATTACTTAGTAAAAAATGAAAGAACCAATACGAGTAAAATTACAGATAGTAAGAATAAAAATGCAAAAAAAGCTATTTTAGAATATGAAGTAATAAAATACAATGATGAAATAAATTTATCATTAATTAAGGTTAAACTTCATACAGGAAGACATCACCAAATAAGGGTACAATTTGCATCAAGAAATCATAGTGTATATGGAGATCAAAAATATGGTACTAGAGGAAGAGGAAAACAGCTATGTCTATGGGCTTATAAACTTTCTTTTATTCATCCAGTAACAAAAGAAAAACTGGAATTTGAATGCTATCCTGAAAAAAATGGAAGTTGGAAGATATTAGATTATTAATAAAAAAAGTGATTTTTTTAGAAAAAATCACTTTTTTATATTGAAAAAAAATCAATTTTTTTATTTAATATAGATAAATTGAAAACAAAATGCAAAAAAAAATACATATAAATTTAAAAAACGTTAAAAAAAGTCTTTTCAAAATAAATTTATATGATAAAATACAATTACAATTAAGTAGATTTTCAATGAAGGAGGATGTAATGGAAGAGAGAAGTTTAAAAGTTGTTGACTCTAATAAGACCTTTTTTGGAAAGCTTGGAAACACATTATCTAAAATTATTATTCCAACAAAAATAGGAATAAATGGCTTTGTTATCAACATGAAAAGAAATAATCTTCTAAAGGCTTATGATGCATACTATGGATATGATGATGATAATGAAGATAAGAAGAAAGTTTTAAATAATAGATACCAAGAAGCATTCTCATTATATTTAGAAGCAATAGATAAGCACATTATGGATTCTGTATACAAGAAAGTTAAAATGAATACAGCTTCTGAGTTTGAGAAAAAAGCTATGGGAGATTACTACAATATAACTCAGTTAAAAGAAAATGAATATATAGAATATAAATATAGAAAACAAAAATATTTAATTGAACTAGACTATGAGTCTTTAAAATTAAATGAAAGAGAAAAAGTTTTAGCAAAATATATAGATTTTTATTTATTCCAAATGGATGGATTTTATAAAGGAATATTAAAAAATTATTCTGTAAAATTAGCAGAAACTTCAAAATTTGCTAAAGAAAAGAAAGTTGATATTTATAACAAGATATTCGATACACTTGATGAATATGTTCAAAAAATATTACCAATAAAATTTGAAGAAGATCCTGAGCTAAAAGCTAAAGTTGATCATGAATATCAAAGATTAGAACAATTTGCCATTGGAGAACTTAGTCAAAGGGATTATGTAGAAAAAAATACATTATTACTAAGCATTAGTAGACAAATATTTACACATAGCTTACCTTTAGTTGCAGCAGAAGAGTGTTATGAAAAACTATTAGAAGATATTAGAAAAATAATAGTAAAAACAGAAAATGAAAAAGAAAAAATGGAAAGCTATAACGTATTGTTAGATTTACTTGAAAACTATAATATTAAACTATTATCAAATAAAGTATATTGGGAAAAATCTGAAGATAGAGACCATTATAAAAAATTCTGGGAAAAATATCAAAAAACAGAAGATTCAAATGGTAAAGAAGTATTATTCTTGAAACGTGAATTGAAAATACTACCAAATAATGAAGAAAACGAAAAAATTATTAGATTCTATAAAGAAAGATTAGTTGGATTTGGCGTAATGAAAAACATCAAGAACTCTTACCAATCTTTTGGCCAATATACAAGAATTAAAGAGAAAGGCGAGTAATGAGACATTTAACGCAAATCGAATTTCTAGATATTGAAGAAAACAAAGATTATGCTATGCTTATTGAAAAAGTAGTACAAGAATGTTTTAAAACTGAGAAACTGTTAGAAACAAATTTGTATATGAGTATTATTCTAACTAATCCTGATCATATACAAGAAATGAATAATACATATAGAAAAATAAATAAAGCAACTGATGTACTATCATTTCCTATGTTTGAAAAAGAAGAATTAGAAAATTACAAAAGTGAAATAGAAGAACCTTTAGGAGATATAGTTATCTCTATCGAACAAGTTGATATTCAAGCTAAAGAATATGGACATTCGTTTGAAAGAGAATTAAGTTATATGGTGGTCCATGGATTTTATCATTTGATGGGATATGACCATATCGAATTAGGTGATAGAGTCATAATGAGAGAAAAAGAAGAAAATGTTTTAAACAAGCTTAATATTACACGTGATTAATAAAAATTAAAATGCATGGACTTTGAGCAAAGTTCATGCATTTTGTGCGAAAGAGGAGGGATAAAATGGGAAAACACAGTTTTGATGAAAAAGAAACTAAAAGAAAAAGAAATGAGCAAGATGATTATGAAGCACTAAAAAGATTAAGAGAGGAAGAAAAAAACAAAACAAAAACTACAGTTAAAAGAGAAGAATATGAAGAAGACTATGATGACGATGATGATTATGAAGAAGGAAAGTCTAAAAAAGGTATAGTAGTATTAATAATATTACTTCTTCTAATATGCGCTGGAGTTGGTGGATATTTTGGTTATAAATATTATTCTTCAAAACAAAACAACAATCAAAATAACGAAGGAACTACAGAAGCTATGGCTGAAGAACCAGCTGTAGTGGTACCTGAAAAACAAGTACAAATTTATAATGGAGATCAAAGACCAATAGCTTGTATGATAGACAATCATAAAGATGCTTGGCCACAATTTTCTATAAACAGTGCATTTACAGTTTACGAAATAATTGTTGAAGGTGGAGAGACAAGATTAATGGCTTTATTCCAAAATAAAGATTTAAATGTTGGACCAATGAGAAGCTCTAGACATTATTTCTTAGATTATGCATTAGAAAATGATGCCATCTATGCACACATAGGTTGGAGTCCACAAGCACAAAAAGATATTCCTGCTTTAGGAGTAAATAATATAAATGGACTTTATTTTGATACTGGTAGAGCCTATAAAGAAGGAGATGTGTTCTGGAGAATATATGGAAATTATGTAGCACCACACAATAGTATTTCGAATACAACAGCTATAAGAAACGCAGCTGCTGCAAATGGATATAGAACAACTACCTCTCAAAGCAGTGTTCTTCATTATGTAACAGATGAAGTTACTTTGGAAGACAAAACAGATGCTGTGGCAGCTTCTGATGTAATTATTCCATTCTCAACATTACAAAAAGTTGAGTTTAAATATGATGCAACAACACAAAGATATACAAGATATGCAAGAGGAATAGTACAAAAAGATGCAACAACTGGTGAAGATATTACAACAAAAAATATTATTATAACTTATGCTGAAAACTATACTTTATCTGATGGACAAAATAAAGGAAGACAAGGATTAAAAAATATAGGTACTCAAAAGGGATACTATATTACTAATGGAAAAGCTATTCCAATAACATGTACCAAAAATTCAAGAGCAGAAAAAACAATCTATAAAGATGCTTCTGGAAATGTAATTGATGTAAATGATGGAAATACATTTATAGAAATATGCCCATTAAATGCAGCTGTTTCAATACAATAAGGAGATATTAAATGAATGAGTTTAAGTCAGGGTTTGTTTCAATAGTAGGTAGAACGAACGTTGGAAAATCCACATTAATTAATAATTTGGTGGAAGAAGATGTAGTAATTACAGCTAACAAACCTCAAACAACAAGATTAAATATTAGAGCAATAGTTAATAGAGATAATTCACAAATTGTATTTATTGATACGCCTGGAATCCATAAACCTAAAGGAAAACTTGGTGAGACTATGGTTGATAGTGCTTTTTCAAGTATCAAAGATGCTGATGTTGTATTATTCTTGATAGAAGCAACAAGCAAAGATATTGGAAAAGGTGATCAATTTATAATAGATAAATTAAAAGAATTAGGAAGAAAAACAATTCTAATTATTAATAAAATTGATTTAATTAAAAGAGAAGAATTATTAGAATTAATAGATAAATATAAGGATGCATATCCTTTTGAGGCTGTAATTCCAATAGAAGCTAAAAATAAAAAGTATAAAGAAACAGTTCTAGATGAAATTGAAAAACTATTAAAACCTGGACCTAAATATTATGAAGAAGATGAATATACAGATCAAAATTTAAGACAAATAGCAGAAGAAAAAATAAGAGAAAAAGCATTAAGACTTCTTGATGATGAAGTACCACATGGAATATACATAGAAGTTACTAAATTTAAGGAAAGAAAAACAACTAAAGGGGAAGATATTTTTGATGTAGATGCTACCATTTATTGCAAAAGAGAATCTCATAAAGGTATCATCATAGGAAAAGAAGGACAGATGCTAAAAAGAATTAGTTCTGCTGCAAGAAGGGACTTGGAGAAAATCTGTGGAATGAAAGTGAATTTAAAAGTTTGGGTAAAAGTTGATAAAACATGGGATGAGAATACACAGATTTTGAAGAAGTTTAAGTATTCTAACAAATAGCTAAAATATCAAGATTGGATGTAAATTATGAAAATAGTTAAAACATCTGGTATTGTAATACAAGAAAATAGTTTGGGTGATTCAGATAAAATTCTTACAATATTGACTCCTAACATGGGAAAGATTTCTTGTGTAGCAAAGGGTGCTAAAAGACCAAAAAGCTTACTGATGGCGAGTTCACAAATTCTTTGCTTTGGGGAGTATGTGTTAAGAAAAAGTAACGACGTATATAATATTCAATCAGCTGAGCCATTAGAAGTATTTTACAATATTAGAGAAGATTTAGAAAAGCTTATGTATGCATCTGCATTAATAAAAATTATTGTAGACGTCACTACTGAAAATCAAAACAATTATCATATACTAAAACTTTTTCTAAATACACTTTATATGATCTCTGAAAGTGATAAAGATTTAGATTTTATTATTTCAGTTTTTAAAATGAGATTACTTAAAATATTAGGTTTTAGTCCTAATGTAGATGAATGCGTAAAGTGTAAAGAAAAAGAAGATTTAACAGAATTTAGCTTAATAGATAATGGATTTAAATGCAAAACATGTGCTAAACTTGACAAAGGGTCTATAAAAATGTCTGAAGGCTGTAAATATGCAATTATATATAGTCTAAAAGCTGATCCAAAGAAAATCTTTAACTTTACTATTAATGAACAATCTTTAAAAGAATTTGAACTAATCACTAGATTATTCTTTAATGAAAAATTAGAAAAAGAATATAAGGTTGAAAAACTTATTTAAATTGACAAAAACGCAATTGATTAATATAATGAAGCTATAGTAAATACTAAGGGAGGAATGAATATGAACATTTTAATTACTGGAAAAGACGTAAAAGCAACTGAGGCTATTAAAGATTACATAGAGAAAAAAATGTCAAAATTAGAAAAATACTATGATAATGAAGAAATTAACGCTACAGCAGTTATCAAAGTAGAAAGAGAATTACAAATAGCAGAGTTAGCTACTACATATAAAGGACAAGGTGTAAGAGCTGTTGCAGAAAGTAAAGATTTATATGCTTCAATAGATGAAGACATAGATATATTAGAAAGACAAATTAGAAAAGCTAAAACAAGAAAAGAAAGAATGAATAAAGAAGAATCTTTAAAGATTAAAGAAGAAATGATGACAGGAGAACCAGAAGTTACTGATGAAGTTATTAAAACAACATATTACAGCATTAAACCTATGGCTGTTGAAGATGCAAAATTAGCTCTTCAAGAAAAACCAACTGCAAACTTTATGGCATTTATCGATGTTGATACAAACAAAGTAAATGTTATCTACAAACTAAAGGATGGCAAGAACTTTGGGTTATCAGAGCCTGAAGCTTAGAAATGTTAACCCTTTTAAACATTTTATTTTTATAAAAATAGATAAAAAAGTATTGATAATAAATAAGTCAGTTTGATATAATCAAACTGGCTTATTTTTGCCTATGAGCATAATGAGCTAAAACTTATAAATAATAACCTAAAGAGGAGGTAAAATATGGGAGACGGAAATTGCAATTGTAATTGCGGTGAAGGCGTTTACAAGGACATTTTAGAAAAATATTCTAAAGATAAGGATAACTTAATTAAGATATTAAATGATGTTCAAGTTAAATGCGGATATATACCAACAAAGGCCCAACAAGAAATAGCAGAATATTTAGACATGTCTATGGCTGAAATATATGGTGTTATTACTTTTTATTCAAGATTTACTCTTAAACCAAAAGGAAAATACCATATTGCAGTATGCTTGGGAACAGCTTGCTATGTAAAAGGTTCTCAAAAAGTAATGGATAGACTAAAAGAAAGATTAGGAATAGAAGAAGGAGAAACAACTAAAGACGGTAAGTATTCTATTGAAGCAACAAGATGTGTTGGTGCATGTGGACTAGCTCCTGTATTTACAGTAAATAACGAAGTACACGGTAAAGCTACTGTAAAAATGTTAGACGAAGTTCTAGATGAACTTGATAAACAATAATTTTTAAAATGGAGGTAAAAATGAAAACTCTAGAAGAAATAGAAGAAATCAGAAGAGCAAAAAGACAAGAACTAGATTTACGTGTTAATACAGCAGCAGATACACGTGAAAAACATATATTAATATGTCATGGAACTGGATGTACTTCTTCAAAATCACCAGAAATACTAAGAAGATTTAATGAACTAATTAAAGAAAAAAATATTGAAAATGTTAGAGTAATTAAGACTGGATGTTTTGGATTATGTGCTAAAGGTCCAATTGTAATTATTAGACCAGAAGATGTTTTTTATTCAATGGTAAAACCGGAAGATTGTGATGAGATAATTGAGAAACACATTCAAAATGGAGAAATAGTAGAGAGACTATTATGTCCAGATATAGACGGAACTAAAGTTAAAAAATTAGATGACTTGAGTTTTTATAAAAAGCAAAAAAGAATAGCACTTAAGAATTGCGGTGTAATTAATCCAGAAGATATAGATGAGTACTTAGCCTTTGATGGATATAAAGCTTTAGAAAAAGCCCTTAAAGAAATGAGCCCAGAAGATGTAATAAAAACAGTATTAGATTCAGGATTAAGAGGCCGTGGAGGAGCAGGATTTCCTACAGGTAAAAAGTGGGAACTAACAAGAGCAAATGAAGGCGATATTAAATATGTCGTATGTAATGCTGATGAAGGTGACCCTGGTGCATTCATGGATAGAAGTATTCTAGAAGGAGATCCACATAGCGTATTAGAAGCTATGTCAATTGCAGCATATGCAATTGGGGCTCAAAGAGGATTTATCTATGTAAGAGCTGAATATCCAATTGCAGTACAAAGGTTAGAAATTGCTATAAATCAAGCGAGAGAATATGGAATTTTAGGAAATAATATATTTGGAACAGATTTTAGTTTTGATATAGAAATAAGACTAGGAGCTGGAGCTTTCGTTTGTGGTGAAGAAACAGCGTTACTAGAATCAATAGAAGGAAAAAGAGGACAGCCTAGAGTTAAACCTCCATTTCCAGCACAAAGTGGTCTATGGGGAAAACCAACGTTAATCAATAATGTTGAGACTTATGCTAATGTTGCACAAATTATTTTAAAAGGTGCAGAGTGGTATTCATCAATTGGAACAGAAACATCAAAAGGAACAAAGGTATTTGCTTTAGGTGGAAATGTTAATAATGTTGGACTAGTTGAAGTTCCAATGGGAACAACTTTAAGAGAAATTATTTTTGATATAGGTGGAGGAATTCCAAATAATAGAGAATTCAAAGCTGCACAAACAGGCGGACCATCAGGAGGATGTATTCCAGCAGAACACTTAGACACACCAATAGACTATGAATCACTAAAACAAATTGGATCTATGATGGGATCTGGTGGTCTTATTGTAATGGACGAATCAAAATGTATGGTAGCTTTAGCAAAATTCTACCTAGAATTTACATGTGATGAAAGTTGTGGAAAATGTACTCCATGTAGAATTGGTACAAAAAGAATGCTAGAAATACTAACTAAGATTTGTGATGGAAAAGGAACACCTGAAGATATCACTAAATTAGAAAAACTTGGAAAAAATATCATAAAAGGAAGTGTATGTGGATTAGGACAAACTGCCCCAAACCCAGTTCTTAGCACAATGAGATATTTTAAAGAAGAATATGAACAACATGTTAATGAAAAAGTATGTAGAGCAAAAGAATGTAAAGCAATGTCTAAGATACAAATTAATCCAGAAGTGTGCAAAGGCTGTGGATTGTGTCAAAAGAATTGCCCTGTTTCAGCAATTGAAGGAGAAGGACCTGGAACAAAACGTGTTATAAATCAAGATAAATGTATTAAATGTGGTACTTGTATAGCATCTTGCCCATTTAAGGCAATTAGTTAATAAAAAGAAATTTAAGAGAGGAGTTCTATAATGGAAGAATTCGTAAATATTGAAATAGACGGAATTAAAGCACAAGTAAAAAAAGACTCTACAATACTTGAAGCAGCCAGAGAGGTAGGAATTGATATTCCAACATTATGCTTTTTGAAAGATATACACGAAACTGGTGATTGCAGAATGTGTATAGTTGAAGTAGAAGGGGCTAGAGGATTTGTTACTTCATGTATTACTAAAGTTAGTGAAGGAATGATAATTCATACAAATACAGAAGCAATAATGGAAACTAGAAAAACTATTTTGGATTTAACTATATCTAATCATAAAGTTGAGTGTTTAACATGTGTTAGAGATGGAAATTGTGAGTTACAAAACTTATCTAAAAAATATCATATAAAAGAAGTTGAGTTTGCTGGAGAAAGAACAGAAAAAGAGTTAGATGAATTATCACCATCTATAGTAAGAGATCCAAATAAATGTGTTCTTTGTAGAAGATGTGTAGCTACATGTCAAAAAGTTCAAGGTATTGGTGCTATAGAATGTATGAATAGAGGATTTGCATCTGAAATAGGAACAGTAGGAAATAAATCGCTTAACGACGTTAACTGTACTTTTTGTGGACAATGCATTCAAGCTTGCCCTACAGGTGCTTTAAGAGAAAAAGATACAACAGATGAAGTATGGGAAAAATTAAAAGATCCAGAGACATTTGTTGTAGTTCAAACAGCTCCTGCTGTACGTGCTGCTTTAGGTGAAGAATTTGGAATGCCAATTGGTACTAATGTTACAGGAAAGATGGTTACAGCATTAAGAAGAATAGGATTCGATAAAGTGTTTGACACTAATACAGGTGCTGATTTTACAATTATGGAAGAGGCAAATGAGTTTATAGAAAGAGTACAAAATGGTGGAGTACTTCCAATGATTACATCATGTAGTCCTGGTTGGGTTAAATTTATGGAAATGAATTATCCAGAAAACATCCCACATGTTTCTAGTTGTAAATCACCTCATGAAATGTTTGGAGCAATAATAAAATCTTATTATGCAGAAAAAGAAGGTATAAATCCAAACAAAATATATGTTGTATCAGTTATGCCTTGTATAGCTAAAAAATTCGAGAGACAACGTGATGAAATGAAAAATAATGAACTAGACAATGTTGATAATGTTATAACAACAAGAGAATTAGGAAGAATGATAAAACAAGCAAATATAGCATTTACTGAATTAGAAGATTCTGGTTTTGATAGCCCTATGGGAGAAGCAACCGGAGCTGCGGCAATATTTGGAGTTACTGGTGGAGTAATGGAGGCTGCTTTAAGAACTGCACAAGATACTTTGACAGGAGAAAGTTTAGGAAATATCAATTTTGAAGCAGTAAGAGGATTTGATGGAATCAAAAGAGCAACTGTTAATATTGCTGGAAAAGAAATAAAAGCAGTAGTAGCAAGTGGATTAAAGAATGCAAGAATGATTATGGATGAGATTAAAGAAGGAAAAGCTGATTACCAATTTGTTGAGATAATGGCATGTCCAGGAGGCTGTATAATGGGTGGCGGACAACCAATAAGGACATCTAAAGAAAGGGCAACTATAGATATTAGAGGAAAAAGAGCGGGATGTTTATATTCAATTGATGAAGCAAGTACTTTCAGAAAATCACATGAAAATCCAGTAGTACAAGCCATCTATAATGAGTATTTAGAAAGACCAGGAAGCCATAGAGCACATGAGCTTTTACATACTTCGTATAATGCAAAACCTTTATATAACTTTAAAGAAGAAGACATGGTTTAATAAAATAATTAAGGCATAAGCTATTTAGCTTATGCCTTTTTTGTTATGTAATAAAAATAACACATAAATGGTCTTTAATAAAAAAACTATTATTGATATAATAACTAAATAGTATATTGTTACTTAAAAAGGAGAAAAAAGATGTATAAACTAGTTGCAATTGACTTAGACGGAACTTTATTAAACTCATATGGAGAAGTTACTGCTAAGACAAAAGAAGCAATAAAAAAAGCTGTTGAAAAAGGTGTTGAAGTTGTTCTAGCTTCAGGTAGACCTATTAGTTCGGTCGAAGACTTAGCTAATGATTTATCAGCAAATCATTACTTAATTTCTGGTAATGGAGCAATAGTATATGACATGCACAAAAAAGAGATTGTGTATGATAATTTTTTGAAAAAAGAACAAGTACTTGAAATAATAAAGATATGTGAAGAAAACAGTATTTATTATAATATTTATACTGAAAATGAAGTCCTTACAAAATCTTTAAACTATAATACTCTTTTCTACCACAGTGAAAATACACATAAACAAGAAGAAAAAAGGACTAACATTAATATTGTTGATGATGTATATGGATATATTGAAAAGACAGAAGATGATCATTTTTTAAAAATTACTGTTTGTGATGAAAGCAGAGTGGTTTTTAATAATATCTTGAAAAAATTGGAAATGGTTCCTAACATTGATGTTCTAGATGTTTCTCATATGTCAAAAAAAATTATTAGAAATGGAACAGATGAGGTATTAGTAGAATACTGCTATACTGAAATTACAAATAAAGATGTACATAAATGGTCTGCGATGAAATTCATCATAGATGATATGAATATTACTTCAGAAGAAGTTGTGGCAATTGGAGATAATGTTAATGATAAAGAAATGATTGAAGGTGCTGGCTTAGGAGTAGCTATGGGAAATGCAACAGACCAAATAAAAGAGATTGCCAATGTGACTGTGGCAACTAATAATGAAGATGGAGTATGCGAAGTTTTTGAAAAATATATCAATAATTAACAGATTATGACAACAGCATATTACATAACAATTACAAATATATATTATTTAAATAACATTAACTTATATTTATTTACTATAAAAGGCCTTTGTAGTAAAATTAACGTGATATGAAATATAAAGGAAGTCTGCGCGAAATCCGCAGATGATAAGGAGGAAAAACAATATGGCAATGAATCCGATGCAAAGAAAAATAAGAAACTCTTTTCTATTTGGTTTCTTAGTAGCTGTAATCGTAGGAGCAGTAGTAATAGGAATTTTATTCATGCAAATAAAAGGATTAAAACAAAGCATACAAGAAAAGGAAAAAGAAGCGCAGTTAAATGTTACAACTGTATATGCATTAAGTGAAGATGTTAAGGCTGGAGGAAATATTGTTGCAGAGCCTATAGATATGATATCTTCTAGTGTTCCAGAAAAAGCAGTAACAGACTTAAGCAATTATGAAGATGAAGAAGGTAATTTAATAATGGTTGCACTTGCTGATTTAGATGCTGGTACAATATTAACATCAAGCATGGTTTCAAATAAAGAAGAAGCAGGATCATTTAGAACAGTTGAATATAATTCAATCTTACTACCTTCAAAAGTAGTGGCTGGAGAGTATGTGGATATTAGAATTAAATTTGTAGGATCTCTTAATAGTTTGGATTACATCGTTCTATCTAAAGTTCGTGTAGAAGATTGTACAACTTCTTCAGTTTGGCTTACATTATCTGATGCACAAATGCAATTATTAGATTGTGCTGTTGTTGAATCTTACGCAGTACCTGGAACAAAACTATATGCAACACAATATTCAAACGATGCTCAACCAAAAATAGCTGAAACTTATGTACCAACAGCTGAAGTTACAGCATTTATTGCTGCTAATGTTCAAACAGATATTGATAAAGAAATAGCAGGAAGATATGTAGAAGATGAAGAAAATGCAGACAGATTAAGACAATCTGGACAAGAGGCATCTTCTGTCAGAGAGGTTATTGATTCTTTGAAGAGAAGCAATGATGATGAAGCTTTAGAGAGTGTAATTAGTGGAATAGAAAAAGAACAATCTCAAGTAAGAGCTGCTAGAGAAGCTTTAATGGGAGAAGGTTATTAATAGATAAAACACAGGAGGAACAGATGAAAAAGATAGCGTTTATCGGAGCTTTTGATAAAACAGATTTCTTGCTTTATATATCAAAGATAATGACAGTAGCAGGAAAAAAGATTTTATTAATAGATGCAACAATTATGCAAAGGGCTAAATATATAGTACCAGTTATTCATCCAACCAAAACTTATATAACTGAATTTGAAGGAATAGATGTTGCGGTCGGATTCACTGATATGGATGAAATAAGAGGATACTTAGGATTAGCCAGTGAAGATGAATTAGATTATGATTATACAATTGTAGATATAGACACATATGAGGCATATGCAAATTTTGGTTGCCAAGGTGCTATCAAAAATTATTTTGTTACTTCATTTGATGTTTATTCATTGAAGAAAGGAATTGAGGCCTTATCTGGATTAGAAGAAAAAATAACACTTACAAAAGTATTATTCTCAAGAGATGCATCTGTCGAGGAAGATGAATACCTAGAATTTTTAGCTATGGGGACTAATGTAGAATGGGAAAAGGAAAAAATATATTTTCCTACAGATAGAGGCGATCAAAATATAATTATACAAAATCAAAGAACAGCTAGAATTAATTTTAAAAACTTAAGTTCATTTTATAAAGGTGGCCTTCAATACCTAGTTGAAGGAATATTTGAAAAAGAAGGTTTACCTATTGGGGATGTATCAAAAGTTATTAGAAAGATAGAAAAAGGAGCATAAAATGGCAATAATTTCATTTTGGAGTGATACAAGAAAAGAGACAGCACAAACACTATCAATGATTGCTTTAGCAAGTTACCTGGCTGTTGAAAATAATAGTAAGATATTAATAATTGATACTAATGTTAATGATAAAACAATAACTGATGCTTTTTGGCCACAACAAGAGTCATCAACAAGAAAATTAGTAAATCAGTTAAGTGCAGGAAAAATCGACTTAGGTTCTGGAATTGAAGGTTTAGCTAAACTTATTACTAGTGGCAAAACAGATCCAGAAGTAATACCTGATTATGCTAGAGTGGTTTTTAAAGGAAGATTAGAAGCAGTCCTAAGTTTCATAACAGATCATCCAGAAGAAGCAAGTCGTATAGATTCAACATATGTAGAATTAATTAAAATAGCAAATCAAAAGTATGATTATGTGTTTGTTGATGTTAGAAAAGGAATGTCTGATCCTTTAACTAATCAAATATTAGAAATATCTAATGTTATTGTTTATAACTTTACACAAAGATTGGTTGATCTGGACAGATATAATGAAACCAAAAAGAATAATCCATATTTCCAAAAAAATAGAGTGCTACCTCTTATTGGAAGATATGATAGATTTTCAAAATATAATAAAAAGAATATAGCTAGATATATAGGAGAAAAGAAAGATATCCCTGCAGTTTCATATAACACTTTATTTTTTGAATCTGCTAACGAAGGTGGATTGGGAGACTATTTCTTAAAATTTAGAAAAAGTTTAATTAGCTCTTCTGATAGAAATGCAAATTTCGTTGAAGAAGTTGCAAACGCAGCTGATAGATTGGTACTTAAAGTTCAAGAAGTTCAAATGATGAGATAAAAGATACATATGAAAGGAGCCTCTTAAGAAGATGGTAAATACTTTACTTATTATATTGGTTATTCTTGGTGCATTAGGGTTTATTGCATATAAGATTAAACAAAATTCCAAAGCAGAAACCGAAAACCTAATAGATCAAGATGATCAAACATATACTTTAGAAAAGATGATTCAATTCATTAAAAGAAGACTTGATGAAATTACAAAAGTTAACTTATATGATATTGGTCTTTCTGAAGAAGAATTGAAAAGAAGAAAAAATAAGAAATATGAGTTGAAAAAGGCTTTAAAGGGTTGTACATATGGAGATGTTAACGATAAAAAGTATATAAAAGAACTTATATACGACCTTTTATCAAAAGAATATGGTGTAACTGAAACCAATATTTCAAAAGCAATTCCTTTCGATATCCCATCACTTCTTACTGGACAAGATAAATTTGATGTTATAATTCATGAATATCAAAAAGATTTCAAGTATGAAGCTATGACACAATTGGTAAAGAAATACAGACTTGATGAACTAAAATTTGTTCAAGGTGAATCAAAACCATGTTATGTTATTACTGATGAAGAAATTGGAGAAATATATGAAAAAGAGAATTTTCAATTATCTTTCCAAGATAAACTTGAAATTGTTGTTCAAAGAATATATCAACAATACAAAGGTTATAGCAGTATAGATGAAGTTAGAGATCAAAACATAGATGGTGTATCTGGTGGTGTATCTGGTCTTCCAGAATCATTCTTAAGCCAGGTTGCACAAACAGATAATGATTATTTGAGTCAAATAGTAGAATCTAAAGTACCAAGAGCTTGTGATAGTATTTGGATATTCTTCCAAGGTAAATCTATCCGTTTAGCATTTTTATCATTTGGAACTGAGGCTGAACTAAAGAGAGTATGTCAAAACATTTATAAATATAATAACCCTGGCCAGTTATCTGATACTAATGGTTATAAAATCAATGAAATGAAAGATGGTTCTCGTGTCGTTGTTGTTAGACCAAGTATGTCTGAAACATGGGCGTTCTTCGTAAGAAAGTTCGACGTTAAGCGTGCTACACTTGAACAAATTGTTAAATTTGATGGTAAAGAAGATACAATAGCACTTTTAAAATTCTTAGTTAAAGGTGCAAGAATTATAGCTCTAACAGGAGAGCAAGGTTGTCGGAAAAACAACAATGCTTATGGCTATGATTGAAAATATATATGAAACAATGAACCTTCGTATAACTGAAACTGCATTCGAGCTTCACTTAAGAAAGATATATCCAACAAGAAATATCCTTTCAATGCGTGAAACAGAAACAATTGCAGGTCAGGAATGTTTGGACGTTCAGAAGAAAACTGATGGTTCCGTTAATATCATCGGTGAGGTTGCTACTGACCCCGTTGCTTCTTGGATGATTCAATCTGCACAGGTTGCATCTAAGTTTACATTATTTACTCACCACGCTAAAACATTTCCAAACTTAATTACAGCCTTAAGAAACTCAATGTTAAGAGCTGGTACTTTCAATGATGAGAAAGTTGCTGAGGAACAGGTTGTTCAAGTTCTTAACTTTGATATTCACTTAGTAAAAGACTTTAGAGGTAGACGTTACATAGAAAGAATTACTGAATGTATTCCAGTTGAAGAAAAAAATGAATATACATATGATCACAGAAAAGAGAAAACACTTGAAGGAAAATTTGATAAATTCTTTGATAATGCAACAATATTCTTCAGCAAGACTACAAACAGAGAAATGTATAAATATAGAAATATACTAGAATTTAGAGATGATACATATGTACTTGTAAATCCAATTTCTGACCAAAACATTAGAGAAATGAGAGAAAACATGGATGATAATGACCAAATAGCATTTGATGAATTCTTAGCTAGAAATTGGGGAATAAGTACTCAAAAAATAGGAGCTACACCTACTGAAGGTGCTGCTAGAGCCGCACAAGAAAAGCAAGCTCCTGGAGGAGTTAATCCGATATTAAATCAACCACAAAGACCAGCACCAGAAGTATAACTAAAGTAAGGGGAGGTACAAATTTCCATGTCTAATGAGATGCTTGGAAAATTAATTATTGGCGTATTTGGCGTTTTTGCAGTAATACTTTTAGCTTACTTGATTGTAAACAAATTTACCAATAAGAAAAATACAAAGTTTGTTGCATCATTAGTTGATGGTACAAAGAGAAAAAATCTTTCATTGGAAATTTTCTATCAAAAAGAATACATTATTCTAAGTAGAGTTCCATTTCTAAGAAGATTTATTCTTAAGATAAGAAGAAGACTTGAAATCATTAACTTGGAAGATGAGTATTTAACACGTAAACAAACTGCGCAGATGATGACAAAAGCAATTATAGTTGTTGTTCCACTTACTGTTTTCATTATAATAGTTGCTAAAACAAACCCTGTGTTGCTTGCTACATTGTTATTGTTTGAATTATTCTTTATAGAGACATTTGTTTCAGGACAAGTAGATAAAGTTGATGACAAATTATTAAAAGAACAAATAAATATGTTTTCTGAAATGCGTCATGCATTTCATGAGTTTAACCTAGTTGAAGAAGCTGTTTATGAAGTTGCACAAAATGACCAATTAGATGTTTCTAGACAAGCTGAAAAAATATATGAAATATTAATAGCTGATGATCCAGAAATGGAACTTGAGAAATACTATGATATTGCACCTAATGCATACTTAAAAGAATTTGCTGGAATATCATATTTGACTAAAGAGTTTGGTGATAGAAAAGATAAAGATGGTGCATCATTATACTTAAAAAACCTAAACAACATAACTCAAGAGATGCAAATTGAAATATTAAAAAGAGAAAAATTAGATTATGTTTTCCAATCTTTATCTATGATTGCTGCAGTTCCTATTTTAGGATTGGAAGTAATAAAGAATTGGGCAATTGATACTTTTGCTTTTACAAAACAATTCTATGATGGTAAAACAGGATTTTTAATGCAAATGGCTCTTATAGTTATCACTTTTATTTGTTATGAGCTTGTTAGAAAGCTTAAAGATAACGGAAGTGTTAATACTGGAAGAGATATGCAGAATCCTTGGGAACAAAAATTATACAAGAAAAAAATTGTCAAAAAATTTATAGATAAAATTATGCCTAAACAAGGAACAAAAGAGTACAGAGTCAAAATTAGATTAATGAAAGACTCTGCTACTAAACTAAAAATGGAATGGCTGTATATTGATAGATGTTTATATGCAATTATTGGATTTACAGTTATGATGTTTGTTTTCTGGAATTTGCATAATTTAACTATATCTTATATTTATGATGAGCCTAGAAGTGATTATGACTTATTAGGAAATATGAATGAAGAAGAAAGTAAGGCTGCTTACACTGAACTAGAAATTCATAACAGAGTAATTGATAAGTATATTAGTAATGACGGTGTAACAGTTGAAATGATAACAAAAGATTTACAAAAAGAAGAATACTACCTAAATGCAACAAATGAAGAGATTGCAGATGCAGCAAATTGGATAAAAGAAGATTTGAATACTCTTCAGAATGAGTATATGAGATGGTTTGAGTTTTTGATATCATTTGGAATCGCAGCACTTGCTTATTATGGACCAATTTGGCTTCTAATGTTCCAAAAAATCATGAGACAAATGGAAATGGAAAATGAAGTAATGGAATTCCAAACAATCATTTTGATGCTTATGAAAATTGAAAGAGTTAACGTTGAGATGATTCTTGAATGGCTTGAAAGATATTCAAATATATTCAGAGAGCCAATATCAAAATGTGTTAATAACTTTGAGAGTGGACCATGGGAAGCACTAGAAGAATTAAAAGATGATGTAACATTTCCACAGCTTATTCGTATTATAGAAAGTTTACAATCTGCTGTTGAAAAAATTCCTATCAGACAAGCTTTTGATGAGCTTGATACAGAAAGAGCATATTATCAAGAAAAACGTAAAGAGTCTAATGAAAGATTGATATCAAGAAAATCCCTTATAGGCAAAGTTGTTGGATTTGCTCCACTTGTATGTCTATTTGTATTATATTTAATTGGACCATTAGTTGTTATAGGTCTATTAAGTATGACAGATGCTTTCGCAAATATGAGCAGTATGATGTAAAAGGAGAATAGATATGGAGAACATGGCAGAGGCCCTAAGGATGGCTGCTGGAGTTCTACTAGCCGTTTTGCTAATTTCAATTATAGTTTTCGTTTTTAGATCAATTAATGAAGTTGAAGATAATAAGCAAACACAAATTGTGGTAACTCAAATTAATGAATTTAATAGTACTTTTAATGCATATAATAAATCACAAATGTATGGCACAGATGTTATGTCTATCCTATCTTTAGCAATAAATAACAACAGAGACTTAAATGGTGAGAGAATGATTCGTGCTAATGGAGATTTTAAAAAGGATGTAGAAGGCTCTATTAATATTAGAGTAAAACTTTCAAAACAGGACAAAATTAAAATTAGAAAATATAGGATTATAACTGAAATTCAATCATATACGCGTGATGATCAACCGATAATAAATGAAAAGAGAGAAGATGTTAATGCACCTATTGACTATTTTAATGGGTGTCAGAGACAAGGAGATTATCTTACCTTGGAAGATATGACTACTGTAAATAGATTTCAAGATATGATTGTCTCAGGAGATAAAAAAGTTGAATTAATAGAGCATAAAGAAGAAAACTATGGAACAAAAGTTACTAATGTTTATCAAGATAGTTATGGTATAGATGATTTTAAAAAATGTATATTTACATGTGCTGACGTTAAATATAGACCCAATGGACAAATTTATGAAATGACTTTTGAAGAAATACCACAAGAATAAAAGAGGGAAAAATGGAGAATGTATCTAAAGCATTATTAATGGCTGCAGGTGTTTTATTGGCAATACTTATTATTGCAATAGCATTATTGTTGTTTAGATCTGGTGCTAATGTTGTAGAAACATACCAAAACAGCAATGAAGAAAACGAACTAAATATGTTTAATAGTAACTTTACTAGAATGCTTTCAGGAAATGATACAAATTTAGGACATCCTAGTAATACTATTACAGTATATGATATAATAACAGTTGCAAACTTTGCTTGGAATAATAATGTAAAGTTTGTGGGAAATCCGTTATCTAGCGAATATCAGGGAGATCCTAGACTTTTAAGAATTAATCTTTGTGATGCTGATTCAAATGTAATTATAAGTGATTTACAAAATTATAATCAATTAGCGTATGATATATTGCTACAATATGGATATTTCCAAGATATGGGTCCTACTGCTGTTGCATATGAACCTGTTGTTATATATTATACTATAGATATTGCTAAATATAACAATGCTGGAAGAGTACAAGTCATAAACTTTAAATTAAAGCCACAAGGAAGTGCATCTATTCAACATTTAAATACTACTAATTTAACGACAGCAGCAAGTAAAATGAGTGAAGCTAGATATAAAAGGACAGTTAATTAAATAATAAGGATAATAGATGAAAAAAGTATTGATTTTTAGTATTCTGCTTTCTGTAATTATTGTTTGTATGACATATGCTTGGTATGGTGAATTAAAAGTTAAGAAACAAAAAATAGAAAGTATAAATAATGAATTTTTAATATATAAAGATAGAAATATTCAAATTAATACATTAAATACTTTAATGAATAAAGCTATTCAATATAATTTAGATAATAAAGTTGAACAAGATGAAAAAAATGCATTTATAGAAAATGACACTAATTCTATAAAGATTTATATAAATTTAAGCATAGAACAAATTACGATTCCAATGGAAAGATTATTACTAAATAAAGATCCTAGTAATAGGGCTGAAAAAGTAGAATATGCATTTAGTGATAGTTTATTTGTGTTAAAGGATGTTGAATATCATTCGAAAACAGGTCAAATTAAGAGTTTGACTTTTGAAGAAATAATAAATTAGTTATCAATATTTCCGACGAGGAATTATTAATAAAATCAAAAGAAAAATAAGGAGGAAACAAAAATGGAGAATGCATCAAAAGCATTATTAATAGCAGGTGCTATATTAATTTGTATACTTTTAATAGCAGTTGCAATGTACATTTATAACTCAGCAAATGCTACTGTAGACTCTGCAGTATCTCAGATGTCACAACAAGAAAAAGATATTTACAACTCAAAGGTAAAATCATACTTAGGTGAAGTTGTTAAAGGATCAGAAGTAAAATCAATGATTGACAATATTATCTCAATGAATCAAGAAAATGTTGGAAAATCAGGAAAATTTATTTCTATTCTTTGCGAAGGAAATTTAACTAACTGGAATACAGGAACTAATTCTGCTAGAGCTTCTAAATTAAAACAAACATGTGATGCAGCTAATTTCTATGATAATGGCGAAAATAATGATTCTAATGTTAAAGCTGCAACAGGCGAAATGCAATACTTAAAATCAAAAATAAATTCTGCTAAAAACTATAAAGTTGAAGCTGATTATGAAGCAGGTGCAATTATTAGAGTACACATTACACAATTAAATGAATCTAATCAACCTGCTTCTACCTAAAATGAATTATCATAAGGAGGTCATGATTAATGGAGAATGCTGTTGAAGCCCTAAAAATGGCGCGGAGCCGCAATGCTTTTTATACTTGCGTTCTCCATAACCATGATTATGTTTGGCCAATGCAGGTCTACGGCAGATATAGTAATAACTAATCTGCAATTAAACAACTTTATGAGAGGGGTTAATGGAAACGCAGATAATATAACCCGTGAAGTGGGATTAGAAACTGTAATTCCTACTATTTACAGATATAGTAACCAAGATACTGCCTTAAGAGTTGTTATTAAAGACAAAAATGGCCAAGATTTACAAGTTTTTGATACTGCAATAGAAACTGCAATACAAAGTCAAGAGGGGCTAGGAACACCATATTATGATGATTATTTAATGAGTAAATATGGTGATCTTTCAAAACCTACTTATATGTTTAAAGCTCCTTGGGCGAACAATAAAGCAAAGACTTTGGAAAGAATTAATTGCTATATTACAGGTCAAGAACCTAATTTACTAAGAAATACTGAACTAACAGAACATGGTCCTTATAAATCATCAGGAATATATAGGAATTTATTATCTTATAATAGTACTGGTTATCACCAAGGTTATTTAGAAACCTATGTAGAATATAGGACTAGTGGAACTATTTTGATAGATGATTATGGAGAAGAAATAGTTACACAACAACCTAGTGGAACTTTTAAAATAATTACTTATCAACAAATAGATTAGAATTAGACTAGATTTTTATGCAAAAATGTTATATAATCTAGTATATTATTAATTAATCGGAAGGAGAAAATAAAATGAATGATACATTAATAACGATAGTAGCTATATTTATTGCAGCTGTATTAATGTTTGTTTTCCCACTAATGACAATAGCTGATAGAAATGACAATATTGCTAAAGATGCTGTAAAAGAGAAAACAGTAGAGTTCGTTAATAAAGAAATTAACACTGGAGCAATAACAAGTGCAGATCTAACAAGCTATAAAGAAACAATTAATTCTTTAGGACATGTATTTGATGTTAGCCTAGAAGTCCAAAAGATGGATGAAAATGTTGGTAAAAAAACAACATTTACAACAGGTGATGTCAAAGGAGAGAATGTATACTATTCAGTATATACAAATACAATAGAACACGAAATTTCAACTAAAGGAAAATATGTATTGAAAGAGGGAGATATTTTCTCTTGTAGAGCCGAAAACAAAGATACTACTATTGCACAATCATTAAGAAATGCATTTTATTCTGTAACTGGTAAGGGAACTTATACAATTTCAGGAGATTATGCTGGAATGGTTCAAAATAATGGAACTAGTGTAAAATAATTTTAAAGGAAAAATATAAATGAGATTTCAAGCTTTTGCAGTAATATTTATTGCAATTATTTTGCCAATTTCAATGGTGTTATCTTATTATATAGACATGCAATCCGAAACAATAGCATTAGAAAGCCAATATCAAAGTAGGCTTAATAATGCAACTTATTCTGCGGTATCTGCATACCAAATGAACTCTCTTAATACACAACGTGTAGCAGGAGAGTCTATTTATAGTTATGTAGATGCATCAATTAATACATTCTATACAACGTTAGCTACAAGTATGCTTCAATCAAACGCTTCGAAAAACATGTTTAAAAACTATATTCCGGCAATATTATTTACAACATATGATGGCTATTATATATATAGTCCTTATAAGGCTGCGGTTGCAGCAGTTAATAAATCAAATGGACAAAATGTATTAACAAATACAAAAGAAATTGTTTATATGAGTAATAAAACTACAAAGGATTATAGAATTCCAAAAGAAGATGCAGAAGCAATTTCAAATAAGTCACCAGCTCAATTATCACAAGAGTACACTACTGATGTGACAAAAGCTAGGATGGATTATAATTATAAATTAAAACCATTTATTTATTATAGTGCTGAATATTTATCGGATAATTGTGATTTTGTTGCTAGTTATTCATTAGATAACTATTTAACTGTTGCTGGAAAAACAAATAATGGTGGAACAACTAAAAGCTTTTCTAAGTCAGGTTATGCCATTAATCCCGAGGATGTTTCAATTAAAGGGGATTTTTTAGTAAGAACATGTAGAAGAGGTAATGATGGAAAATCGCTTGCTTCTGAACTTAAAAATGATACTGCTAAAAATACAATAGATTATGAAAGTTTAAATGATTATTATAAAAAAGCAAATGATCCTGTTAAGTTTAAAAGCTATAAAGTAGAAATAAATAAGGGTAATGTTATTACTGACCCAATTGAAGCTTTTATTCAAGATTATACAAAAAATTCTGGTAAAAATGATAAAGTAACCGAGGATTCTGAGGATTATTTCTTTGCACAAGTATCAACAAAAGAAGATTTGAATAGTACTACTTTGACTAGGTATCAAACAGGAGACAGACTGATTAATGATACAATTTTAATTTATGAGTGGTTAAAAGAAACTGGTAATGATTATGATAATATGATAATAGGAAATACTCCTATTAGTGATATCCAAGTTGAATATAAAGGTGTAGCTATCACAGATCCAGACGCTAAAAAGTATTATATTAAAGCATACTATTTTTCGAAATGGGTTACTGATAACTTGAAAAATGTTACTGAAGGAAACGTTCATGAAAATAAACAAATAAGTAATGAAAAAAACAAAGTAGATATAATAAGTAATGCTTCAGTTTACGATTATTTTGAGGGATCGAATGCACAAATTTTCAACTTTGGCCCAGGTAATGATCCAAGTTCGGACAAATCGATTTTTGCTACACATAAAGCATCGATTATCAAGAACTCAATTCAAACTAATTTGAATGCAGCAATTTCAAATTTTAATGAAGATAGAAAAGTTGATGTTAACTCAGAATATACTTATAGAATGCCTATATTAACATCTGAAGATTGGGATAATATTTTAAACAATGTTTGTATGGTAGCCTTTATGCAAGGTATACCTACAGGATATAACAGAAAATTTAATAATTATGCAGTTGTAAAGAGCAGCAATAATAATACATATGTTACACCAGATAGTTTATGTTTTGTTGCAGCATCAGAATTAGAATCAGGTGAAAATACAATTTCAAATGAAAATTTCCATAAGCTAAATTGTCCTGATTTAGGGACTCTAGGAAATGAAAATGAAGATATAGTTGGTGATAGAAGCGCTGAATTTAAATATGATGCAAGAAGAATTAATTCTTTAGTTAGTGCTACAGACTCGAGACCTAATCCTACAATAATTGCTTTTGAAGATGATGATACACATACATTCTTTAAACCACAGCTTGTTGAAGGAACGACAGAATATACTATAGGTGAAAAAATTAGTAATCCTGCAGAATATCAATTTGGTTCAGATACATATAATTTAACTGATCCAAACAGAGTAATAACAGGTTCTGTAGTTAAATACTTATTTGATCATAGACATTTAGGATGCTATAATTGCATTATTTCTGGTAATTATACACCTGTTGTTAAATACTATGGTGGAGATTTGTATTTAACAGGAATAAATCCTCGAACAGGAGAAATATATATTAAATATGGAAATAAGTGGCTTAATGAAGATGGCTCAGAATATACTGGTCAAGATGTGCCACAAGTTATTCTAGATAATGCTGTAACTTATGTAGGAAGAGTATGTTCAAATACGACATTAGAGCTTAATAAGCGAAGGAAAGCATTGTTTAATATGTTAGGAAAATATAAAGAAACGCAATACAAAAATAATCAATATATTAATTTATAAAAAAAGACTAGCAATATAAAATTACTAGTCTTTTTTAGTTTTATTTATTTATTCTTCTATTTTTTATTCAATAACTATTTTTGGTCCAACTTCTGTTACTGTTCCAGCGCCAAGAGTAAGAACTAAATCATTATTTTTAACGTTTTCTCGAATATATTTTGCGATTTCTGCAAAATCTTTAATGTAGATTGCATTTTTCCCAAATTCTTTAACTCTATTTACTAGGTCTAAAGCAGAGATATTATATGTGTTTTGTTCTCTAGCAGCATATATATCAGTAACTATAATGTGGTCAAAATTAAGTAAAGCTTTTGCAAAATCATCTAATAAATTTTTGGTTCTACTATATGTATGAGGCTGAAAAACAACCCAAGATTCATTAAAATCTTTATCCTTTATAGCTTTTGCTGTTGCTACAATTTCTGTAGGGTGATGACCATAATCATCAAACACTTGAGCACCATTGTAAGCACCAACATATTCTAATCTTCTATGAGCACCCGTAAATTTAAGTAGGGCAGAGTAGATAGTGTCTTTATCAATTTCATAATATGAACAAGTTGCAATACATGCTAATGCATTTGATACATTATGTTGCCCTGCAACTGATAAACGAATGTGTACATAGAAATTGCCATTACAATAAACATCAAATTCAGAATAACCTAAAGCATTATGTGAAATATTTCTAGCTGTATAATTAGCTCTTTCATTTTTAATACCATAAGTTATGAATTTTCCTTTTACATATTCTTTTAAATCTAAACAAGAATCATCATCAGCATTTGCTATTACGGCACCATCTTCAGGTACTAAAGAAGCATATTTAATAAATGAACTTTTTATATTATCAAATGATTTGAAATAATCTAAATGATCATTATCTATATTTAGAATTACTTCAGTCTTAGGTGAGAATCTCAAAAAGTTATCCATATATTCACAAGATTCTAGAATATAGTAATCACTTTGACCAACGGTATAATTTCCATCAATTTGTTTTAGGATAGCCCCTACTTGAATTGTTGGGTCTAGATTTGCTTCTAAGAAACATAGGGAAATCATTGATGTTGTAGTTGTTTTTCCATGAGTACCTGATACACAGATACTTTCTTTATATTGTCTTGTCAAAAATCCTACAAATTCACCACGTGTAATAATAGGAATATCAAATTGTTTAGCTAATACCATTTCTGGGTCATTATCTTTAATTGCAGCAGAGTATATGATTAGGTCTGCATTTTTTGAATTAGTAAGATCATGACCAATTGTTATTTGAATTCCAGATTTAACAAGTTTATCAGTATATTCACTTCTAGTAGAATCTGAACCTGTTACATGATATCCCCAAGTATGTAAAGTCTCAGCTATAGCGCTCATGCTAACACCGCCAGCACCTATTAAATGAATATGTTTATAATTATCTAAAGAATTTATTTTTACTTTCATTTGCAACCTTCCTTAAATTATATTTCGCATTTTGAATTATATAATATTTTAGCTAAAAATTCAACTAAAATGGTAATTTTAGAGGGCTAAAGTGTAATTCTTTATAAAAAATGAAAAAAATTAATACTTTTTAGAAGGGAAAAAAAATCTTATGTAGTATAATAAAAGTGTATAAAGTTTTTTCTACTTTATACTAATTTATAACATTGGAAGGAGTACTCAAATGCAAATAACAGACGTACGTTTAAGAAAAGTTAATTCAGAAAACAGAATGAAAGCTGTTGCTTCTGTAACATTCGATAATGAATTCGCAGTACACGATATTAAAGTTATCGAATCACAAAATGGATTATTCATAGCTATGCCTAGCAGAAAAATCCCTAATACTGGAGAATTTAAGGATATTGCTCATCCTATTAATGCTGAAACAAGAGAAAAAATTCAAAATGCAATTCTTGAAGCATACAATGCTCCAGATGCTGAAGTAGTTGAAGAACCAGAGTCAGCAGAAGAATAATAAATATAAAGAGTGCCTTTGGCACTCTTTATTTGTTATTATTTATTTTTCCTAAAAAACAAGCCTATAAGACTTGTTTTTTTATTTTACTATTTTTTCATAATCAGGAACACCGAATCCATAGATTGATGAACTCTTTAAAGATCTTTTATTCTTTGAAACTTTGCTACCACCATCTATTGTGTAAAAAATACCTTTAGATTTATCAACTGAAACTACTATACATGTATGAGTAGCACTTGATCCACCAGTGAAACATACATCTCCTGGTTTAGGAGTATAGTTTCTGCTTTTTAATCTTCCTTTCTTTTTAAACCAATTAGCACCGGTACTAGCACCATCAAATTTTGGGAATATTCCTTTATCAATTAAACCACATTTGTAAGCACACCAAGATGTAAATTCACTACACCATCCACCAGGAGCATAGGTTTGATGAAAATATGCATTGTATTTTTTAGAATCTGGATGCTTTAATTCCTGTTGTGCTATTTTAACTAATTGTTGTCTTAATTCGTTAACCTTTTCTTCTTTTGTCTTTTCACTTCCTGAAGGTGAAGGAGAAGTGCTTGGTGCTGAACTAGTACTTGAAGATGGATTAGCAGAAGTAGTTGATGAAGGAGAAGGGCTAGGTGTTGATTTAGTAGGTACAGGAGTAGGAGAATACGAAGGTTTTGCAGTTTCAGATGGATTCATTGGAACAATTTCTGGTAATTTTGCAACTTTTTCATCTGCTGCAGCCATTCCATCTTCATCTTCAACAACGACTTTAATATCAGTTTCTTTTTCAGGTGATAGGAATATTTTATCTATTTTATATTTTAATGAGGTAGAATCAGGCTCTGCTACATAAAATAGAATATATTTTCCATTTGATCCTTTTCGATAAATCTTAACTTTATTCATTTTTTTGTCAGATGTTATATTTACAGTTGTAATATGTGTTTTTTTATCTTCTGATAAAGATACATCAATTTTTGCGGCTTTTGTTTTAATGCTTAAAAGCATTAATAATACTAGAAAGCTAACAATAAAAACAAATATTACTATTCTTTTGTTTTTCATATTTACCTCTCTTTAAAGATTAATTCTCTATTACTATTTCTACAATTATTTCTCTTCCTTTTATTAATGAGATAGAGTATTGCTCATCATCATTTATACTATCTTTAACTTTTTCTATTGCTTCATTAGCTATTTTTACATTTTCAGAAGAATTTTCACCATCATAATAAGGATTAGCATCTATTCCAGTTGTGAATAATGATGAGTTATTAAAATCTTCATCAGTAAGGTTTGTAATTGTTATAAATCTCTTATTGTCACCAATATAATTATTATTTAATTCTATGACTTCATCTATTAGGTCTTTAACTTCTGAACCTAAAATTTTTTGACCTTCTAATGAATCGAAAGGCTTATTAAATTCAGATATTTCCTTGTTTGACAAATCAAGAGGAACATCTTCGGCATGCGAATCATCTTTATCAGTATTAGAACTATTGGTTAAATCATAAATTCCCTCACTATTAGGTTCGATAAAACTAGTTGGAAGAATTTGAATTAATTGATCATTATAATATAAGAATGAAAACTTAGTCTCTGTTTCTTCGTTAGAATTCTTATTTTTAACAGTATAGGTTGCGTTATAATAATAAACTATTGGTAAGTCTTTATATACTTGGCTTTTACTAATGTCTTTATATTCAATACTATCTATTATAGAAGAATCAAACATATCAAGATAAAAAGCTAATTCTTGATTCTTATATTCTTTTAAAGTTTCAGGATCTATATTTGATGCTGTTTTTTCAAAAGTATTTTTTAATTCAGAATTGCTCTTTTCAGAACCTATTGCATCACAATTTTCAAATGCATATGAATATTTAAAATCTATTTTTTCTTCAAGATATGCTTTTAACTTTTCACTATCACTTATAGTATTAGCTATACCTTTCGCATAATCTATTGTTTGTTTTTCTTTATTCTTATTATTTAAAAATAAAAAGATTATAACTCCTATTATTAAAACTAAAAGGAGTAATAATACTATTACCAATTTAGTTTTTCTTTTCATTTGTGTTCCTTTCAAATCTAATCATTCTACCATATAGTATATAAATAAATATAAGAGTTTTCAAGAAAAGTGAGTGTCAATTAGATTTCTTTTTTAATACAATATTTATACAAATAAAAAAGCGAGATTTTAAAATCTCGCTTTTGGTGCAGGTGATCGGAGTCGAACCGATACGGGATTTAGGTCCCGCAGGATTTTAAGTCCTGTGCGTCTGCCAGTTCCGCCACACCTGCATGTCAACTGACAAGTGTAATTATACAATGTTTTAGAAAAGAATGTCAAGAGTTTTTTAAACATAATTTCTAAAAATCTTGAATTTAAAGCTAAAATTTTATAAAATGAGATGGGTTTTTGAAAAGAGGTAAGAAAAATGAAAATAAATATAGTAATGGTAGAGCCAGAAATTCCACAAAATACAGGTAATATTGCAAGAACATGTGCTGCTATAGGAGCAAAGCTTCATTTGGTACATCCTTTAGGTTTTAGTATTTCTGAAAGAGAAGTTAAAAGAGCTGGACTAGACTATTGGGATAAATTAGAAATTGAAGAACATGACTCTTTAGAAATGTTTTTAGAAAAATATAAACCTGAAGAAAATAATATGTATTATTCAACAACTAAAGGAAAACATGTTTATTCAGATGTGGATTATAGTAAAATGGATGAAGTGTTTCTTTTGTTTGGAAAAGAAACTAAAGGGCTTCCAGAGGATTTATTATTAAAATATATAGATAATACCATTAGAATTCCAATGAGAGAAACACTAAGATCATTAAACTTATCTAATTCCGTAGCTATAGTAGCATATGAAGTGTTCAAGCAAAATGGATTTGAAGGATTAGAGAAAATAAGTAAATATTTTGACAAAAGACTTTAAAATTTTTAAAAAATGTGAAATAATATTCACGTAAATAATTTTCAGGGAGGAAAATATGGAAGAAGTAAGTGTAGGAAAAATTACTAGAAAATTTTTATTTAAAGTATTAATTTGGTTTTTAGTAATTGATTTAATCGCAGGATTTATAGCAATCATGGTTTTTGGTAGTAAAGCTGATTCAATATCAAATGATGTAGTTGATATGGTTACTGCTGTAAATGGATTTATTAAAGGTCTAATTGCTATAAATGTTATAGCATGTGTAGTATCTACATTATTAGCTACAAGAAAAATTAAAAAGAAATATGTAATTAATGGTGAAAACAAAAAGCAAGTATTTAGAAATATTGCAATTGTTTTAACTGTTATGGCTGTTCTTTTAATTGGAGTTCATGCTGGTATAAAAGGTACAATCTTTGAGAAAGGCTTAGAATCAAGTAACTTAACAGAAAAAGAAATCAAAGAAGGCTTGGATGAGGGCGAAGAATTTTTAGAAGATCTAGATATTGATACAGATGATATTAAATTATTAAAACAATTTTTGACATTAAGTGATATATATGTTTTAGATGGTTTAGTATTCGTAGTATTAATTGGATGTGAATACTTCTTTATTATAAAGAAAACGGAAGATTAAAATAAAGGCGATTTAATCGCCTTTATTTTTTTGTTATTTTTCTTTAAAATTTATTGTATATATTAAACTATTAATGGTATAATATTTAAGTAAAAATATGGGGATGTAATGGTTTCGACAGCTTTTTTGAACTATAAATAGCGAGTGGTGGAGCATCTGGCCACCATAAAAGATGCAAATTAAAAATAAACGCTGATAACGAAGAATTAGCATTAGCTGCCTAAGTTGCAGCTACGTCTTAATTAAATTACCTGCGGTTTAATATAAGGCGACGATTTAGCAGGAAACGAATTTATATGTTTCTTCGCATATAAAGGGATCTTAGAAGATATATTGTAGGCTTGTTCGTTTACTAATGTGCCTATAACGAATAATAATAGTAAACTGCACTCGGAGAAGTTTATAGGAATGAAATTCTGGACAGGAGTTCGACTCTCCTCATCTCCACCAAACTATACAAAAGGGAAGGTTTCAAATGAACAAGAAATTTATAATTGCTGGAGTAATTGCAATAGTTTTAATATTTATTACATTAATATTGATAGTAGTATTTACTCATGCTCCAGGCCAAGGTAGTATTGTTATGAACAATATCGAAGTTTCAAATTCAACTAATACTGTAGAAAATGTAGTTGAAAATAAAGTTGGTGTTAATGGACTTAAAGTTGAAAAAGGTGAAATAGAATATTATGACCTTGAAGGAGGCGGAACTATACCAATTCCACCTACTTTTAAATATGTAGAAGGTGAAATTGATACTGGTGCAGTTATTGAAGATAAATATAAAAATCAATTTGTATGGGTGCCTATAGAAAGATATGAGCAGGACTATACTAGATTTTTGTTTGATAGAAACGGAGACTATGATAATAAAGAATTAGAAGAAAATCTTTTAGAAAGTGCAGACTATAATACTGATTATGATGACTCGGTAAGAAATTATGGCGGGTTCTACGTTGCAAGATATGAAGCAGGAAAAGAAGGAGATAACTTGCCTGCAGTATCTAAAGAGGGAATTATGCCTTGGACTGGAGTTTCATGGCAAAGAGCAAAAGATTTAGCTTTTGGTATGTATGAGGAAAATGAATATTTTCAATCAGACTTAATTAATAGTTATGCTTGGGATTCTATTTGCCAATGGTTTAGAAACGATGAGAATTTTAATGTAGATGATTCTGTTAATTATGGAAATTACCAAAATGGTAAATATGGCTATAATGTACTTTTAGAATCTGGAAGCAATAGAGAATGGGTTAATAAAAATATATATGATATGGCAGGAAATGCATGGGAATTAACTACAGAATATGAACAATTATTAATCAGTGGAGACTTAGAAGTTATACATATTGGTAGAGGTGGAGGATATTGGAATAATGGTGATGAATATCCAATTTCTTCAAGAACTTTAACTGATAATGATGGGGCAAATATAGCTGTCGGATTTAGAGTGGTTTTATATTTAAAATAATTGACATTATTAATTGACAACAAAAGTGTATTAAATATATAATAAATACATGCAAAAGAAAAAAGAGAGGTTGGAAAAAATGGAAGGTAAAAAATCTAATTTTTTTGTTAATATTGCTGACAAATGGTCAACAGTAGAGCCTAGTAGAAAGAAGTTCATAATAATAGTTGGAATAATAGTAATCGCATTACTTGTACTAACAATAGTATCAACAGTATTAGTTATAAAGAGTTTTAACAGCGCTGGAAAAGTTGCTGGTAACTTAAATAACGAAGGATTCGCAGTACAAAAAGGTAGTAGCGTTTTTATTACTAATTCACTAATAAATCCAGATAAAAGTGGTTTATATGAAATAACTAAAAACAATACAAGCGTTCCTATTGAAGAAAGTGAATATATAAAATCTATTAACTATACAGGTGGTTACTTATATTTCTTAGAAATAAATAAAAATCAAGACAGCAAATATACAAGACAAATAATAAAAATGAAACCAGATGGAAGTAAAAGAGAAGTTTTAGTTAATGATATAGAGACAATAACACCTGGTAATTATTCATTAAAAGTTTCTAGTGGATGGGTTTATTATATAAATGCTGAAAATAAACTTGAAGCTATAAAAACAAATGGTAAAAACAGAAAGCAGATTTCTGATGAAGAAATTGCAAAATTCCAAGTTTATGGAAAATACATTTACTATTCAACAAGAGATTCAGACTTTAGAAGAATGAAAACAGATGGATCACATATAGAGAATATCAGCAGTGGTATTGATAATTTCCAAATCAGCGGTTCTTATGCATATTATATAAGCAAAGCTAATCATCATTTAGTTAAAATAGATCTAAATGAGAATAAAGAAGAAGAAGCAATTGCTAAATATGTTAGAACATTTAATATAGTAAATGATACAATTTATTACGTAACACAAGTAAACAATAATGAAGTTGCAATGTATAAAGTAAAAACAAATGGTAAAAAAGATGAAAAAATTGTCGACTTGCAAAGTGTAAATGTTTATATTAATGTTATAGGAGATTGGATTTATTATACAGATTATACAGAAGATTCTATATACTATTATTCAATCTACAAGATTAGAACTAACGGTAAAGATAAACAAAAAGTTAACCTTTAAAAATTAAGAAGCGGACAATTTTAAGTCCGCTTTCTTTATAGATAACGTAAGGAGGAAAAATGAGTTTAGGAACAATTGCATTTGAAGGCGAAGTATTCAACTTAGACTATATGACGTCAGAAGAGTTAGAAACTTTACTTGAACATGTAGAAAAAGAAAAACTAAAGACAAAAAAAGAAATTAAAAAGATAGTAAATTAAAAGGAGAAAAGGTTTTGAAAGATAACAAAAAAACAAACAATGACAATAAAATAGAAATGCTTGAGAAGAATTGGCTAGATTTATCTTATCAAAGCGCAATAATTTCTTCTGCAATTCAATACAAGAAAAGTCAAGAAGCAATTGCACACAAAGCAGAAAATGAAGAAAACAGTTTAATATATGGAATAAACTCTATTAATAAAAAAGTACTAGAAAATAAGAAAAAGTATTCAAATATAGATGAAGAATATAATGTTATAATGAGCCATTATAACAAGAATTTAGAAGAACTAGCAGATTATCATGATTCCTTAATAGTTCATGGCTATTCAAAAATTCTAGAAGAAGAGAAGAAACAAATGAATATGTATAAAAATATATATTCATTATTAGAAGAAGAAAAAGAAGCAAAGAAAAAATTAGACAATAGTGATGATGAAATTCGAGAAGAAATATGCGAACTAGAGGACAAAATATCTGATAGTGAACTTAAAGTTAGAAGGTTAAGACCAACGGTTAAAAAGAAGATTATAGAAAAAGAAGACAGAATTGGTAAGGCAATGGAAGCGAAAGAACAAGAGATTCAAGTAAAATCTATTAGAGGACCAAGATTATTTGCTAATGCCAAAAGAGTCTTTATGGGTAAAATAAATCCTCAAAAAATGATAGAAAAAAATGTCTTTTCTAAATTGAAAAATAGAATTAATGAATATGATCAAAATGATAAAAAGAAAGTTAGAAAAGCTAATAGTAAATATACACAAGAGAACATTATAGATACCTTAAAAAGTATTACAGATGAGGTTAATGAATAAAATGGAGGAAAATAAATAGTGGCTGAAGCAAAGAAAAGAGCTGAAAAAGAAGAAAAGAAAAAAACAACTTCTAAAAAAACAGCAACAACTCCAAAAAATACAAATAAGACAAAAAAAGTAGCAGTATCTTCAAAAAAGGATACTGCTAAAGTTGCGCCTAAAAAAGAAGAAACTAATAAAAACAAAACTACTAGCAAAAAAAATAATAAAACTAGTAAAACCGCATCTAAAAAAACTACTACAAAAGTGAAAGAAAATAAAAAAGAAGGGGTTTTAAAAGCTTTAGATGAAGAAATTCTAAATAAAACTACTGGACCTAAAACAGTTAGAACTATAGAAAAGAAAACTGAAGAAATAGAAGAAAAAAGAAGTGTTTTAGAAGAGTTAGTTGGTACTCCTAAAACTAAAGAAGAAAAAGTTTTAGAAGACAATGGTATTTTTAGTTCAAAAGTGATTTGGTATTTATTCTTTATTCTAGTTTTAATAATACTAGCATTTCTATATGTGTATAATGAAGATACCAATAAAACCAAGAAAGAAAATAGTTCTTTAGTCGTGGCTAGTAACTCTGAAAATTCTATTACTAATAACAGAAATGAAGTACAAACTCCAAGTATTTCAGAAGAAGAAGCCAAAGAAGTAGTTAAATCATTTTTTGGAATTAAATCAAGTATAGATTCAGATCCAACTAGATACTTAAGAAGTTGCGGATTAACTAAAGAAGATAGCAAAAACTTTAAGAAGAGTAAAGATGGAAAATCATATATTACTGATGTTGTATTTGATGATTTAGAAAGAAGATTTGAAAATATAATAAGTAGAGATTGCTTTGAAACAACCTTTGCTAATAGTTATAAACAAAAAAGTGGAGTAACTCATTCTAGAATAGAAATAAACCCAGTAAATAGATTCGAGATTAATGAAATGGTTAGAGGTGAAGGTGCTAAACCCACTTATAAGGTTAAATATACAGTTACACCAGAAAAAGGCGAAAAAGTAATTAACACAAGGCTATTTGAATTTGAATTAAACAAAGGTAGATGGATTATTTCTAATACAACAATAATTCAATAAAAGACTTGAAATTAGCTAAATAACATGCTAAAATTAATAATCATAAAAAATTCGATGAAAAAGACTAGTAGATTTAGAGAAAATGTAGAAAGAGAAAATAAGTATTGGCTGAGAGCTTATTATACATTCTAAATTGAAATTTCACTTTGGAGAAGTTATATAAAAAGTATAACCGTTTAAACCGCGTTAAGGTAAATAATAAGGTTAATATTAGTTTATTAATAAATTTAGGTGGTACCACGAATATGAACTCGTCCTATTAATAGGACGAGTTTTTTGTTTTGGTATTAGTTAAAGGAAAGGAATTCTTATGAAAGAACAAGAGGAAGTACAAAAAATTAAAGAAGAAGCAATTGAGGAAATCTCTAAATCAGAAGATTTAAAAAATCTAGACGATATAAGAGTTAAACATTTAGGAAAAAAAGGTGGTCTTACAGCTTTATTAAAATCTATGAAAGATTTATCAGCTGAAGAAAGACCTAAATTTGGTGCGCTTGTAAATAAAGTAAAACAAGAAATTGAAACAAAGATTCAAGAAAAGGAAAAAGAATTACAAAAAGTTGCATTAAACATGAAGTTAAAATCAGAAGAAATTGATGTTACTTTGCCAAGTCAAAAAATTAAAAGAGGCAGTAAACATCCATTAAACAGAGTTGTAGATGAGGTAGAAGATTTATTTGTATCTATGGGTTATGACGTAGTAACAGGACCTGAATTAGAAACAGATGAATATTGTTTCGAAAGATTAAATCTTCCACAAGGACATCCTGCAAGGGATATGCAAGATAGTTTCTATATTACACCAGAATATCTACTTAGAACTCAAACCTCAGCTGTTCAAGCAAGAACAATGATGGCTAATAAGGAAAAGACTCCTATAAGAGTTATAGTACCTGGCAAAACGTTTAGAAGAGAAGATGATGCAACACACTCTCATCAATTTAATCAAGTTGAAGGTTTAGTTGTAGACAAAAATATTTCTTTAGCTGATTTAAAAGGAACTTTAGAAGTTTTTATGAAGAAAATGTTAGGACCAAAGACAGAGTTAAGATTTAGACCAAGCTATTTCCCATTTACAGAACCATCATATGAAGTTGATGTAAGCTGCTTTAAATGTGGAGGAAAAGGATGTAATCTATGTAAACAAACTGGATGGATAGAACTTTTAGGTTCAGGTATGGTTCATCCTAATGTGTTAAGAATGAATGGATATGACCCAGATGTATATTCAGGATTTGCATTTGGACTTGGATTAGATAGATTAGCAATGTTTAGATATGGAATTCCTGATATTAGATTACTTTATCAAAATGATGTAAGATTCTTAAGTCAATTTGATAGAAAGGATGAAGAGTATGAAATTAAGTATTAATTTTTTAAAAGATTATGTTGATTTAGATGAAGATATTTCAGTAAGACAATTAGCAGATGATATGACAAATGCTGGAAATGAATATGATGAAGAAGGAAAATTAATCAATGCTACTAAATTAATAATTGGTGAGATAGTAGAATGTGAAATGCATCCAGATTCAGATCATCTTCATCTTTGCAAGGTTAATATTGGAAAAGAAACATTAAATATAGTATGTGGTGCACCTAATGCTAGAAAAGGTATAAAAGTAATTGTTGCTCAAGATGGCGCAGAATTACCTGGCGGAACCATAAAAAGAGGTATGATTAGAGGACAAGAATCCAATGGAATGATTTGTTCAATTGCTGAACTTGGATTAGAAAGTAAGTTTTTAAAAGAAGAAGATAAAGCAGGAATTCATGAACTACCTGCTGATGCACCAATAGGAGAAGATCCTATAAAATATATGAAAATGGATGATGGTGTAATAGATTTCGATCTTACAGCTAATAGAGGAGATCTTCTTAGCATATTAGGTATGGCATATGAAGTAGGTGCTATATATGATAAGCCAGTTAAAGATATTGATTTGTCACATAAAGAAAATAAGGAAGATATAAACGATTCATTCAAAGTTGTAGTTAATACAGATAATTGTTCAATCTTCTTAGCAAAGAAAGTTAAAAATGTTCAAATTAAAGAAAGTCCAGATTTTATTAAAAACAGACTTATAGCTTCAGGTATAAGACCTATTAATAATGTTGTTGATATTAGTAACTATGTAATGTTAGAAACTGGTCAACCATTACATTTTTATGATGCAGATACTTTAGATGGCTGCTTAGAAGTAAGAATGGCTAAAAAAGATGAAAAACTAACTACTTTAGATGAGATTGAAAGAACTCTTAAAGAAGAAGACATAGTTATTTCTAATGGCAAAAAAGCTATTGGTCTAGCCGGTGTAATGGGTGGTCTAGAAACAGAAATTACTGAGAAAACTACTAACATTATTATTGAAGCAGCTATTTTTGATAGTGTTAAAGTTAGAAGAACTTCAAATACTATTTTAAGAAGTGAAGCAAGTAATAGATTTGAAAAAGGATTAGATCCTAATAGAACATATATGGCTATAGAAAGAAGCTGTAATTTACTAGAAAAATATGCTAATGCAGAAGTTGTAGGTGGTATAGCTAAATATGATAAATCTGATAAAGAAGATAGAGTAATTGATATAACAGTTGATAATATTAATTCATTATTAGGAATGTCTGTTTCTAAAAAGGAAGTTATCGATGTATTTAGAAGATTAGGGTTTTCTACTAAAGATAATGGAGATAAATTGACAGTTAGTGTTCCTAGAAGAAGAATCGACATTTCAATTAAAGAGGATTTAATTGAAGAGGTAGGTAGAATCATAGGAGTTAATAATATTGAAGGAAAATTACCTAATATAGCTCCTAAAATGGGAAGTTATGATAAAGTTCAAAGACTATTAAGAAATAAATTATGTGATTTGGGATTAAGTGAAACATTATCATATGTATTAGTTCCTGAAGCAGATGCAAAATACTTCACAAAGGATAATACAGAAGTTGTTAAACTTTTAGACCCATTATCAGAAGACAAGAATACTTTAAGACATAGTTTGTCAATTGCTTTATATAAAATCTATGAGAACAATAAAGCAAGAAATTTAAAAGATGTATCAATATTTGAAATTGGAAAATCATTCCAAAAAGAAGGCGATAATTATTCAGAAACTAAAAAACTAGCTTGTCTTATGACAGGAGATTATTATTTAGGAATTAATAAAAAGAAAGTTGATTTCTATATAATCAAGGGAATTGCTGAAGAAGTATTAGATTATTTAGGTTATAATGGTAGATATTCATTTGTAAAAGATCAAGATAAACTTCCAGATGAAATGCATCCAGGTCAATCTGCTATTATTTCAGTTAATGGAAATAATATTGGTATTATAGGAAAAATACATCCAAGTATAGAAAGTGAAGATGTATATATTCTAGAAATTGATTTGGATAAATTAGCTACTTTAAAAGTAGGTGCAATGAAGTATAAAGAAATATCTAAATTCCCAACAATAAAGAAAGATATTGCTATAGTTATAAAGAAAGATTTTTCTGCACAAGAGATTGGAATGAAGATAAAAAAGTTAGCCGGATCATTACTAGAATCAAGTGAAGTATTTGATGTTTATGAAGGCGTAGGAATTTTACCTGGAATGAGAAGTATCGCATTTTCACTAACTTTTGGAAAACAAGACAGAACATTAACTGATGAAGAAATTAATGAAGTAATGGAAAAGATAATTCAAGGATTAGAAAAAGAATATAATGCAGTTTTAAGAGCATAAAAAAAGAAGCGGTAGACATTTTAGTCTACCGCTTTTTATTAGAATTCACAATTTTTTGGTGTTCTTGGGAAAGGAATAACATCTCTAATATTTTGCATACCAGTAATATACATCATAAGTCTTTCAAATCCTAATCCAAAGCCAGAGTGAGTTATACTTCCATATCTTCTTAAGTCTAGATACCACCAATAATCTTTTTCATCTAGGCCAAGTTCATTCATTCTTGTTTTTAGTTTTTCCATATCGTCTTCTCTTTGACTACCACCGATTAATTCGCCAATTCCAGGAACTAGAAGGTCAGTAGCAGCAACTGTTTTTCCGTCATCATTTTGTTTCATATAAAAAGCTTTAATATCCTTTGGATAATCAGTAACAAATACTGGTTTTCCGAATACTTTCTCGCTTAAGAATCTTTCATGTTCTGTTTGTATATCAGTACCCCAATCAACAGGAAATTCAAATTCACTATTATGTTTCTTTAATTCTTCAATTGCATCAGTGTAAGATATTCTTCCAAAATCAGAACTTACAACATGTTTAAGTCTTTCTAATAATCCCTCACTAACAAATTTATCAAAGAATTCCATTTCTTCTGGGCAATTATCTAATACATATTGAATAACAAATTTAAGCATATCTTCTGCTAAATTCATATCATCTTTTAAGTCTGCAAAACAGATTTCAGGTTCTATCATCCAAAATTCTGCTGCGTGTTTTACAGTATTAGAATTTTCAGCTCTGAAAGTAGGACCAAATGTATAAACATTTCTAAAAGCAAATGCATATGTTTCAACATCCAACTGGCCACTAACTGTAAGATGAGCAGGTCTTCCGAAGAAGTCTTCATTATAATCCATATTTCCATCTTCTGTTTTAGGTAGATTATTTAAATCACATCCTGTAACAGTAAACATTTCTCCAGCGCCTTCTGCATCACTTGAAGTTATTATAGGAGTATGAACATATACAAAACCTCTTTCTTGGAAAAACTTATGTATTGCATATGATAAAACAGAACGAACTCTAAATACGGCATTAAATGTATTTGTTCTTGCACGTAAGTGAGAGATAGTTCTTAAATATTCAAAAGAGTGTCTTTTCTTTTGAAGAGGATATTCACTATCACTTAAATTAAATACTTCTATTTTAGATGATTGGATTTCAAATGGTTGCTTAGCATTTTCAGTTTCTACTAATTTTCCTTCAACAATTATTGAAGTTGCAAGAGTAAGTTTTCTAACTTCCTCAAAATTAGATAGAGAATCATTAAATACTATTTGAACGTTTTTGAAAAATGATCCATCATTTAATTCTATAAAACCAAAATTCTTTGAATCTCTGACTGTTCTAACCCAACCAGAAACTTTAATATCTTTACCAACATATTTTTTGGTATCTCTAAATAAATCTTTAATTAATATATTTTCCATAATTCCTCCAAAAATAAAAATGTAAAATACAAAAGTTATTATATCACATTTTGTGAGTATTTAAAGATTTTTAGAAAAAAACTTGCAAAAAATAATAAATATGATAAAATGAATCTGAAAAGAAAATTTGTTCGCTAATAATTTTGAAAAACGGAGGATAAAAATGTACGCATATATAAAAGGAAGTTTAGAAGAAAAGTTAAAAGATTCTATAGTTGTTGAAACTAGCGGCATTGGATATAAAATATATGTTTCTGAACAAACAATGGAAAAATTAGGAGAATTAGGAGAAAAAGTAAAGATATATACTCATTATCATGTTAGAGAAGATAATATTAGTTTGTATGGATTTTTATCAAATGAAGAATTAAAAATGTTTGAACTATTAATACAAGTAAGCGGTATAGGAGCTAAGACTGCAATTGTTATGCTATCTAACATTACACCTTCAGAATTTGCTATTGCAGTAATATCAAATGATATAAAAACACTTACAAAAATTCCAGGTGTTGGAAGTAAATCAGCTCAAAGAATTGTTTTAGAATTAAAAGACAAACTTAAAACAGAAGATGCTATATCAAAAGATACAAAAGATGTATCTAGTGATAATACTGAAGATAATGAGAAAGTTGAAGAAGCAATACAAGCACTTCAAATTCTAGGATATAATAAAGGTGAAGTAAAGAAAGTTGTAGAAAAATTAAAAGTGAAAGATTTAAGTATAGAAGACATTATAAAACAAGCATTAAAGCAATTATCAAGAAGATAAAAAGGAAGATTATTTATGGATGAATCAAAACCTTTAGCTTATAGGATGAGACCTAAAAGCTTAGAAGAATTTGTAGGACAAGAACATATTGTAGGAAAAGATAAACTATTATACAGAACAATTAAGGCAGACAGATTATCTAGCCTAATTTTATGGGGGCCACCTGGATGTGGTAAAACTTCACTTGCAAAGGTAATTAGTGAAACTACAAAGTATAAATTTAAAAAGTTAAATGCGGTTACATCTGGAGTTGCAGAAATAAAAGATGCAGTTACAGAAGCTAGTAACCCATTATTAAATCCATCTGGAAAATGTATATTATTTATTGACGAGATACATAGGTTTAATAAATTACAACAAGATGCTCTTTTACCTTTTGTTGAAGATGGAACTGTAATACTAATAGGCGCTACAACCGAGAATCCTTATTTTGAGGTAAATAAAGCTCTAATATCCCGTTCTATGGTCATTAAACTAGAACCTTTATCTAAAGATGATATTATAAAAGTTATTCATAATAGTTTAGAGTCTAAAGAAGGACTTGGAAATTACAATATAAAAATATCTGAAGACACAATAGAAGGAATCGCGGAAATATCTGGTGGTGATGTAAGAACTGCACTAAATGGTTTAGAAATTGCTGTTCTTACAACTAAAATGAACTCAAAAGGCGTAATTGAAATTACAGATGAAATAGCAGCAGAATCTTTTAATAAGAAAAAGAACATGTTTGATAAAGATGGTGATAGTCACTATGATAATATAAGTGCTATGATTAAATCGATGAGAGGTAGTGACCCAGATGCTGCAGTATTCTATTTAGCAAGAGCTATAGACGCAGGAGAAGATCCTGTATTTCTTGCAAGAAGAATAACTATTTGTGCATCAGAAGATGTTGGACTTGCTAATCCTAATGCGTTAGTAGTAGCTACTGCAGCTATGCAAGCTGTAACTATGATAGGAATGCCAGAAAGTAGAATAATCCTAGCAGAAGCTTGTATTTATGTTGCAAATTCAAAAAAATCTAATGCATCATATTTGGCAATAGATAGGGCTTTGGCAGACGTGGCAAGTAAAGATACTGGAACAATTCCAATGCATATTAGAAATGCACCAGCTAAAGGGATGAAAGATTTAGGATACAGTGTAGGATATAAGTATCCACATGATTTTCCAGGTCACTGGACTGAGCAACAATACTTGCCAGATATGATAAAAGATACCAAATACTTTATACCAGATGAAAACATAGATCAAAGTGACTTTCAAAAGAAAAACACATAAAGTATAATAATTTAGAAAAAAGCCTATTAAATAAATAAAAAATGTAATAAATTTGTAAATTTATCAACTTATTATGTAGACAAAGGCATAAAAATGTGCTATAATTAAGGTGTTTAGGGAGAAATACGCATAATAATTTAGAAATACCATAGATAAATAGGAGGAAAAAGTTGTGGTTACAAATTTATTAGAAAATAACCATCTAGTGTTAGTTGGAAAGGTTACAAGCGATAAAACATATAGTCACGAGATATATGGAGAAAAGTTTTATATATTTAATTTAGAAGTACCAAGATTAAGTCAAGCTGTAGATGAGATTCCAATCACAATCTCAGAAAGATTATTAACAGATATTGATTTACAAATTGGTAAAAAACTAGTTGTAGAAGGTCAATTTAGATCATACAATAGTTATCAAAATGAAAGAAACAAATTAATACTAACAGTATTTGCTAAAGACGTAACTGAAGCTTCCGAAGAGGAAACAGAAGAAAACGAAGAAGCAGTACCACAAGTAACAAACGAAGTTACATTATGTGGGTACATTTGTAAGAAACCTATTTACAGACAAACACCATTTGACAGAGAAATTGCAGATATACTTCTAGCTGTAAACAGAGCTTATAATAAAAGTGATTATATACCTTGTATAGCTTGGGGAAGAAATGCAAGATTCTGCCAAAATATGGAAGTTGGAACTGAAGTTAAAATAGTAGGTAGAGTTCAAAGTAGAAAATATGAAAAGAAATTTGAAGATGGCTCATCAGAAGTGAGAGTTGCATACGAAGTATCAATCTCAAGTATGGAAGTAATTAACAGTGATGATGAACCAGCTGAAGAGAATGTTTAAAAATAATAGAAAATAATAAAAAAATGAAGGTTAAAGCCTTCATTTTTTTTGGCCTTTTTGATATAATTTACATGTGTAAAAAAGGAGGTTAGCTATGATATTAAAAACTATTACCTTTAATATGTGTCATGGTGAAGGACTAGATGGCATAATAAATGTTGAAAGACAGGCTAAGTTTTTAAAGAAGTACAAACCAGATATAATTTTTTTACAAGAGATAGACATGTATACTCAAAGGGTATACAGCGAAAATCAAATATATGAAATGGCAAAAGGTGTCGGCTTACAATATAGAACTATGGGAATTAATATTAAATATAAAAACGGATATTATGGTGACGGAATTATTTCTAGATTTCCTATTGAGTACTCTACAAATTACTTAATGCCATTAGTAGATCCAGAAAATGAACAAAGAGGTATTTTGTGTAATAAGATATCTTTTGGTACTACAAAAATTAATTTGTTTTCAGTGCATTTTCCAACAAACATAGAAGAAAGAAAATTGGGTGCTGAAGAGTTAGTAAGCATTATTGAAAAAATTGATGAAAATGAAATAGTTATTGTAGGCGGGGACTTCAATGTTGGAGTTAAGAAAATTGGCAAACATAAATATAGATTTAATAAACAAGATACATATGAAGAATATGAAATAATAGAAAAGATTCTAAACAGAATAGATAATAATGAAGATACATGGTTTTCTTCAATAGGTAATGGATGTATAGATACAATCTTTTATTCAAAGAATATAAAAGTAAGAAAAATACAAACAATACCAAATAAAATTTCTGATCACTATGCTGTTTATGCAGAATTTGAAGTATAAAGCATTATGGAATAAGGAGATAAGATGAAGGACGTTAAAAAAGAAGAAAAGAAAATAGATAAGAAAAAAGAAAAAAGAATTAGATTTCATGTCATAATAGTTTTCTTTATAATTGTTTTTGGTATTGGTATAGCACCAAAAGCATTACAAAATGATACTTTCTATACTGTAAAAATAGGTGAATATATTTCTCAAAATGGAATAAGTAACTTAAGAGAAGATCCATTTTCATGGAATGAGCTTCCATATGTATTTCCTCATTGGTTATATGACTTTATGATGTATGGAATATACAGCATAGGTGGATGGGATGCAATTTATGTATCTACAATTTGTTTTACTTGTATTTTGGGAATAAGTATGTATTTTACGTCAAATAAGATTTCTAAAAATGCACCAGTATCTGCAGTAGTGACATTAATTGCAATGAGATTAATGATTCCATATATTGCAGCTCGCGCTCAAGTTGTTACATTCTCATTATTTGTTTTGGAATTATACTTAATAGAAAAATATTTAGAACAAGCCAAGACTAGGTATGCAGTAGGATTGCTTTTGTTTTCTCTACTAATTGCTAATATGCATATGGCTGTATGGCCATTCTTCTTTGTTTTATTTATTCCTTACATTGCAGAATATATTATTTCAAGAGATTGGATAACTATAGATTTAATAATTAAGCTAAAACTATTTGTTCAAAAGCATAGAAAGAATAAAGATGAAGAAAAAATTGCGAAATTAGAAGAGTCAATAAAACATAATCAAAAAAGAAGAGCTGAACTTAAAGAAAATCCTTATAAGATTAAAGTTACAAGAAATGATAATACTAAAAAGCTTATATTAGTTATGTTACTATGTATGCTTATGGGACTATTTACTCCAACTGGTTTGTCAACACCATATACATATCTAGCTAAAACATGTATGGGAAATACAGTAAAAGTAATAAATGAACATATGCCTTTAAGCTTAAGAGGAAATGAGGAATTTACAGCATTTTTTGTATTCTTTATAGTAATACTAACATTTATAGATATTAAAATAGATTTAAAACACTTGTTATATTATTGTGGAATTCTATACTTAGCATTAAATGCCAGAAGACAAGTATCTATGTTTCTGGTTATTTGTACACCAATACTGGCACAATTAATAGGACAGATTTTTGAAAGATATATCAAAAACGGACAAGAAAAGTTAATAGATATAGTGACTAATTTCTATGGGAAAGCAGTCTTATTAGCAGCAATTTTAATAATTTCAATTCAACACTTTAAGTCTAAGATGCATCAAGAGTATTATACAAATGACGATTATCCTATTTATGCTGCAGAATGGATGAAAAACAATTTAGATTTAAGTACTTTGAAGTTATTTAATGAATATAATTATGGTAGTTATTTATTATATCAAGGAATCCCTGTCATGATTGACTCAAGAGCAGATTTATATTCTCCGGAATTCAATTCTAGAACAGGAAGAAAAGAAGATGGAAATGACATATTTATGGATGTTCAAAACATTGCAACAGGAGATGATGATTATAGAATAACTTTTGAAAATTATGGAATAAACCATATTATTACTTACTCAGATTCAAGATTATGTTCAAAACTTAAAAAGAATAAGAACTATAAGAAAATATATCCAGATGCATTCCAAGAACAACAAGATAAAAAATTTGTTATTTTTGAAAAAGTAGATAGTGATACAGAAGAGCTAGAAGAACAAACTGAATAAAGGAAGTTTATAAATGAAAAAAGAGTTTATTATATCAGAAGAATTAGTTGATATAAGACTAGACAAAGTGATTCCAATGTTAGATGAAGATATCACTAGAGTTATGTCTCAAAAACTATTATCTGATGGTAAGATCTTAGTAAATAATAAACAAGAAAAACCATCATATAAAGTTAAAATTTCTGATAAAATTGAAATTGAATATGAAAAACCTAAAGAAGCTAAACTAAAACCAGAAGATATTCCTTTAAATGTAATTTATGAAGATAATGATATTATTATAATAAATAAGGAAAAAGGAATGGTAGTTCATCCAGGTAATGGAAATCCAGATGGAACATTAGCAAATGCTATTATGGCTAGATGTAAAGATTCTTTATCTGGAATTGGCGGAGAAATAAGACCCGGAATAGTTCATAGAATAGATAAAGATACTTCTGGAGTAATAATAGTTGCCAAAAACGATAAAGCACATTTAAATATTAGTAATCAAATAAAAGAACATAAAACAACTAAAACCTATTTAGCTTTAGTTCGTGGAAGTATAAAAGAAAATGAAGCTACAATCAATATGCCTATTGGAAGAAGCACAAGAGATAGAAAGAAAATGGCTGTTGATAAAAAGGGAAAAGAAGCGGTTACTCATTTTAAAGTTCTAAAAAGATATGAAGATTATACATATATAGAAGTTGTAATAGAAACTGGAAGAACTCATCAAATAAGAGTTCATATGTCTGAAATTGGATATCCAATAGTTGGTGATACAACATATTCTAATGGAAAAAATAAATTTGGTATTGAAGGACAAATGCTTCATGCATATAAAATTAAATTTGTTCATCCAACTACTGGAAAAGAAGTAGAATATACAGCTGAACTTCCAAAATATTTTAAAGATATACTAGATAAGTTAGACAAAGGAGAGTAAAATATGGAAGAAAGATTACAAAAATACTTAGCATCTTGTGGAATCGCTTCTAGAAGAAAATGTGAAGAATTAATTCTAGAAGGCAAAGTTAAAGTGAATGGAAAAGTAGTAACAGAACTTGGATCAAAAGTTAATCCTTCAAAAGATATTATTGAATATAATGGAAAAAGGATTGAACCAGAAGAAAAGAAGGTATATATTTTACTTAATAAACCAATAGGGTATGTCACTACTGTTAAAGAACAATTTGGTAGAGACAAAATCACAGATTTAGTAAAAGTTAAAGAAAGATTAGTACCATGTGGAAGATTAGATATGTATACTTCAGGAGCAATAATATTAACTAATGATGGTGATTTTGTATATCATGTAACTCACCCAAAAAATGAAATAACTAAGACATATACAGTAACTCTAAAAGGTGAAGTATCAGATAAAGAGATACAAAGCCTAAGAAATGGAGTAATACTAGATGATGGTTATAAAACTTCTCCTGCAAAAGTGAAAAAAATAATGTGGGATGAAGAGAATAATAAAACTAGACTTGAAATTATAATTCATGAAGGAAAAAACAGAGAAGTCAGAAGGATGTGTGAAGCTGTTAATAAAAAAGTATTAGCTCTTCACAGAAGCAAAATAGGTAATCTGAGTTTAGATGGCCTAAAGATAGGAAAGTGGAGGTACTTAACTGACACTGAAGTACAAAGTTTAAAAAAATAATTTTAATAAACAAAGGATGAGGAAAAATGGATTTTTACAAAGGAAAAGATTTTAATGAATTCAAAACTAATTGGATTCAAAATGAGGCAAAAGAAGGAGAAGTTCTTACAGGTAAGGTTAAAAATATTAAACCTTTTGGAGCTTTTGTAGAATTAGAAAATGGTATAATTGGTCTTCTTCATATAGAAGATATATCAGTATCTAGAATTAAAAGTCCTGAAGAAAGATTCTCTGTTGGACAAGATATAAAAGTTATGATAAAATCTGTTGATAAGGAATTAAACCGAGTTGAATTTACGCATAAAGAATTACTAGGAACTTGGGAAGATAATATAGTTTCTTATCAAGAGGGAGAAAAAGTAGAAGGAATTATAAAAGAAACCGAAAAACAAAAAAATGGAATTTTTGTTGAATTAAAGCCAAACTTAGTTGGACTTGCAGAATACAAAGAAGGCTATGAATACGGGCAAAAGGTTAATGTTTATATAAAGAGAATTATAAAAGACAAAAAGAAAATTAAACTTTTAATAGTTCCTTAAAATTTGTTTTTAAAGTTTGTGCAAAGCACAAAAAATTTTAAATAAAAGGTTTTTAACTTAAAAGACCTATTTATCTTCTTACAAAAGAAGACACCTAAAAAAATAATTTAAAATAGGAGGAATTTTAAAATGGTAGATGATGAGAATATCAAAACCACAGTATCTCCTTTCGCTATGAAAGAAGGAGAAATTAAAACATTTGATGGAAAGGACGGATATGTTTCTATAAACCAAATTATTCATAGAATTAATTTGGGACATATTACTGAAATTCATTTTAAAATATTAGAATTAGTTAATGAATTTGAATTCATGACATCTAGACAAATATATCAAATATTAGTTCATAGAAACATTGATATAAAATCTCAAGATAAATTAAATAACAAATTAGAGCAACTAATAAAAACTAAAGTATTAACTAGATATTATTTTTCTTCAGAAGATGGAAAATGTATATATAGAGTTTATTGCCTAGAAAAAATGGGTAAGTATTTATTAAATTCTAGAAATATCGAATGTAAATGGCAACCAACAGATAATACAAAACCAGTATCAATGATTAAGAAAAGACTTGCTGGAAACCAAATTATTGTTGCTTATATGAGAAAAGTTGCTGCTTTTGATAGTTATACAGTTAAACCAGCTATTACAGCTAAACAAAATGGTAAAACAATAAAAGCTAATGCTGGAGTTAAATTAAGCAAAAATAATACTAATATAGATTTTGTATTTGAAGCTATAAGAAGAGAAGAAGATTGGGAACAAAAATTTGAAGATAGAATGAAATTATACCAAGACTTCTATGGAAACTTTGTTCAATTCGATTCAGGATATGAAAGACCACCACAATTTATTATTGTAGGTGAAGATGAAAAGCATTTAGTAGAGATATTTAAATTAGTTGTAACTAGAAAACTACAATTACCAAATATGAAAATATACTTTACTCAAGACTTAAATCAAAATGCTACAAAACTAGATAAGTCATTAATTGAATTTGGAACAGATGCTAATGGAAAATTCACAATGAATACAGTTGAAGTAAAATTATTAGGATAAAATAGTAAAAGCCTTAAGGTTAAACCTTAAGGCTTTTTTTATTTTTGTTTAATTTCTTTTAAAGCTTTTGATAGTTGATCAGGACAAGAAGTTCCACGACCTCTACAATCAATACCTTCTAATAATGATATGATTTCATCTATGTTTCTTCCTTCACAAAGTTTTGAGACACCAAGAGTATTTCCTGGGCAACCATCAATAATTTGTATTTTTTTAATGATATCGTCTTCTACGTCTATAATAAATTTACTAGAACAAACTCCTTTAGGAATATATGTATATGTCATAGTTAAACCTCCTTTAAATACTTAATAATTATATCAAAATTGTAGGTTAGAAGCAATTTATTGTTGATTTTTTAAATGAAAACTATTAAAATATGGTTGAAAATTATTTATTTGGAGGAGAGAAGATGGATTTAAAAAAGATATTAAAAAAATCTGGCTATAGTACATTACTTACATCACTTGTTGCTGTAGCAATTGGTATAGTTTTAGTTTTATATCCTGATGCGTCATTCTCAGTTTTTAGTAAAGTATTAGGAATTGCATTAATTGCTATTAGCATAATAAAAATAATAGAATATGTAGTTCAAAAAGGAAATGAAGATTTCTTTAATAATGGATTAATATTTGGACTTATGGGAATACTTTTTGGAGTAGTGATAATTATTAAACAAGATTTACTTCAAAATATCATTAATTTACTAATTGGTTGTTGGATTATTTATTCTAGTTTAATGAGATTTACTTTTGCAATTAGATTAAAGACTTTACAATCTAAGGCATGGATACCAATGCTTATTATAGCAGTTGCAATATTAGTCTGTGGAATCAGTATTGTATTTATTCAAGACTTATTTATAAAGACAATAGGATTTATAATAATTGCATATGCTATCATGGATATAATTGAATCAATTACTTTAATATTAAATATTGGAAAACTTCAAAGACTTGAAAAGAAAGTTGATAAAGCTATAGAAGCTGAGAAAGAGGATTAAAATGGTTAAGGAAAAAAGTTGTGGAACTATTTGTTTTGATGGAGACAAAGTTCTAATGGTAAAACATAATGCTGGGCATTGTGCATTTCCTAAAGGACATGTTGAAGAAGGGGAAACAGAATTTGAAACAGCTATAAGAGAAACTAAAGAAGAAACTGGAATAGATGTAGAAATAATATCTGATAAAAGATTTGTTAATACATATAGTCCTAAAGAAGATGTTATAAAAGATGTTATATTCTTTATAGCGAAACCACTTAATATAGATTTAACAAGACAAGAGAGTGAAATTGCAGATCTTAGATGGATTGATATAGATAAAGCAAGTGAATATATAACATTTGATGATGACAGAAAGTTATATTTAGAAGTGCTAGATATTTATAAAAATGAATATAGATAATAAAAAAGGTTTACTTTATATAAAGTAAACCTTTTTTAAGGAATATTTAAGTATATTAATATAGTATTTATAATGAAAGGAGGAAGTTATAATAATAGAAAGGATTAAAATATATGAAGAGAGGGAAAAAGGATAGTAATATTTTAAAAGTTTCAAAAAAGAATAAGAAAGAATTAATTAAGGAAGAAGAAATAAATAATATAAATAAAATAGAATACAATAAAGTTATTCTTATGTATGAATATGCTCTAAAGACATTAAGAACAAAATTAGAGATATTAAATGATCAGTTTAAGGAAATCTGCGATTATAATCCAATAGACCATATTAACTATAGAATTAAATCACCTAAAAGTATAGTAAATAAGATGAAAAAGAAGAACCTAGAAATAAACAATATAAATATGGTAGATAATATTAATGATATCGCAGGAATAAGAATTGTATGTTCATTTAAAAATGATGTATATCAAATAGTTGATATTCTAAAAAACTATCAAGATATCGAAATAATAAAAGAAAAAGATTACATTAAAAATCCTAAAACAAGTGGATACCAAAGTTATCACATGATAGTAAATGTACCAGTAGTTATTATCGATAAAACGGTTTATGTTAAAGTAGAAATACAAATTAGAAGTTTGGCAATGGACTTCTGGGCAAGTTTAGAACATAAGCTAAAATATAAAGGAAATGCAAATAAGAAAGATTCATTACAGTTAGTAAAATGTGCTAATGTGATTTCTAAAGTTGATGATAAGATGCAATTGATTAAAGAAAGATAAAATAAAAAAGTTCTAAGTTTTTTAAAATCTTAGAACTTTTTTTATCTTCCAGCTGGAGTTGTATCATTATCGAATTTTTTTCCTATTTTAGCAGATTGATAACCAAAATGAGTAAATCCGTGTCTATCTATAGTTACATAGTCTCTTAATACGTTTACATCTTGGTAATTAGCAACACTTCTCATATGTTGAATATATCTAGAAGGTGTTTCTCTGTGATAATCTAATAATTGTAATTGATCAGTTGATAAAGGCGCCATAACAGGGGTTTGATATGTTCTTCTAGTGTAATCATAATCTCCGTGGTATAGAGGAAATAAGTATAATTCGTTTCCCAAATATTCAGTAACAAAGTCTGATAAAACACCTCTATTTATATGTACTAAAAATGTATCTGTTAAACCATTATCTATACCAATCCCAATAAACTTATCTCTTAAAGTAGATTTTATTATTCCAGCATTATTATATTTTTGAGCTGCTGTAAGTCCTAGTAGCAAATATATAATAGAAGAATCTTTTAAAGAATAGGTAGCAAATATAGGTTTATATAAATCAAAGTAAGATTTAATATCTTCAGGTAAATCATTTTTGGATTCTGGAAGGTTTTTGTCAAAGTAATCAGCATAGTCTTTTCCATATTCTGAAACTAAGTTTGCAACAATACTGCTAGAATCAATATCATAATCTAAATTATCACAATCAAATTCAACTTGACCACTTTCTACTAATTCTTCTCCTTTTTTCATTTCAAGATAGAATTTTACAGGATCATAGAAAAGATTTATTTTTACTAGGCTTCTTTGTAAGACATCAACAGGTGGTGACTTAAAGTTTCCAGAAGCATAACTATCATATAAATCAAAATCTTTAATAACAAATGCTGCTTGCAAATATGAATCTAGTTCTTTGCTATATCTATTTGTCCAGAAAGAAAACAAGGTTACTAAGTCTTCTGGAGAATAATTAGTTTCTAATCTTTCTTTTGAAAGAAGAGCAAGAAGTTTTCGTGAATCATACCTACCATTTCTTTCACTAGTAGGAGGCAGTAGGCATTCTGAAAATTCTTGAAAGCCTAAGCTAGCTAATTTTTTAGTATTCATTTCTAGATAATTACTTAAGAAACTATATTTATCTAATTGTCTAACAATTCCCGAAATAGAAGTTGCAAGAACAGAGTTGACTTGTGGAACTAATTCATTTCTTCGCTTAGTTATAAATTCTTCTATATCAGTAATTTCAGTTTGAGACTCAAACTCTTGTCTTAATAATGCAGCATAATATAACTTTGCAATTTTAAATGTTGAACGAGTTAATGTTTTTATATCTCTATATTTTAAATTGTATTCGTCCATATAATCTACATAGCCTATGAATTCCTCAGGATGTCTTGCGAAAATGTCATAACAAACATATTGCATATAATATTTTGAGATTTCGGCACTTTGAAAAACAGGCTCAGAGATTTCTCGTAAATCTTGTTCGAAAATTCTTTTTAAATCCTCACCAGTAAGATCAGGGTTCTGTGCTTTTAATTTTTTGACATAACGATTAATCCTAAATAGAAAATCTTTTAAGAATTTAGCTTCTTTAGGATTATTTCTAACATAAGATTCTGCATGTCTTAAGTTATCTTTAAATTTTCTAAGTTGAACCTTGGCTACTTTACCAGCCATCAAAGTACCTCCTTTCCAAAAAAGTTAACATAAGCATTATAGCAAATTAATTATAAACTTTCAAATAATAAATATTTACATAATAATATACAGTATAATTATACATATAATTGAAAAAAATAGGTAGATTAAAACATAAATGAAAAGAAAATGATAATTCTTTAAAATATTTTAAAAAATAATAAGAAAATAAGCTAAAAAGGTGTTGACATAGGGTAGAAGCCGTAGTATAATATCAAGGCGTAAAGAATGCGATGAAGCAGGATGTGGCTACATTATCTATTAAAGGTAATGGAGGGAACTCTTGCGGAGTATGTCTTGGCTTAGACCGGGCGATAAGTTTGATAAAAGCACACTTATCCAGGATACAAAAGAAATATTGTAACTTGGATTTATATATGGTTTTAAAAGAAACACCAGGGTGCGTTTAAAACTTGCCGAAGCTCAGAAAATTTATAGGAGGTAAAAAAATGGCAACATCAAACAAAAGTGTAGGAAGCGAAAAAATCAGAATAAGATTAAAAGCTTATGACTATGTAGTTTTAGATCAGTCTGCTGAAAGAATAGTAGATACTGCTAAAAGAACAGGTGCTAAAGTTTCAGGTCCTATTCCACTTCCAACAGAGAAAGAAATAGTAACTATTTTACGTTCTCCACACAAACACAAAGATTCAAGAGAACAATTTGAAATGAGAACACATAAAAGAGTTATTGATGTTCTTTATCCAACACAAAAAACAGTTGAAAGTCTAGAAAAACTAGAATTACCAGCTGGTGTTGAAATCGAAATTAAATTATAATTTCAAATTTATGCATGCAAACACAGTTTGCAAAACTTACATATATAATATGTAACATCAAAACCAAGCTGCAGCTTTTAGAAGCAGTAGCCAATAGTTAGGAGGAAAGAAAGATGAATAAAGGAATCATCGGAAGAAAAGTCGGAATGACTCAAATATTTGATGAAAAAGGTAACGTAATTCCAGTTACAGTTATCGAAGCAGGTCCATGTCCAGTTGTTCAAGTTAAAACTGTTGAAACAGATGGTTATAATGCAGTTCAATTAGGATTTGGAGAAGTAAAAGAAAAGAAAGTTAACAAACCAGAAAAAGGACACTTTACAAAAGTTAAAGTTACTCCAGTTAAACATTTAAGAGAATTCAGATTAGCTGATGTATCAAATGTTAAACCAGGAGATGAAATAAAAGCTGATATTTTCCAAGCTGGAGAATCAGTTGATATTCAAGGAACAACAAAAGGTAAAGGATTCCAAGGTGTTATTAAGAGACATGGTCAACATAGAGGACCTATGGGACATGGTTCTATGTATCATAGAAGACCAGGTTCAATGGGACCAACATCTACACCAGGTAGAGTATTTAAAGGTAAGAAATTACCAGGACACATGGGTGTTGACACAGTTACAATCCAAAACTTAAAAGTTGTTAGAGTTGATATGGATAAAAACGTAATATTAGTAAAAGGTAGCGTACCAGGAAATAAAGGTGCTATCTTAAAAATAAAAGATGCCTACAAGGCAAGAGCGTAAGAAAGGAGGACTATTTAAATGCCTACAATAGATGTATATAACGTAGAAGGTAAAAAGGTTAGTACAGTTGATTTAAAAGCTGAAATATTTGGAATTGAACCAAATGAAAACTTAGTACATACAGCTTTAGTTAATTTCCAAGCTAATCAAAGACAAGGTACACAAAGCACTAAAACAAGATCAGAAGTTAGTGGTGGTGGAAGAAAACCTTGGAGACAAAAAGGTACAGGTAGAGCTAGACAAGGTTCTATTAGAGCAACACAATGGATTAAAGGTGGTATTGCTTTAGGACCAAAACCTAGATCTTATACATACAAAATAAACAAGAAAGAAAAACAAGCTGCAATAAAATCATTATTGAGCTCAAAAGTTTTAGAAAACAATTTACTTGTTTTAGATAAACTATCATTTAAAGAAATCAAAACAAAACAAATGGTAAGCGCTTTAGAAAACAATAAAGTTGAAGGAAAAACATTAATAATGTTACCTGAAAAGAACGAAAACGTTCAAAAATCAGCTAGAAACATTGAAGGTGTTAAAACAACTTTAGTTGGAACAATAAACGTTTATGATTTATTAAAATACAACAAATTAGTTGTTACAGTTGATACAATAAAGAAATTAGAGGAGGTGTATGCATAATGGTAGCAGAAGATATCATAATTAAACCTATTATTACTGAAAAAAGTAATGATGCAGTTCAAGAAGGAAAATACACTTTCCAAGTTGCAAAAAATGCAACAAAACCACAAATAGCTGATGCTGTTGAAAAATTATTTGGTGTTAAAGTTGTTAAAGTAAACACAATCAACTTTGATGGAAAAGCAAAAAGAGTTGGAGTACACCAAGGAAAGACAGCTGCTTGGAAAAAAGCAATAGTATTTATAGACACTGATCCACAAGGTGTTACATACACTAAAAAAGGTGGAAAAGAAGCTAAAGGTACTAAAAAATACAATACAGAAATCCAAGAGTTCATGGGAGCTTAATTTAGATTTCTAATAATATCTGGAAAAAACCAGGATAAGAAAGAATATCTGTAAGATGCGAGCAGGAAAAAGTCGCACAAATAAAATTTAAGGAGATTTAAAAATGGGAATTAAACATTTTAAAGCTTATACACCATCAAGAAGAAATATGACTTCTCCAACTTTTGAAGAAATCACAAAGAAGACTCCTGAAAAAACATTACTTGCTAAGAAAGTAAAACATGCAGGAAGAAATTCTTATGGTAGAATCACAGTTAGACATCAAGGTGGTGGAGCTAGAAGAAAATACAGAATTATCGATTTTAAAAGAAATAAAGAAGATATGGAAGCAAAAGTACTTGGAATTGAGTACGATCCAAACAGAAGTGCAAATATAGCTTTAGTTGAATATACAGACGGAGTTAAAGCTTATATATTAGCACCTGAAGGAATTAAAGATGGAGATACAGTAATAGCTGGTGCTAATGCTGATATCAAACCAGGTAACTGCTTACCAATCGAAAACATTCCAGTTGGTACATTAATTCACAACATTGAATTAAACCCTGGACAAGGTGGAAAATTAGTAAGAAGTGCAGGACAAAGCGCACAATTAATGGCTAAAGAAGGACAATATGCACACGTAAGACTTCCATCTGGAGAAATGAGATTAGTTTTAGCTAGATGTAGAGCAACTATCGGTGTAATTGGAAATTCAGATCATGAAAATATCAAGTTAGGTAAAGCTGGTAGAACAAGACATATGGGAATCAGACCTACAGTTAGAGGTTCTGTTATGAACCCAGTTGATCACCCTCATGGTGGTGGTGAAGGTAGAGCACCAGTTGGACATGCAGGTCCACTTACTCCTTGGGGTAAACCAGCACTTGGATATAAAACAAGAAAGAAACATAATAAGACTGATAAATTTATTGTTAAGAGAAGAAAATAATTTAATCAAAGTTGCGTAAAGTTGATTAAATAAACGTCTTATAATAAAGAAAGGAGATTTCAAATGTCAAGATCAAGCAAAAAAGTTCCATATGTAGCTCCAGAATTATTAAAGAGAATTGAAGCTATGAACGAAAGTGGTAAAAAAGAAGTATTAAAGACATGGTCAAGAGCTTCAACAATTTATCCACAAATGGTTGGACACACAATCGCTGTTCATGATGGAAGAAAACATGTTCCAATTTACATTTCAGAAGAAATGATAGGACATAAATTAGGAGAATTTGCTCCTACAAGAACATTCAAAGGACATTCAGGAGATAAAACAACAACAAATAAATAGTTCGATAGATTAAAATCACAAAGAAGGAGGATAAGGTAATGGAAGAAAACGTTCCAGTACACGAAGCAAGAGCTTCATTAAATTATGCTAGAATTGCTCCTAGAAAAGTTAAAATTGTAGCTGATTTAATTAGAGGTAAAAAAGTTAGTGAAGCATTAGCAATAGTTAAATATGCTCCAAAAGCATCTGCTGAAATAATTGAAAAATTATTAAAATCAGCAATTGCAAATGCAGAAAACAATCACTACATGAAAAGTGATGACCTATATGTAGCTGAAATATATGCTAACCAAGGTCCTACATTAAAAAGAATTAGACCAGCAGCAAAAGGATCTGCTGTAAGAATAAGAAAAAGAACAAGTCATATAACAATAGTTTTAAGAGAGGCTAAATAAAGAAAGGAGGAATCTTAAGCTCATGGGACAAAAAGTACATCCTAATGGATTAAGAGTAGGTGTCATTAAAGATTGGAACTCAAAATGGTATGCAGATGACAAAAATTATAGTGATTACCTAGTAGAAGATTATAAAATCCGTAAATTTGTAAAAAGCAAATTATTTATAAGCGGTATCGCAAAAATAGAGATCGAAAGAACTGCAAAAGCAGTTAAAGTTAATGTTTACACAGCTAAACCTGGTTTAGTTATCGGTAAAGGTGGAAACTTAGCTGAAGAATTAAAAAATCAAATTTCAAAAATGATTAACAAAGATGTAAATCTTAATATAGTTGAAGTTAAAAATGTAGATTTAGATGCACAATTAGTTGCAGAAAACATTTGTAACCAACTTGAAAGAAGAATTTCATTCAGAAGAGCTATGAAACAAGCTATGCAAAAAACTATGAAAGCTGGAGCTTTAGGTATTAAAACTTCAGTATCTGGTAGATTAGCAGGAGCTGATATGGCTAGAACTGAATTCTACAAAGAGGGAACAATTCCTCTACAAACTTTAAGAGCTGATATAGATTATGGATTCTATGAAGCAAATACAACATATGGAAAAATAGGTGTTAAAGTTTGGATTTACAAAGGTGAAATTCTTCCAGAAAAGAAAAATAATGCTAAAGCAGAAGGGGGAGAAGAATAATGCCAGTAATGCCAAAAAGAACAAAATATAGAAAAATGCAAAAAGGTA
>JAEEGL013916817.1_pt1 | contig 104447 bp, 79 predicted proteins | sample 9134231 | NCBI WGS metagenome assembly JAEEGL01 (sample SAMN16246548, study PRJNA631951) | gut metagenome | biome: gut microbiome; feature: rumen; material: fiber-attached | host: Bos | place: Iran: Karaj | collected 2018-10
AGTACCAACAATATCAACATGGTGTCATATGTGATGCCGTGCTTGGGATGGGTATGCCTCTATATCAACAGATTATGAGTATTTAGTTACTTCTGCGGGGCAATTTGTTTACTATTTATAGAGGAAAGATAGGAATAAAAATTCAAATTGATGGAACATTGATGGAACATTTTTGAGTTTTTATGACATTTTGTAAATCTTAATGAATTTGAGAAATTCTATAACTAACTGATATTCAGTAAACAATGCTCAAATATAGAATTATTAAAAACCACCAAATACGTCCGAGTCCCACCGGGCACCCAACAAATAAGTGACTGATTTTAATCAGTCACTTATTTGTTTTATTCCGTTTATGATTCTGTTTCTAAAATGAATAATCGTTCACACTGTCCCAATCTGGGTCGGCAGTGAAATGGAAGTTGCCGTCACTCTGCTGGCTGCTGCCGCCGCCAAAGAAAATGCCCGAGTAACTGGTGACTTGGTTGCGTGTGATGGGAACGTCTTCAAAGACCTGCTCTTTCACTGTGTTTTCATTGGCGTCGAGGGCAGTGACGGTGATTTTCAGCACGTCCTCCTCTGTATGTGGCATGGTAAAGATATCAAAAGTTTTCACGCCAGGAGTGACATCGCGCATTTCCGTCTGCTTTGAGTTCACACATCCATAGCCATCAGCAGGGCTGAAGGTAGAGGAACCACCTGTATAGTAAAATTTCATCTTGGTGACGTTAGACGGAATCACCTCATCGGTCAGCACCAGACGGAACATGGCGACGGCACGGGTCAAATTCAGATCATGCGTCTGCATGGCATCAGTCACCACGAGGTCACCATAGTAGTAGAAAGTATCTGTCACTTTATTATTGGGAAATGTCACCTTCTCTGTGGAAGTAATGGTAGCCGAACCGTCTCCGCTGTGAGCAATGACCACCAACTTATACGTTCCTGCAGCAAGCGACAGGGCAACACTGCCGAAAGAAGCATCACTCTCCTTCTGCGCCACGGCCTTCACTTTTGTCCCATCAGCATCGAAGATGGCCACATTCAGGCGCGAGCAAAGTTCTGTGATATCAGTGGCAGCACGGGTAAATGGAGTCTGCTCATACACCATCATCCGGAGGATGACATTGGCATCCTTTGGTGAAACGACATCCTCGTCCTCGAAGACGGCTTTCTCACATGCTGCCACCAACAGGGCAAGAGCGACAAACAAAAGTTTTTTCATGTTGATTGGGGTCTTTGGTGATTGAACTTTCGGTTTTTCATTCCTCATTCGGCAAAGATAGTTCAATACTATGAAATATGCAAGCGTTTGGCCATGTTTTAGTATGATTTCATGTCATCTCTGAACAACCATAAAATCCACTGTTTCTGTTAATTCATACAAAAATTGAAAGTTGTTTTTGGTGGGATAATTATTTTTTCATACCTTTGTTGACTTTTAGACCACATCGAATCATTCAAACATTATTCAGGTCACGATCCACTAAACTATCAAACAGAAAAGATTTAATGAATATGAGAATACCCACACTGAAAGCCGGCCGTTTCGTACTGCTGCTAACAGCCATCCTATGTACCCTTACCATCAATGCCGTACCCGCCAAACCCGGACAGACCCGAAGAATCGTTCTGCCAGATGGGAAGAGCGTCACTGCCCGCCTTGTGGGAGATGAATTCGGCCACTATTGGCTTGGCACCGACGGGAAGGCATACCGTGAGGACAACAATGGTATTTTCTATTTGGCGAACCGCCTATCTGCCGATGAGAGAGCCAAGTCACGCCGCAACCTTTCCAACGAGCGTCGCGGACTGCGCCTGGCACCAGGCAACAATGCCGCTAAGAACAGCAGTTTCATCGGTAAGAAAAAGGGCATCATCATCCTCGTCAATTTCAGTGACATGACTTTTGAGGAAGCCCACGACAACAACATCTACAACCGCATTGCCAACGAGAAGAACTTCAAGGAAGGCAACTTCAAGGGATCGGTTTACGATTATTTCTATGCCCAAAGCGAAGGACAGTTTGACCTCGAGTTCGATGTCGTAGGTCCCGTTACTGTCTCAAAAAAGCGGAACTATTACGGAGCCAACAACTCATCAGGCGATGACAAATACCCCGCCAGCATGATCATAGAGGCATGCCACTTGGCCGATTCGCTGGTCAACTTTGCCGACTACGACTGGAACGGCGACAATGAGGTGGACCAAGTATTTGTGGTTTTTGCCGGCAAGGGAGAGTCTGACGGCGGTCCCGCCTACACCATCTGGCCACATGAGTGGCAACTCAGCGCCGCAAGTTTCTATGGAGATGGCAGCGGGGCACAGACCATTGACGGTGTAACCATCGACACCTACGCCTGCGGAGCCGAACTCAACGGCAGCGGAAAAATCGACGGCATCGGCACCATCTGCCATGAGTTCAGCCATTGCCTCGGCTACCCCGACTTCTATGACACAGACTACAGCAACGGACAGGGAATGGGATATTGGGACCTGATGGACAGCGGTTGCTATAACGGCGACGGCTATCTGCCCTCGGGCTACACCAGTTATGAGCGATGGGTGGCCGGATGGATGGAGCCTGTTGAACTTACCGGCAAGATGAAGGTGAGCGAGATGACCCCCTTGCAGGAAAAGGCTGAGGCATACATCATATACAATGACCGAAACAAAAATGAGTACTTCCTCCTGGAGAACCGCGGCAGGACAGGTTGGGATGCCGATTTACCCGGTACGGGACTGCTCATCCTCCATGTGGACTATAACAGGAAGGCTTGGGAGGAAAACACCCCCAATGACGACCCAAAACATCAGCGCATGACATGGATTCCCGCCGACAACGACTACCAATATCAAACCTACCAAGGCACCAGATACTACACCCTCCTGGGTATGAGAAATGACCCCTTCCCCTTTGGAAAAGTCAACTCCTTCGGCAGGGAAACCACACCGGCAGCAGAGTTCTACAATTTGACCAACAACGGAACCTATTACATGGATTTCCTTGTGAGCGACATCAACCGCAGCAGTGACGGACTCATCTCATTCAACTTCAAAGATGTCACCGTGGCGGCTCCCACCATCTCACCCGAACAGGGCGATTATTTCGGGACACAGACCATCTCCATCAACTGCGTGACCAAGGATGCCGTCATCTATTACACCACTGACGGGAGCACGCCCACAGAGGAGAGCACGCAATATACCGAACCCTTCACCATCGACACCAACACCGTTGTCAAGGCCATCGCCATCTATGACGATGAGGTGAGCAGCGTCGTGACTGCCAAGTTCACCATCCGTCCGGGAGTTCCCCTGACAACAGACAAGTTCCAGTTGGTGAAGACCATCAATGAGGTGGAGTCTGGCAAGCACTATGTCATAGGTTCCATCAAAGGCACAGCCTCCGGAGAGATGGGCAACAACTACCTTGCATGCGTTATCATCAGCCTGAAAGACAACATCATCACCATCAACGACGACGTGGAGGTATTCACGCTGGAGGGAGCAGACAACAGATACAACATTCTCAACGCCAACGGCCAGTATCTCTATGCCACTGGTACAAAGAAACTGGCCTATTGCCAGAACTCCCAGACATGGGTGCTGTCAGAGGTGGAAGAAGGCGTGGCAATGAGCTTTGAGAACTTAGGTACCCTGCTCTACAACACAGACAGTCCGCGCTTCAACATCTACACCAGTTTACCCAATAAGAACATGTTGCATGCCCTGCTGTTCAAGGAGTGCGACGTGGATGCCATCCCTGGTGTCCAAGCCTCACCCAAAGCCACTTCTCAAGGCATTTATTCCCTGTCAGGTGTACGCATGACAGGTGACAACCTGCCCAAGGGCATTTATATCAAAAATGGGAAGAAATATGTGGTGAAGTAAGCAAAACTGTTGGGAAAAGCCAAAAATTTACTATTTTTGCACTGCATACGATTTTTGACTGACATGGACAAGGACCAGAAATTCAACGCCATCATCATCGAAGACAGTGCGACAGACGAGATTTCCCTCAACAAGGCACTGAAGAAATACACGAATGTGACCATCTGCGGTGCATACAACAATGGTCACGACGGACTGGAAGCCATCCGAAGGATCCGCCCTTCGCTGGTCTTCCTCGACATGGAACTGCCCGATATGAGAGGGCTCGACATCATCGAGTGCCTTGATGCCGAGACTCTCAGCAATTGCCGTTTTATCATGCACACGTCCTACGCCGACTGTATGCTGGAGTCGTTCCGCAACAACGCATTTGACTTCCTGCTCAAGCCCGTCCAGCCGGATGACCTCGAAAAAGTCATGCAGCGACTCCAGGAAACAGCAAGCACACAGACACCGAAGGAAGAAGGCAAGATCCACAAGGCGGAGGAGAACCTGCTGATGTTTCTCAACAGCACCGACTTCCAACTTGTTCGCCTGCGTGATATCGGCATCTTCCAATACCACAGCATACACAGGCTTTGGGAAGCGGTGATTGCCAACAACCAAAAGCCTGTGAGGCTCAAGCGCAACGTGAACAACAAGATGCTCCTGACACTGGGCAACCAGTTTGTGCAAGTCAATCAGAAATACATCATCAACATCAATTACCTTTTTCAGGTGACCGACAACCTGTGCGAGTTTTATCCGCCCTTCCAGGACATCGACTATGTGCGCGTGGGCTCCTCCTTCCGCCGGCAACTCATGGAGAGATTTTTGTGCCTGTGAAGATGGCCATGGCCGATGATGAAATCCGACATAATGGGGAAAGGGGGAACTCTGCTATTTTTACATGCCCTGTGGATATACCCATCCCTCGATATAGGAATCAAGTTTGCCCAATCCGTACTTCACGGTAACTGGGACGCGAACTTTCACGGCTTTATCAATCCTGCTGCCACCGTTATTTCGGAAATAAATCTTGTCGCCATTTCTCTCAAATGAGATGTCGATATTTCCATTGGTACGCGTATACAATTCGCGACTGGACATCCATTGTGAAATAGGCATTGTGTTGTCAATGATAATATTAATAATATTACTGTCTTCCTGAACCTTGAAGGCAAACAGAGCCTGGCCGACTTCTATCCCCTGAACCTCATAGAAGTTCCACAGACTTTTTGTCCACTTCTGCTGCTCACTTGAATAAGTGCCGTCTGCAACGTCTGCCACGAGATATCCTCGGAAATCCGTCAGCGTGAAGAGATTTGTCCAGTTAACAGGTGAACCATCAGCCTGGCTGTCATGCCATATCACCTCATTGTCCGTGCGATTGATTCTCAATGGTGCTATCAAATATGCCTTGTATGTCTTGACAGGAACATAGTTCCATGCATTCAGTGCGCCCCAGACATTGATGTCAATAGGCTTTGTATGCGTACGGCGTGGCTCTGTTGTGCCATTGGATGTTACGATATCATTGGCTGAATCGGGATCCAATCCATTCAGCAGATCTTTGTAATAATCATTCTGCCAGTCAAGATCAGTAGTGTAGTGGTCAGCCCGCAGATAGGTTCTTCTATCCTGTATTTTTGCACTCTTATACCAAGCCTTATGATCCCAAGGAACATCATGATCGGTCAGAGTATAATTCGGACTGAGATCATCCCCTTCATTGGATGTCCACATCATTTGGAGCAAATTCTTTCCATTAGTGAATGGTATTTTCCAGTATTGATATGCACCGAAGTCCTGCCATGGAATCAAGTTGGGCAATAACTGTTGAATGAGGGCAACGACATCAGAATTGGTGATGATTCCATCTTTGTTGACATCAGCGTTGGCGAGGATAAAGGAACCATTGTCACGTCCAAGCAAATAATCCACCAGAATCGTAACATCAACCATGTTGATTCCACCGCTGCCATCGACATCCCCCAATACAGCACCATTGCCAACAACTTTTTCTTTGATTTCCTTGAAAGCCCCCCAATTATTAGTTGTCAGAAAGTTATCCATGCCACCAAAGTTTCTGGTATCTACCTCCAAGCCTCCACTCTTCCAGATTCTATATCCGTTACCGGTGTCATGGTTAGTGCTGCGGTCATTGTCGTCTCCAGGAGAATAATTCGCACTGTGGTTGAGAATGGACTGCTTGTATGCGAACTGGATATCCCAAGAACCACATTCAGGAATGTTCTTCACAATCGATTGAATGCTGTTGGCCGAATTGTCAAAGACAAAAGAGTTCATCAAGTTGTTGTCGAAGAAGCAGTAGTCTTTTCCACCCTCTTTCGCCCACCACCTTTGCATATCTGAACCAAATGGCAACGGAAGAATTTCATATTCAGTAAAGTTGTTGAGCCAGTAAAGGTCATAGTATCCCACAATTTGAGGCAGGGTAGGCAATTTGATAGTGAAGTCCCAATTGAACCTGATATCAGGATAACGGTTGTCTTTCGACTTGATGGTTATCTTGGCATGGAATGTTTTGATGTCATCCTTTGAACTGCAATAGATTGTCTTAATCTGATCAGGTGTCAAGTGCCATTCAAAGATAGGAGAATCTGTAGATGAATTTGCCTTTGGATCAACAAAGACAGAGAAAGCACTATTGTCTCGTCCCGAAGAAGGAGCAGAAGTCAGGCTGGCATAGTTGCTGGGCCAGTTGGTGGTCCACGTCACTTCTGAAATGGGATGAGTCACATCATATATTTCATACAAATCATTCACCGATAATCCTTCCATGCCTTTCAGGCCTCTTTCGATAATGTAATTCCATCTCGGCCCCTGAGCAATCGTCTCTCCACCAGGGTTTAGAACTGCTTCGGAACTATAACTAAATGGCTCCAATGACATCTCCTCTACAGTCACACCCGCTGTTCTGGCTGGGCTGTCCCAAAGGTTATCAATCCTTTTATCCAATGCTGAGGCTTGTGCTGCACAGACCAGAAGCAGTAGGATGAGGGCGGAAACTATTTTTTTCATGATGTTGTTGTTTTTTCTTTTGTTGTTTTTCGATGCAGTTGACGGACAGGTATTTTAGTTTGTCTTAGATCACACAGGCGAAAGTCTTTCCACTCTGTGCATCCATGCATAATATCCGCCATATCCCTCAAGTGCGGAGGCTCCCACATTGCAGCAGGCTCATTTTGTGCCAGAAGGCAGTCCGAGGTCGATCATGTGGGGGTGATGGTTGTCGGGACAGGAGAGATAGGACTGGAGTTAGTCGTTGCCATCATTTACCTTTTTAAAAGTAAGTTTCTTCGCCCAATCAGAATTGTTTTCGTACCAATACTCTGTGGCTGAGACGATATTGATATTATGGACTGACGTACCATCATCCCAACGGATTGTCAAGGTGGTACTGTCAATACTATATTTAAATGGGTCTTGTCCTTCACCAGGATAGATGGGTAACGGGACACAATAGCCAGTACCATCAGCATAGAACAACCATTCTGCACTTGCTTCCTTACTGTCATCGGCATACTGGTGCCATTTGCCCACGATATTGAAGTCTGTTATGTTAGAGGGCGGATTATTATCATCAGAATCCTGTCTCTTGAAAGTAAGTGTATCTTCACCATCCGTCCATGTGAATTCGTTTTCAGAGACCACGTTGATGTCGAAAACCAAAGGATCATCTTCTTCACCCTCTAAATAGATGGTGAGTCTGGTTCCACTGAAATTGTAGGTCATCTTGTCAACACCTTCCGACTTACCATGATAGAATTCCTCTATAGTACCGGTACCATCAGCGTTGAAAGTCCAGATGCCGTCAAGGCCCTCCACATCTGCCTCATATACATTCCATGTGCCGACAATGTCGAGAACAGCTGGTTCAGGGGTGTCTTCTCCTGTTCGTTCGCGGAAATAGGTACGGAGGATATCCTCGGTGTTGACTACGATATTGGTGCCGTCGGTCTTCTCGATGACCATCTCGTATTTCTTCTGCGCCTGGCAGACATTGGCGAAAATCCATACGATTGCGATGAGTAAAAGTTGTTTTCTCATGATTATAGTTTTTGATGTTTTTACTTGTGGAAAATCTTGAATCTGGTGCTTGCAGCACTGATGATGTAGATACCTTTGGGAAGATCGCTCAGACTGAAAGAAACTGTGCCCATGCCGTCAGCCTCTATCTCGCGGATAACCTTACCGTCCACGGAGTGGATATGTGCCTTGATACCTTTGGGGAGGTCCTTGATAGTAACCTGGCCGTTAGCGTAATGTGGCTGGGAGTGCATCTCCTTGATGTCTGATGTGCCTGACATGCTGTATTGGTCGATGTCAGCGATTGGGAAAGAGAAAGTAGTGAAGTCATTCCTCACGTTCATGTTCTCCCCATCGAAAGTGATGACGGGGTTAGAATCGAGCGAGAGGATGGTCTCATTGCCAGCCTTCTGCCTAATGACCAAATTGGTCACCTCGTCTGCATAAGCGATGGATGCCATGAGCATCAAAGTCAGTGTTAAGAAAAGATGTTTCATCGTAGTTATGAAATTCATTGGTTTATATTTGATTTCTCTTTGTTTGAATGGTTCAACGCTGCAAAATTATGCGTTTTTTCCGTCTTTTGCAACCCCCATTTTCCCGATTTCTGACCATTTACATCCTATCTATGATCAAATGCACGAAAAACGTGATTATTCGAAAAAAGAATCTCTGAATGGTGCCTTACTCAACAAAGAGACAGAGAGAGACTGAGAGTAAGGAACCACGATTAACCTATCTTCTCCATGTAATGGACGTTCAGAAACTCAGTTTCAAGCCAATATTGAGCAATCCCACAGTTCCTATGGGGACGATGTCTGTAAACACACGAAACTGGCTTCCACCATATTCCAGACCCAAAAGCACTAGATTCGATGCTAATTTAACTCTATCTTCATCCTCTTCTCCAAATTCTACCGCAATTCCTGCACCAAATTTGGAATAGGCAGCAAAATGACGGGTGTTCAGCCAACGGTAGCGAATAACAGGATTGACTGTGACATAGGTATAACGGTCATATCTATCTTCAATCATTTCAAATACACTCATCAGACCCAAGCCAACATGATTAGACACATTATATATATATTGTCCGTGAATTTCTGGGAGGTGACGATATTCATCCCATGATTTGGTAATCATTGGACGCACGCCAAATCCCAATGAAATTTCATTGCGAAAAAGCAAGGAGTCCTTTACTTGTGCATGACCACATAATGACACCGATAACATGATAATAAAAAAGAGTTGTTTCATCGTTTTATTGTAAAGGTTTAACATCGCAAAATTTGTAGTCATTATATTAACTAGCAACCCCGTTTTTTCCCATTTGTGAACATTTGCACCGTTCCTGTGATCAAATGTACGAAAAAAACTCTGTTCAAATTATCAGAGGTAAGCCTGACCTCCGAAAATCGAGGCAATAATTGCTACACCGTCGGAGACAGTGATGGTACCGTCCTGGTTGAAATCGGCGGCAGCCTGTACAAACACAGCAGGTTTGTTCTCCAACAGCCAAGAGAAGATGCACATCGCATCAGCGACATTGACCTCTCCATCTTGGTTGACATCACCAAGGATATAACCTGAAGCTGTCTCCTTCTCAATAATCTCTTTGAACTCTCTCCAATAATCAGCAGTTTGGTATGCAATTTTCGAGCCAGTGGGCACATACAGCGTGGCATTTGCGCTATTGGTGAAAGTATCTTCATCGATAGCCACAGGAATGGAATTCTCTACGGTAACGAAGGTCAGGTTGGTACAGCCATTGAATGCACTCCCCCCTATGCTCATCACGCTGTTGGGGATGGTGATGGAAGTCAAGCCAGAGCAAAGGGAGAAAGCAGATGTTCCTATGTCCGTCACACTGTTGGGGATGGTGACGTAGGTCAGGGCAGAGCAGCCAGCGAAAGCACAAAACCCTATACTCGTCACGCTGTTGGGGATGTCGATGGATGTCAGGCTGGAGCAGCCAGCGAAAGCAGATGACCCTATGCTTGTCACGCTGTTGGGGATGTCGATGGACGTCAGGCTGGAGCACTCTGAGAAGGCATCATCCCCTATGCTCGTCACGCTGTTGGGAATGATGGTGTTCTTGCAACCAGTAACAAGCTTGTTGGAAGCTGTCTCAATGATAGCATTACAATTGTTTCGGGAATCATATTTGGGATTGCTTGCATCCACTTTAATGGATGTAAGGCTGGGGCAACCCGAGAAAGCATACGGCCAAGCATTATCCCCTAAGCTGGTCACGCTGTTGCCGATGGTGACGGATGTCAGGCTGAAGCAATTACTGAAAGCTGTTCCCCCTATGCTATTCACGCTGTTGGGGATGGTGATGGAGATCAGGTTAGAGCAAAAACAGAAAGCACTAAACCCTATGCTCGTCACGCTATTGGGAATGGTGACGGAGGTAAGACCGGAACCTCTAAAAGCATATGACCCAATTTTCGTCACGCTGCCAGGGATAATGGTGCTTTTGCAACCAGAAACAAGTGTATTGGAAGCTGTCTCAATGATAGCATTACAATTATTTCGGGAATCATATTTGGGATTGCTTGTGTCCACTTTAATGGATTTTAGGCTGGGACAATACTCGAAAGCCGTATTATTTATGCTCGTCACGCTGTTGGGGATGGTAATAGATGTCAGGCTAGAGCAATTTCTGAAAGCATAAGCCCCTATGCTCGTCACACTGTTGGGGATGGTAATGGATTTCAGGCTGGAGCAAGAACCGAAAGCCCTATACTTTATGCTCGTAACGCTGTTGGGAATGGTGACGGAGGTCAGGCTGGAGCAGTTACAGAAAGCATCTTCCCCTATGCTCGTCACTTTATAGTTATAATAGTTGTGGTAAACCGTTGATGGAATGGATATGTCCCCTGTATATGACCCGCGAGTCACTTCCGCAGTCTTCGCCGAATTGTCCAGATTGTAATAAATCCCATTGATTTGGGTTACCTGTGCCATACCCACTATCGGTGTCATCAGCAGGATGAGAAGCAGCACAACTACACAAGGCTGTTTGCTACACACCCATCCTTTGACAGGCCTCTGTATCTCTGTGTCTCTGTGTTGAAAAATCATCATATCAACATATTATTAGGGTATTATTCAAAAGATTCATGGAAGAGTGAAAAGTCGCTGGGGACATCCGTCTTCTGACGGGGAATGTCTTGGGCGGATGCCCCAGCTTCTATTCACACTAAAATAAAAAGAGATTTGGTGACCTTCATATTCAGTAAGTTATATTCCGGTTCATTTTATCACCACCTTCTTGCCGTTGCGGATATAGATGCCGCGATGCGGGTTGTCGGTGCGGATGCCCTGGAGGTTATAGTACTCCCCGTCGGCAGTGCCGTCACCCGTTGTCAACTCAGGGATTCCCAGTACGGACGGGTCTTCCAAGTAGGCATATCCCTCACTGTCGGCTCCGATGCCCCACTCAGAGGTGAAGAACTTGACGATGTGCCAGGCATCGCTCTCCGTGAAGGAATAACCGAACGGTGCGATGAAGCGGAAGCCTTTGGTGCGCAATGCAGTTGGGATATATACATGCAAGGTGGAGGTGAGCGCCGCCGTGATATAGACATTGAGTGTGGAGGTGATGCGCAGCACCACGCCGTCGAGCCAACCGCCGCAGAGATAGATGCGTCCTGAGCCTGTGGCACGGATGGCAGCACCGGGGATGTAAGAGTCGGTAGCGGTGAGGTTGCTGTCAGTCCAGCCGATGATGTGCGAGCCCAGACCGATGTAAAGGACACCTTCCACATCGAAGATATGGCGCATAACCACATTGCCTCCCACGAGATAGTAGTAACGCTGTGACCAGTCGATGGTCACGTCCTCAAGGCGCACCCAACTGCCACTCGGGATACGGAACACATATTCGTATGACCAGGAAGTCGAGGTGATGAACCGGCCGTTTCTGATAACCACATGTGAGCCTTCGGGCCATTCTATGGGTTGGGTGATGATGATCTCACGGCCACCGAGGTCGAGCACCTGCGGATTGGACTCCGAACTGGCTGCCTCACTGTCCTTGTAGATCTTGAGCCAGTTGATGTAGTACACGAGGTCCTCTTCGTCCCACACCTCTCCGTCACGCGGTTCGATGGTGTTGTCCTCCACGGTGTAATGCCAGTACCAGCGGTGGTTGGGCAGCGTCCAGTTGATATACCTGAAGTGGTCGGTGGTCAGTGTGAAACCTTCGCTGCGGAACAGCGGGTAGCGCGGTGTGGGGAGTCCGTCGATGAAGACGATGTTGAACTTGTATATCAACTGATAGAGCAGGTGGATGGTGACCGACGGGCGCAGCAGGATGGGCACTGTGGACGTGTAGTCATAGTCGCCCCTGATGTAGAAGTCGTCGTGGGCCTCGATGAAGTAGTCGCGCACATGGCCGAAGCCGAAGCGTCCGCCGTCAATGCGAAGGGTGGCTCCCTGAGCATGGTAGATGAGTCGGCTGCACCAGCCCCTGATATAACCGCCGATGAAGCGGAAGATACCCCTGTTGATGAAGAGGGTCTCTTTGAAGTTGCTCTCTGTGTTCTCGATGTAACCGCCGCTCATTTCGTATTCGCCTTGGTTGTCTACATGGTTGACAGTGCCGTCATGGTGAATGACCTTGCCCTCGTTCTGGATGGAGCCGAGGTTTCCGTCCTCTATCTCCAGCGTACCTATATTCAAGATTTTACCAGACTTGTCGCTGTCGCCTCTCCAGATGACACGTCCCGTGGGACCTACCTTGATGAACCATTGCCAGTTCTCAATGAGCACCTTCACCTTGATGGTTATCTCGAGAATACCCTCGACGTAGATGACGTGGTGGCCTCCGATGAGGTCCTTCAATGTCATATTGTCAATCACCACATGGCTTCCCTTGGTGATGTGGATGGGGTGGTCGTTCTCTGTCCTGCCGCCATTTGGCGATGGGATGGGCAACGGATTAGGACCGAAGACGTAGATGATATAGGGTACTGACGGGAAGACGATGGGAGTAGAGCCGGTGCATGTCACGCAGGGTTTTGGAGCAGGATAGTAAAGGGTGTCTCTCACCGCCTGTGTCTCCTCAGTGTTTTTGTTATCATTCTCCTCTGCTAAGAGGTTGAGCATGGCTTGCAGTTCGTCGAGTTCACTCTCCTCGATGGTCCATGCGTATGCCTTTGCTGAGGTGTTCACGGGCGCGTTGACTTTCCCTCCCCCGTATGCGAGATAGGATGAGTTGTCTGTCTGCCGAAAGGTGTAATTGCCGTCACCGAGGCTGACGCCCTCCCACAAGGCTGCTTTCTCTGCTGTTCCCGCAGTGAGTCCCGCCGTGGACGGTGTCATGTACTCTCCGCTGAAATTGACGAGGCGGAAGGTATTCCCGTTCACCTGTTCGAAGCGCATCATGCCGGCGGAGGTGAGCACAAAGCCGCGGTTGGACTTGTAGCCTACCTGGATATCCTCCTTGATGCCGGTGGGGCGGATGGAGTAATAAAGGTCCGGATCGGGGAAGCGGACGGCAAGTTGGTCATACTGGCTCTTCAGTTCGCTGATGAGGGCCTCGACGGCGGCGGTGCGCGCGCTCACGTTCTTGTAGCCGTCGGCCATCCCGAAGTATTTCTTGTAGAAGTCGATGGCTGTCTGCACGGTGGTGATGGCATTCTGCGCCACGAGTGTGTTGTAAACGTTGGCGAGCGAGTCGACGCTGGCGCCATAGGTGCTGATTCGGGTCTTTGCCGTGCTGAGGGCTGCGGAGAACGACTCGGTGAGTATCCGCTCAAAATAGTACTTGCCTGTGGTGGATGCCATTTTTAGCCGTTGTGCCTCTAATTCGGCGCATCCCTCGCTCAGGGCGGTGATGTCTTTTCCCGTGCCGGTGAGCCGTGCCAGGAGGTCCTTGGCGGCCATGGATTTGACGGTCTCGTCCAACTGTGCCAGTCCGACGGTCATGCGGGTGGCGAAATCCTTTACGTCGTTGCTGAGGGCGGCGATGTCCGCGCTGCTGCTTACAGACGATGTCTCATAAAGGTATACGTAGCGTGCCTCAAGGTCAGACAGTTCGGTGCCATACTTGCGGAGTGCGGTCATCACGGTGTTGTAGTCTGAGGATGGCAGGCAGCCGTCGAGTTGTTTGTAGAGTGCCTCGCGGGCATCATACTCCTGGCGGAGTTTGTCCAGCAGCGAGGAGATGTCGGCGAGTGTCGCGCCGCCCTGTCCGGAGGTGACGATGATGTTGAACCTCATCGCTCCTATGGTAACTGCCCTACCGCTTTGGTCGGTGAGTTCAGCATAGGTGATGATCACGGGATAGGTGCCTGCTGCGAGTGTGGAGGAGGCGCTGATGGTGAACCGCAGCAGTTCGCCCTTGCCGGTGACCATGGCACGGTGCTGCACGTCATAGCCGAGGAAGCGCCAGGCACCGGTGCTCAGTTTGGCATGCTCCACGGTGTAATTGGCGGCGGAACTGCTAGCGGAGCAGCCGGCAACGTCGAAGCCGGCCCCAAGCGGTGTCTCAATCTGAAATCCGTAGTAGTCGCTGTTGAGGTCGCAGCCTACCACTACTTCGGCCTGACCGCCTACAGGCACGGTCACGTCGCCCACCGAGATGGTGCTGGCAGAGGCTCCTGTCAGCATCGCGATGAGCATGAATAGGGTAAAATACAATCTTTGTCTCATGGGTGTATGATATTAAATTTTGTTTTTTTATTTATGGTAGGATGGCAAATCCGGGAAAAAGGGGTGTTGTTACGGATTACAAATCCTGATATTAGGGGCGGTCGGATTGCAAATCCGCCCGAACTAGGGACAAGGGGCAAGGATGCACCTATCTGGAGACGGGGCGAACTGGTAAACCATTACAACGGATAGTTATACCATCCATGTAATAGTCGAACACGCGGTAGTATAGTTTGCTAGCGGAGTTAGAATGCGTAGAATCTTGGGTGGACGACCAGTAGAAACCATCGGTGCCAGTGTAATCAACGATAAAAGGATCTTCGTCTAGATTTTGATAAAAACGTTCGAAGGCCGGAGGTAAGAAGATGCTACCTCCATTAGATCCTATGAGCAACATCCCTGAAACGTTGTTTTGAGTTGTCCATGTTAAAGTGCAATTGTTCATTAATTCCAATTGTTGGTCCTTAGACGGCATCACCCAAGAGCCGCCCCATTTCACATGAGCCACATCATACTGTGTGCCAGCGATGTCGCCACCGAGGTCCACATAACTTCCATTTTGATAATACTTGTAAGTTTCCTCACTATACACATCCTTCTCCTCCGTCTCTCCCCAGGCATAATATCCGCCATATTCCTCTGGCTTGTTTGCCCCCACGTTGCAGCAGGCCCATTTGGTGCCAGAGGGCAGTCCGAGGTCAATCATGTGGGGATGATGGGAGTCGGGGCAGGAGAGGTAGGCCTGCGGCTTGTCGAGGAGGGAGGCGATGATGGCCACGCCGTCGGAGACGGTGATGGCGGCATCCTGGTTGTAGTCGGCGACGGACTCTACAAACACGCTCGGCTTGTGTTCCAACAACCAAGAGAAAATGCTCAGCGCATCGGAGATGTCGACCGTGCCGTCGTTGTTCACATCACCGAGCAGGGCGTTGTCAACCACCGTTCCGCCGTTGTTGTTTTGGACAGTTCCCTTTCTCGTTCCCGACACATAGACATAGGTGTCGTTTTTTGAGTCGAGGCGTATGGCCACGCAGTTGCCGTCATCGGGGGCAATGACATCGCCACACTGATAGAAGATGCTGCCCCCGCAAATGTTGACAGCAGCGAGGCATGAGCCACAAGACAGCGAACCGGCATCGATGGTGGCCGTCTCGCCGAGCACTACGGTGGCTCCCTCCGTGATGTTGAGCAAATAGGAACCGCTGAAGTTGCTTGCCGCACCGATGGTGCCGTTGACGAACTTGACGTCCGACTTGACGGTCACGGTTCTTGTGCTCTTGGTGTAAGACGTAAGTTTGGAGAGGTCAATCTCCTGCAGGTCAGTGGGCACGGTAGTGGCATCCACCCTCCTCATGCCCTTGGCTTTCTTCTTCCCGGCATCACGAGCGGCATACTCGTTGAGCAGCCGCTGTAGTTCGTCCACCTCCTGTGCCATGGTCCTTGCGGGAAGGGCAAGCAGCAGGCACATCAGGACGAGGATGCCATTCAGACTGAATAATTCCGTAGTAATTTGACTTTTCATAACGTATGTGAGTTGGTTGTGATCAGATTCTTTTGACATGGCAAAATTACCCTTATTTGTTGTCATTTGCAACCCCGTTTTTCCCATTTTGTGAACATTTGCACCGTTTCTGTGATCAAATGACCGAAAATCGTGATTATTTGAAAAAAAACGGTCTGATATCCGATGATTTTTGTAACTTTGTCTTCATTAATGACTTAAAATATCAATATCTGAATCCCCATGAGACCCACACGCCATATCATTTGCCTATTGCTGCTGGCTGTCCTTGCCATGCTGTCCTGCCAGCGTGAGCATAGCGTCAGGAGAGGACTGTCGGCGGATGCCTATCTCCGGTTGAAAGCCGTCGGCGACTCCGTGGACAGGCAGTCACCCAGAGCCCGCGCCTTGATTGACTCAGCCTTGACACACTCCACAGACAGTCTGACCTATTATGACTACTATGTCGAATTGGGCCGTCTCTATATGCTCCAGCAACCCGACTCCGTGCCTGCCTGCGCCAAACGCATCATGGCCTTCGCCCAACAGCAAAAAGAGAGTCCGCGTGTCAACGGACTGAAGGCTGAGGCATATCATCTGAATGCCAGTTACAACTACCTCTACCATCAGAACCACGAGGAAGCCATCAAAGACAACATCCAGGCATACCGTCTCTTCCTCAACAGTGACATGAAAGACAACGCTGCCAGCATCTGCGCCAATATAGGCGACGTCTACATGTTGCAAAATCTGCTGCCGGATGCCGCCGCATGGTACAGACGGGCACTCGTTGTCACCGACTCCCTGCAGTTGCCCGACGATGACACCTATACCTTTTATATGGGCCTGGGGCAAATCTACTGCATCCTGCAAGACTACAAACTGTCGGAGGAATATTATGAAAAAGCGCGAAAGGGCTACGACAGGATGCAAGCCAACATGAAGATAACTTTTCTCAACAACTACGGCAACCTGAAATACTACAAGCAGGAATATGGCGAAGCACTCCGTTCGTTCATCAGTCTCGACAGCCTCATCAATGGCTACGGCCTGAAAGGCGGTTTTGATGACTATCTCTGCCAACTCAACATGGCTGACGTACTGCTTAACTTAGGCCGAAACGAAGAGTCGATGAAAAGACTGGAGCCTGCCGACAGTTTCTTCAAGGCCAACAGCGTGAGCGATGCCGTCTACTATGCCAACACCATCAGGATGGGCAATGCCCTGAGCAAGGGAGACATCGCAACGGTGAGGCAGATCATCGCCAACGAACCCCGCGGCCTTACCGCCAACGAGGACATGATCAGCATCCGCAACCGCTACCTGCACGACTACTATGTGAAAGCCAACGACCTGACACGAGCCATACAGATTGAGCGCGACAACAACCGCCGCCGCGACTCCATCGACCAAAGCCGTGAGCACATGCGCTCCTCGGACATCATGACCCGACTGATGGTGGACACGCTCACCCTGCATAACCAACTGAGGCTCAACGAGAAAAATGCGGAGATGAACCAAGACCGACTGATTTATCTGCTCATCATCAGCGGCATTCTCCTCGCAGCACTCGCCCTGCTGGCATGGACACTCTTCCTGCGCAAGCGCAACGCCGACAACCAACTGGAGATCATCCGTCTGAAGATCTCCAACGACCGCAACGTCATTGCCCCACATTTCATCTTCAACGTACTGAAGCATGCCTCCACACAAGAGAAGAAAGAAGCCAATGAGACCATCGGCGGCATCATCACACTGATGCGCTCACAACTTGCTGTGTCGAGACGGGTGATGGTGACCCTGCGCGAAGAACTCGACTTCACAGAACATTATATAAAGGTAGCATCGGTAAGCATGGGACCAGACTTCACCTTCCACATCCACCGCCCCGGAGACGAAACGGAAGACTCAAGGCTGGTGCCCTCCACGTTTGTCCAGATATTGGTTGAGAATGCCATCAAACATGCCCTCAAGCCTTTGGAAGGAGAGAAAATCCTCACCATCCATGCGACCGTAAACCCACATGAAACCATGATTGAGGTGGAGGACAACGGACTGGGATTCGACATTCGCAGACAATCTTCCGACGGCACCGGAACAGGACTCCGTGTGATACGCCGCACGCTCGCACTCTACAACGAGAGCCACCGCCGCAAGATTTTGTTCTCCATCCGCAACATCACCCGTGATGACGGCAGCATCGCGGGATGCAAGGCGAGCCTGACCGTGCCCGATGATGTGAAGCCCTAAAACGCTCAAAACTCCACGTAAGGTGAGAGGCGGTCGATGGCCTCTTGAGGGAAATCAGGGAGGAGACGGAGGTCGTCGAGGGAGCGGAGAGGTCCCTTGAGACGGCGGTAATCGGTGATGGCCTTTGCCTGATAGAAACTGATGTAGGGATGCCGTCGCAACTGTGACAGCGAGAGTTGATTGACATTGAGTTTCCTCACCGATGCCGGTTTGCAGGTAAGGAAATCGACCGCCTCCTCGGGGAAACCCTCTATCTCAAACAGTTGGTCGGTGGAACAATAGCCCCCCAACTGCTCGCGGTAGGCCACCACTTTGCGGGCATAATAACTGCCGATGCCGGGCACTTTCTTCAGCATCGTGGTATCCGATGTGTTGAGGTCGATGTGCTCCCCCACCCTCATCTTTATGGGATAACGCACCGTATCGCGGACATATCCCACAACGTCCCTGTCTGAACTTTCTGCCGTCTTTCCATTCTGCACATATCCATCGGATGTTTCCCCATCGCGGGAAGAGCCCCAGGGGGCATTTCTTCCATTCCCAATACTGCCGTTATAGCGGTGGCTGCCACCATACTGCCGCGGTCGGCCATACACCTCCGATGCCGGACGGAAATCATCGGAAATGCGGATATAGGGCTGCAACTCACGATACTGTCCTGCCGTCAGTCCATAGACCCGCGCGAAATCCTCTGGCTGACGGAACACACCACCCCTGGCACGATAGCGATATATATTGCGCACCTGCCACGGCTGAAGACCGAGGGCAAGCAACTGGGTGCTGTCGGCGGTGTTGGGATCGAAAGGAGACAGTCTCACCTCCCTTTGCTCCGCAGCATAATAAGCGCCGGTCTCCGGCGGTCCCTCCATCCCTTCCGTCATCGCCAGACTGTCGGTCTCCATGCCGGGTGTGGCATCATGGCGCCCACCCAGCAAAAAGATGACGCCCAATGCGGCGACAGCCACACACAACGCCACAACAAGCACCTTGCGGTCTGATTTCTGGAAATAGAAAAACTCCCTCCACGACATGCAGCGGTTGTTTTAGATGATTTTTGACTGATGAAGGAAGATGAAAGCGATGCACAAAGGGCATACAAAACGCACGAAGAAGATGAATACACGGTAACTCCATTGGGCGGTCTCACCCCAGTTGGTGATCTGGTCACTCACTATTTTCCGAGGGACATACCACCCGACGAAAAGACTGGTGAGGAAGGCCCCCAAGGGCAGCAAGATGTTGGCAGTGAGCGAATCGCAGAAGTCCAACAGTCCCTGTCCCATGATGGTGAGATGGGCAAGCACGCCATTGGACAGCGAGCAGAGCACCGCGATGATGCCGCAGAGCACGGTGACAATCCATGCCCCTTGGTTGCGGGTGATATGCAGTTCCTCATGGAAGAAAGCGGTGCCTATCTCATGCATCGAGATGGTGGAAGTGAGTGCCGCGAGTGCCAGCAACGCGTAAAAAAGCACCGAGATGACATATCCCACCATAGGGACGCTGCCGAACGCCTCATGGAACACATTGGGCAACGTGATGAAAATGAGCGACGGTCCTGAGTTGGGACTTACCCCCACAGAAAAAGCGGCTGGGAAAATCATCAGTCCGGCAAGAATGGCAATGAGAGTGTCGAGCAGGGCTATCTGGACAGCAGCATTCACCAAGTGGGTCTTTGGGGAAAAATAGGAGGCGTAGGTACACAGGCATGCCGTACCGAGTGAAAGCGAGAAGAAAGCCTGTCCGAGTGCCTCGAGCACCACCGTGCCCGTCACCTTCGAGAAATCAGGCTTGAACAGGAACTCGATGCCCCGCGAGGCGTCTGGCAACATGCAAGATGCCACTATCAGTACCAGCAGGAGCACCAGCAATGTGGGCATGAGCAGTTTGGAGGCCCGCTCTATGCCGTCGCGCACACCACGCGCCACTACCAGATGTGTCAGCACAATGAAGCAGAGCGCCCACAGCGTGGGTTTCCAAGGGTTGGATGAGAAAACAGCAAAATAATTCTCCACCGCTTCCACATCGCCATTCAACTGGCCCGTCACAGACACAAGGAGATATTGCAGGCACCAACCCGCCACCACCGCATAGAATCCCAGGATGATCATCGAGGTGACCACACCCAGATAGCCGATGACCCGCCAGGGGGTGCTACCAGCCAGTTTTTTATATGCCCTGGCCGCATTCGACTGCGACGAACGCCCTACGACGAACTCAGCCACCATACCAGGTATGCCGAGCAAGAGCACGCAGACGCTGTAGATAAGGATAAACGCCGCACCACCGTTCATGCCCGTCATATAGGGGAACCGCCAAATATTGCCCAGTCCGACAGCAGACCCGGCTGTTGCCAGGACAATGCCCATTTTTGAAGTGAAACCGCCTCTCTTACCTTCGTCCATAACTGATGATTCTTAAAACAGTCCGAACTGATGTAGGAAAATGGCAATGATGCTCGCCGGACAGATGAAACGCACACAGAAGAGATAGACACCAAAGAAGGAAGTGTGAAGAGTCCCCCAGTTGGTGACCTCATCATGGACCAATTTCCGAGGCACCACCCAACCGACAAAAATACAGGTAAGCAGACCGCCGATAGGCAGGAAGATCTGACCTGTGACGAAATCAAAAATGTCGAACAAAGGTTTCCCCCACAAACAGAGTCCATCCCATGCGCCAAGCGACCACGAGCAGAACATTCCGATGATGGAACATGACACCGTGACGATGGTGGCAGCCTTTCCTCTCGATATGCGCATTTCCTCCTGGAGGAAAGCAGTGCTCACCTCATGGAGTGAGATGAGTGATGTGAGGGCTGCCACTGCCAAGAGCAGATAGAACAATACTGAGACGACATATCCCACAATGGGCATGGAGGCGAATGCCTGCTGAAACACATTGGGCAGCGTGATGAAGACGAGAGATGCTCCAGAGTCGGGGCTGATGCCCACAGAGAAAGCAGCGGGAAATATCATCAGCCCGGCCAAAATCGCCACGAGGCAGTCGACAACACTGATCTGGAGTGCGGATTGAAAAAGATTGGTGTGTCGGGAGAAATAGGATGCGTAGGTGCAGATACACCCCATGGCAATGCTGAGTGAATAGAAGGACTGTCCCAGGGCACCAAGGAAGACGTTGCTGTCCACCTTGGAGAAATCGGGTTTGAAGAGGAAGGAGATTCCTTTTCCTGCCCCTGGCAGCATGCACGATGCCACTACTATCACCAGCAACAGGATGAAGAGAGTGGGCATCATCATCTTAGACACCCGCTCGATGCCATTGCGCACCCCCCTGACAATGACCAGATGGGTGATGGCCAGAAACGCCACGGCCCAGAAGACCGGCTTGACAGGATGGGATGAGAAATCAGAAAAATATTGGCTGATGTATTCGGTATCGCCATTGGCATTTCCCAAGACGGAACCATATACATATTGCAAGCACCAGCCCGACACCACAGCATAGTAGCCCGTGATGAGGAATCCAGTGAGGACACCGAGATACCCTACGTATTTCCATGCGTTTCCCCCTGAGATGCGGGAGTAAGCCCTCGCCGTGTTGGCTGCTCCGTGGCGGCCTATGACAAACTCACTGATCATGCAGGGAATCCCGAGAATGAGCACACACACCACATAGATGATGATGAATGCCGCTCCTCCATTCTCGCCTGCCATGTAAGGGAAACGCCAAACATTGCCCAAGCCCACTGCCGAACCAGCCGTGGCAAGCACTACGCCCAACTTGCTTCCGAAATGTGCTCTCTCTGTTGATTTAGTCATAAGCCAGAAACGTCTTTAGGTTTGAACTGTTTGCAAAAGTAAAGAATAATTTATAATTTTGCACCCAAAATGTTCCAAAAGATGAAATATCTCTTCCATATCATCACACATTATCCGCTCTCCTGCATAGCCATCGCCGTCATCTGGTATCTATGCCTGTTCCTTGACGTGCATGTGCATGTCGGGCACGTCAAGGCCATCGACAAATGGACTCATACCGTCATGTATCTGGGAACCGGCCTTGTGATATGGTTCGAATATCTGCGTCAGCACAAAGCGACCAACTGGCGACGTGTGACCTATCTCATTTGGTTGGCACCCATCGCCATGGGCGGTCTGCTCGAGATTCTGCAAGCCAACTGCACAGGAGGCAGAAGAAGCGGAGAATGGCTTGACTTTGCCGCCAACAGCGTCGGTTCCACGCTGGCCTTTGTCATTGGTATTCTGGTGGCAAGGTACCGCGCCAGATGACGTAGGGGAATCGCCGAAGTTGCTTGTTGTAGAACCTCACGTCGCCAGTGACCTCCATGCCGATAAAGTCGGGCAGTTCAAAGGCCTCATCCTCTGCTCCCAGTTCGATTTCTGCCAGCACCAGTCCCTCATTGTCGCCAGCAAACTCATCGACCTCGACGATGTGGTCGCCGCTGCGCACCAGATAGCGTGTTTTCTCCACCACACCCGGCTCGCACAGTTCAAACAGGTGCCTGGCCTCATCAAGTGAGATTTCCTTCTCAAACTCATAGCGCTTGAGGCCACCATCGGTGGAAGGTCCCTTGATGGTGAGATAGGCACGGTCATCGCGCACCCTCACCCTCACCGTCGCACGCTTTGCAGCGATATAACCTTGCTTGATGTAACTGTAGGCATAGGCACGACTCTTATAATCCTTATCCTTGTGGACGAGGAATTTCCTTTCAATCTCAAAACCGCTCATGGCGTGTTCAATTCATGGTGGTCATGGTGAATGCCACGTAGACAATGGCAAGGAGCAGCAGTGCGACGAAGATCCATTTCACCACATTCTGTCCCTGTTTCTGCTGTTTCTCTGCGTAAGCCTGACGCTTCTTGTTCACTTTCTTGCTCATAGTCGTATGATTTGATGGTTTTATAGTTTTCTGAGTATTTGTCTGCTCCCGCCGTGAGTTATTGCTCATCGACAACCGGGAACTCCATGAGATAAGCCTTGATGAATTCGTCAATCTTTCCGTCCATCACGCCATCCACGTCTGTCGTCTGATAGTTGGTGCGGTGGTCTTTCACACGTCTGTCATCAAAGACATAACTTCTGATCTGGCTTCCCCACTCTATCTTTTTCTTCCCCGCCTCTATCTTGGCCTTTGCCTCAAGGCGTTTCTTCATCGCCCTGTCGTAGAGTTGTGACTTCAACAGGCGCATGGCATTGTTGCGGTTTTCCAACTGCTTGCGGCTCTCGGTATTCTCAATGAGGATTTCCTCCTCCTCGCCCGTGTCAGGGTCAACATATTGGTAACGGAGTCGCACACCCGTCTCCACCTTATTCACATTCTGTCCTCCGGCACCGCCCGACCTGAAGAGGTCCCACGACACCTTTGAAGGGTCGACGTACACCTCGATGGTGTCATCGACAAGCGGGGAGACAAAAACGCTGGCAAAACTGGTCATGCGCTTGCCTTGCGCATTGAAAGGCGACACACGAACGAGCCGATGCACTCCGCTCTCACTTTTGAGATACCCGTAGGCACAGTCGCCACCCTCGATTTCCATGGTGACGCTCTTGATGCCTGCCTCGTCGCCGTCCTGCAGGTTGCTCACAGTCACCTTATGGCCGTGGGCCTCCGCCCACCGCATGTACATGCGCATGAGCATCTGTGCCCAGTCCTGACTCTCCGTGCCACCAGCACCGCTGTTGATTTTGAGCACACAGTCCATGGGATCCTCTTTCTGGCGGAGCATATTCTTGAGTTCGAGCGCCTCGATGGCCTTGATGGCTTTGTCGTAGTCCTCATCGACCTCTGCCTCTGTCACCATGTCATCGTGATAGAAATCAAAAGCCAGTTGGAGTTCATCAGCCTTGTCGCGCACGTCCTTGTAGCCATCGAGCCATTTCTGAATGCCTTTCACCTTCTTCATCTGCTCCTGTGCTCTCTTGGGGTCATCCCAGAAATCAGGAGCCTGGGTGCGCAGGTCTTCCTCCTCGAACTCTATCTTTTTCTTATCTATATCAAGGTATCTGTGCAGAGCCTCCACACGCTCAAGCACATTTTTCAATTGATCGCTGGTTATCATTGTCTTGTTTCGGGATTCGGTATTTCCTTATTCCTTGTACATCTCCTCAATCTCCTCAGCATAGTTGCGCAAAAGCACGTTGCGCCTGATCTTCAGTGTGTTGGTAAGTTCTCCCTTCTCCATGCTGAACGGTTTGGGGAGGAGGGTGAAACGCTTGATGCGCTCATAACTAGCGAGTCCTTGCTGGAGGGTGTCCATCCGCTCCTGCATCATCTCCATGATTGTGGGATTCACACACAATGCCTCACGCGACGCCGCCTTGATGCCCTGCTGAGCGGCATACTCCTCAAGCATGGTGAAGTCGGGCACAATGAGAGCAGACACAAACTTACGTTGGTCGGCGATGACTGCGATCTGGTCGACAAACTTGTCGACAAGCAGTTTCGACTCGATGAGTTGCGGTGCGATATACTTTCCGTTGGAGGTCTTGAAGAGGTCCTTGATGCGCTCCTTGAGGAAGAGTTCCCCATTGCGCAAATACCCTGCGTCGCCGGTGTGGAAAAATCCATCCTCATCGAAAGAGGCTGCAGTGAGTTGCTCACGTTTGTAATACCCTTTGGTGATGGTTGGGCCCTTGAGCAATATCTCATCATTCTCCCCGATTTTCACCTGAATGCTGGAGATGGGTCTTCCCACCGAACCAACGGTGTAGGGCGTGTTGAGGTGATCGTGTGATACGGTGGCGAGACTCTCCGTCAGTCCGTAGCCCACCATCATGTTGATACCGATGGAGTGAACGAACTCCTCCACCTCCGGTGATACCGTGGCACCCGCTGTGGGGAAGAAGTGGGCACGCTCCAATCCGAGTTGTTTCCGTATCAGACTGAAGACGACCTTGTTGAAGAAAGCATATTCCATCTTGAGATGGGGTGGCGGGGTCCGTCCGTTGCTGAGGTATTCAATATTGTGGCGGCGGCCCACACTGAGAGCCTTCTTGAAGAGAGCCTTCTTGGCTCTGCCCGCGGTGTCGATCTTAGCCCTTACGCCCACGAGCACTTTCTCCCAGAAGCGAGGAACGGAGCACATGCAACTGGGATGGATCTCGCGCATGGTCTCCTGTATCTCCTTGGGATAAGTGTTGATGGCAAGCCTTGCCCCCACTGTGAGGCAGAGGATGGCCCATCCGCGCTCAAAGACATGGGTATAGGGCAAAAAGTTCATCACCACATCATTCTCATTCACCGGCACATGCTCGTGGTTGCCCTCCATGGCAGCATGGTACTGTCCGTGGGTAAGGATAACGCCCTTGCTGTCGCCAGTGGTGCCGCTGGTGTAGAGGATATTGGCGATGTCATCGTAGGATGCCTCGGCACAACGCTGGTCCACCTCCGTCTGTCTCGGGTAATTTTCCCCAAGTTTGAGGAAGTCGTCGAAATAGATGGCGTTGGCATCATTGGGATGGATGGTGACACTCTTGTCGAAGATGATGATGCGTTCCAAAGAGGGGCATTGGGGGAACACACGGTGTGCCTTGTCATACTGCTCCTGCTCACCGACGAAGAGCATGCGCACCTCGGCGTCGGAAATCATAAACCTTATCTGCTCCTCGCTGCTGGTGGCATAGAAAGGCACGGTAACGGCTCTTATGCCAAACGCACCAAAGTCGACATAAAGGTATTGCACGGCATTTTGCGAGAACACGCCGATATTTTCCTGCACCTGCACGCCAAGATTGAGCATGGCGTTGGAAACTTGTCTGACATAGTGGGAGAACTGGTTCCATGAAACGGATTTCCATTCCTTGCTTCCGAAATCACGGTATGTCAGCGCCTCTTTCTCGCCGAAGATCTTTGCCTGCTCATGGATAAGCATCGAAAAGTGACAATTTGTCTGCATAATCCTTTCTTTCTTTTGTTGCTGCAAAGATATTGTTTTTTTTTGATTAAGCGAGGGAAAAGCAGACAAAAATGCATTATCCTATCAAAGAAATGTCTGAAAGGCGGAAAAGGAGGAAGGCTACAATAAGGGATGGTAGCGTCCCCACGGATGGGTGCACAGGCGGCAGATGCGTATCACAGAGCCTTGAGAGCATTTGTTGCCACGAAAAGCCATCGTTGCCGCATGTCCGTCACCTTGTTCTTTGTTGTATTTTGAGAGCAGCAAGCGAATGTTCCCTTTTTTCATGGCCTGGAACACGTTTCCCGTCACATGGAAAGACGTTTTTCCCCAGTAATCGCTCAGTCTTACGGGGAACAGCCATTCCCGTTTGGGGTATTTCTCACGGCTCCACCACTCGTCCGAGGAGAAGCGGGCTGCCTTGAAGACATTGTTGTCGCAAGAGAAATGGGTGACCAGCCATTGGTTGGAGTCGAGGCTGCCGCTGATATTCCCTGTTCCGGCATCGACGACATTCTCAGAGAAAGTGAAGTCTGCCACGGGGATGTTGTAGCCCGTATAGTCCTGGATATTGATGGTGAGCACATCATCGAGGTCAAGGCTGCGGTCATAATCGATCTCAGCCCTGTAATCACCGCCATCCTCCGGATAGGTGCGCTCTTTCCATAGTTTCGCTATGGCTGCCCGGTCTATTCTGAACACATTCTTCCTGTAATATCTCACCATCCTCCGGTGCTTCTTGGCACTTGGAGCATCACCGCCAAACAAGCGCTTTGTCGGGATGCCATGTCCTTTTGACTTGACGATGCCAGTGGCATCCCTGTCTTTGGTCAGGCGAACCACGTTCTCCACCAAGTTATTGGCATAGTAGAGTTGCTGTCCATTGAAATAGATATCATACAGAGCAGGACGGGCATTGATCTTCTGACCTTTCTTGTCCGTAAACAACGACTCCCCTGCCACTATGCCGGTAATCTTGTTGCGGAGCATATAGAGCACGCTGTTCTCCACCAAGGCTCCGCAATAATAGGTCACCCAAGTCACCCTCTTTCGGAAAACCCTTTCCACGCCACGGAACTGGTTGCCGACAATATAAAACGGGCACGACATGTAGGCCATCAAGTTGGCATAAGCCTTGTTGTTGTTGGTGCTCATCTCCACGCCGCTGGCCCTGAGTTGGTCGAAAGTGCTGCCGAGGATGCGGCAACTCTCCGTCACACGCAGACAGTCGCTTTGGAGGGCAGAATGTCCGTGAAACGAACAGTTGTCCACGTAGATATGTCGGATGAAATTGCGGTCGACAGGTATCCACCGAGAGGCAAATGGGTTGATGTCCTCACAGAAAAATGAGACATACCTTCCGCCCTTATCAGCAACGGTATTCTCAAAGACACAGCCCACGGCCTGGAACTGTTCAACTCCCTTTGGGCCGCAGTTGATAAAATAAGAGAAATACTGACAGCCGTTGGTCGTCACGGTCCGTACCTTGCGGAGATTCAGCGAGTGTTCTGTGTAAAACAGGATGTCGCGGGTCAAGAAACCACCTGCCGCCTTGCCATCCACCTCACCATCGATGACAAAATCACGTGGGAGGACAATGGCTTTCTCTTTGCCATCACTGCCATTGTAGTAGCGCGGGTGTGAATAGCCCGCGGCAAAGGGGAGTTTCACATAATATATCTTGTCAAGTTTCAGACCGACGCAGTGGCTGTCGCGCACCGCTGCCCGCAAGGCAGCGGCATTGGCCAGTCCTACCTCGGCACTTGTCCCCTCCCGCAAACCGACCGCTGCTGCGGTCCATAGGCTTGGTTCGTCACTATTGTCGTTGGCCTTGACCTTGGCATCCAGATAAGGAAGTCTCAGCGCGCCCCGCACATCATCCACCGTGATGTTCTCGGGAGTTTTGTCCACATGGACAACCCCCGGATTGCCTGCAGTCACATCAAAGGGCTGGGGGGCGGCAGCCAACCCGGTTGCCGCTGCTGCAAGAAGCAAAATTGTCATCCATGTGCGCCCCATAGTTCACTGCCATTTGATGCGAAGATGATGCAGCATCGTGGTACTCTCGCCACAAGAGCCCGTGTGCTGGATGATAAAGCCCCCGTCAGCATCGGGCTCAATCGCGGCACTGAGGCTTACCTCGGTTTGCAAGACAGGATCGTCGGGCACAGACAATGGTGTGTCAGTAGTGACATGGGCTGAAACCTGGCCGTCGGCATACCTCAACAGTATATGACAGCCGGTGCGGTAGCATACTGCGCTTACGGGGTCTGTGATTGGGGTGACGGCACCATGGTCATAGCGCACCAAAAGGAAATCGACTGCTTTGGCATACTTGGTGGTGCGGATGATGCGAAGGGCATAACCGGTGAGCGTACGTGTGTTGAACTTGATCCCCACATCCATGTATTGTCCTGTGGCACTGCCAAACCCCTGCCCCGCCGTCTTAGTGGGGTCGACATCCAGCAGCACCTCCATATCTTCATAGGTGCCTTTTGCCGGGGTGAACATCATGCGTGCACCTCGCTGAGCCTGAAGAAGTCCCTTGCCTACAGCACCATTGAAGCCTTCGCCATACTCCCACATGGGTTTTGAGGAATCAAACGACCACGGATACTCAGCCGTGTCGGATGGTTTGTAGCCATCCACGGTCCAGCACCCCTCTTTTATCAACGGTTGCCATCCACAATAAAAATCATGGAAATCTGTCTCATAGACACCGCCAGGGGCCACGTCTCGACACCTGACTCTCTGTTTTCCAACCACTTTGACAGTGTCGCCAAAAGAACTGCGGGCATGGCGTGGACGGATGACTGCTATGATATATTTCCCCTCCTCACCTTCACGGAGGATGAGATCGCGCTTGGGCGCTTCATGACTGGCTGCTACCGGCACTGCCTGAGAGAAGTCCTGAGTGTCAGCCACATACCAGGTGATTTCAGAGGAATCGCCGTGGCTGTCCGTCGACAGACGGTATTCCAAGTGAGCAGTCTGGTTGCTGATGCGTATCTTTGGTTTTCCCCTGAGGGTTGGCGCGGGAAGCGGCCGCCCCTCCAAATGGACCATGGCCGCTCCCTCCAAACCATCTGGCGAGGAAACCATTATGGGGATATGTAATGGTTCGTCTTCATCATAGTCAGAGGAAATGTGGAGCAGACCATCCTCACTTTGTTTGATTTGTATAAATTTTTCAAACTTCTCATCCACTTTCCAGGTAAGAATTTGCCGCTCTGCCTGATAGCCATCATGTCGTTGGACAGAAGCCGTCAGGACCTTCTCTTTTTCACCGCCATGGAGGTTGATCTCATGAGGTGCCACGGTCAGAGATGTGGGGATGGCAACCACATTCCCCGTTTGCCGAAGCGGATTCCAGCCATCATCACCGGCAAGCAGACCGGCGACATTGTATTCCCCTGCAGTTTTATAGGCTCTGAGCAATGGGAGACCATCCATGCAGACAGATGTTTCAGGGTGTTCTGCCTCCACCAGATAAGGTTGTCCGTTGAGTGTCACATTGCTGTAATAGCAGCGCAGCCACTGAGCAGGATAAGCGGTCCAACCCACATAAGTGGGAGCATCTGCATGGAAGCGGCAATCGACAAGGGTAAGCGGTCCTGAAGCCTTGCAGAAATAAGAGCGGCTGTTTTCACTCCTCAGATGGAAGTCGCAGTCGAGCATCACCGCCCCAGTCCGCCTGGTGGTATAGAATGGCTTTTGTCCGAAAAAATCAAAATCGCAGTGAAGGTAAACTCCATTGCCCGTAAGGGCATCGTCGGTACACTCCATGTGGCAATGGTCGAAGAGGATGCGCTTGGCTCCGTTGAGAGGATTCATGTTGAGCCTGCTGATGAACCTGACATGGCGTGCCACCACACGGTCGCCATGACAATAAGCCACATGTGCCTGAGTGATGGCGTCGCTTCGCTTGTTTCGCCCCAGTTTCGGAAGCAGCGGATATTCGAGGTCGACATTGCAGAAGTTGCCCATGGTGAGGTTGCTCACCTGCAAGCCATCGCCGTAGAAGTCGAACATGGTGAAATTGCCCACGGCTCCTTGCGTCTGTCCTCGCTGCGAGGCCAGCACCACATGACGGGCATCCTCTGTAAGGCCGATGAGATGAAGATTCTGACACCTGACAGTAAGGCCGATAGGCTCATGGCCTTTCTCCCCTACTCGTATGGCCGGGTCGTCGGGGTCGTCCACCCAATAGACATACGGAGCGATGTATACCACCATAGGGTCGTCGGGAGTGCCATCGCTGAGATGCTCCATGGCATCGCGGAAACTGCCAAAAAGAAATGGACACGTCCTGACTATCTCCTCGTCGGCCGTCGCATCCACCAGGAAATGATGACTGTCGAGTGAGTATGTCTGTTGTCCGTAAGTGAATTGGTTGGAACGTACAAGGCGTACAGGATGGACAGAGTCAAGAGGATGGTTGAGCACCCCATCGCCTCCCATGGCAACGGCAGTCCACCAAAGAAGGCACATGGTGCACCACTGTCTGAGCCCTATCTGCATTTCCTAAATATTGGAGCCCTTGTTGAGTTCCTTGGAGAGCAGTTTTCCCACATCGCCTGTTGACATATTCAGTGCCTCGGGATGCTCGCGGATATAGGAGTCGATGTGGCGGATTCGCTTCTCCTCGAGAATCTCATCAACGGCGATGAGGATGCCCGTCTCCTCAACATCACCGAATCCGTCGTTGATGGCAGTGCCGAACATGCGCATGGTGGGACTGAGTCCCATATAGGCATTGACAAGTGGCGGAATGTTGATGCCGAGTTTGCGGATCTCAAGGTTGAGGATGCGGTAATCCTCCCTCAGGTCGTCCTTGCAGAGAATGGATGCAAGCACCTCAGGGTCGGTGTCCATCTGAAGTGGGTTCATAGGCATGATCAGTCCTTCCTTATCTCCGAAATGCTTGTTGAGGAAATAAAGAATCATGTCACGGCCCAATCTGACATACGAAGGATACATGGTCATCTTCCCAAAGAAATACTTGACCTTTGGCATGATGACTGTGAGTGCGCCCAGTCCGTCCCACAGGTTGTCAAGTGCGAAGAGGCTTTTCGAACCCTTCCTGCTGCTCTGATAAGGAACAGTCACATAGGAGCGTGCCAACTCTATGGTCTGTGGGAGATAGTCCTTGATGAACTTGTCTGAGAAGTGGAACATGTGGCTGGTTGCAAGGATGGGTTGTCCTTTCTCGTCGAAGTCCACCTCATTGCCCAGTTTATACCGGTAACCGCCGATAATCTCCTCCTCGTCGGGATTCCATACGAGCAACTGCTTGTAGCAATTGTCCATCAGGTCAAACTCATCGAGATCGAGCGCTTTTCCTGTACCGCCTCCTGCTTCACGGAACACTTCCTCACGCTGTCTTCCGATTTCCCTTACCACATTGGGAGAATCATGGATGTCAACAACATAGATTTGGTTGTGACTCTTGTTGGTCATGCGCAGACGCTTGTCGGGCGTCAGTTCCGCCTTAAGCAGTTCTTTGTCAACGGGGGGGATAATCTGTTCCATGGATTTATTTTGAAGGTGCTTGAAGTTCGTAAACCTTGTCCTGCACATACAAGGCCCATTGTGCGGGTTTTCTTGACTTGTCGAAAGTCTGCCAGGGGATGGGCTTTCCGATGGTCACGTGAAAAGTCTGGTGGACATTGCGGTACATCTCGTCAACCAGATAGAGCATGGCGATGTTCACTTTGAGGCCAAGTGTCTTGCAAATATTGGCGATGCGGTAGAAGCGGTCGGAATTGCGCCCGCTGAAATGAATCGGCACCACATCCCTGTGGGTCTCGACACTCTTGGAAATGAATGTCTTCGTCCAAGGCAAGTCCCTGATGACACCGTTGGTCTTCCGCGAACAGAGACCTGCCGGGAACATGAGCATGTGGTTGTCGCTCTCGAATCCAGCCTTCACCATCGCGGGGAAATTGCGGCTCTGGCTTCCCGTCTTATTGATAGGGATACACAGTGGAGCCAGACCAGGGAGATTCATGAGCAGGTCGTTGACCAGATATTTGAACTTGCCGTTGTAAAACCTGCCTATCACAGCCCCGAGTGCCACACCGTCCTCACCACCAAGGGGATGATTGCTCACAAAGGTGTAGAAGCGCCCGTCATCAGGTGCCGGAAGGTTTTCCTTGCCTTCCACCACAAGAGTCATATCCAAGTATCTCACACATTCCTCCAGCCATTCCACACCTTTCTTGTCGCGTGATTTCCAAAGGAATGCATTCACCTCATCCTGATGAAGGACGTGGCGGAGCCAACTGCGGACAAAACCAGGAACGTACTTGGCCTTGCCACCCATCTTGTCGGCAAGAATACGGTCGATGTCTATGGTTTTCTCTGTTATCTCGGTCATGATATACGGTTTCCTTACAAATTGCAAAAATAACCCATCTTTTTGAAATAAGTGGCATTTTTCTAAAAAAAAGTGTCCGATACGGAATATTTTCAAAAAAAATGGGCGAAAAAGATAGAAATTTGCTAAAAAGACGCTCCGTTTCTTATAGGTTAGAAAGTGCCCTTTTGGCCTCTTTTCAGACACCTTATTTTTTTTGCAAAAAAAGTGGGGGAAAATGGTGGAAAGTGGGGGAAAATGTGTAATTTTGAAGCCGAATTTGAAAAAACGGGAAAAGCATGCAGTTATTGGGCAACATAGAAGCCAGAACCGACTCTAAGGGAAGGGTGTTTCTGCCGGCTGCGTTCCGAAAGGAACTGCAGACAAGCGGCAGCGGCGGACTTGTGCTGCGCAAGGATGTATGGCAGCCCTGCCTGACGCTTTATCCCGAGTCGTCTTGGAATGAATTGATGTCGGCCCTGAGACTGCGAATCAACCGGTGGAATCCCCACCATCAACAGGTCTACCGCCAGTTTCTCTGCGATGTGGAGATGGTGAGTGTGGACAGCAGCGGGCGCATCCTCATCCCTCGGCGCCTGCTTGACGCCACCGGCATCGGCCAGACGCTGCGCTTCATCGGCATGGGTGACTACATAGAGATCTGGAGTGGCGAGAAGACAGAGGAGCCATTCATCAATACTGAAGATTTCAGGCGTGAACTGGCAGCACTCATGGACTGCAGTCCACAACAGCCACCCAGGAAGGAGGGCAGTGATGAGTGACCACGCTGGTGTCTATCACTTGCCTGTGCTTCTCCGCGAGAGTGTCGACGGCCTTGCCATCCGGCCATCCGGGACATATATAGATGTCACTTTTGGCGGAGGAGGCCACAGCCGCGAGATCCTGCGCCGCCTGGGCAGCGACGGGCGCCTGTTTGGTTTCGACCAGGACAGCGACAGTGAAAGCAACATCCCTAAGGGCGACAACCGATTCACCTTCGTGAGGAGCAACTTCCGCTACCTATACAACTGGATGCGCTATTATGAGGTGGAAACGGTGGACGGGATACTTGCCGACCTCGGCGTGTCGAGCCACCACTTCGACGACGAGAGCCGGGGGTTCTCATTCAGGTTTGACGCGCCACTCGACATGAGGATGAACAAAAATGCGGCCACCACAGCCGCCGACGTGGTGAACGGATACAGCGAGCAGCAACTGGCCGACCTGCTCTTTCTCTACGGAGAACTGCGGCAGTCACGCCGTCTGGCAGCAGCCATCGTGAAGGCACGTGCCATCCATCCCATACTCACCACCGCCCAACTGGTGGAGACGGTGACCCCACTGTTGCCCCGGGAGCGTGAGCGCAAAGAAGTGACCAAGGTGTTTCAGGCACTCCGCATCGAAGTCAATCATGAGATGGAAGCCCTGAGCGAAATGCTGTCCGCCGCCATTCAACTGCTGGCACCCGGCGGCCGGCTGTCGGTCATCACCTACCACAGCCTTGAAGACCGCATCGTGAAGAATTTGATGAAAGCGGGCAATGTGAAAGGAAATGTGACCCAAGACTTTTTCGGTCGGACACAGTCACCACTGCGGCCACTGAGCAACAAAGTCACCACTCCTGACGAAAATGAATTGCAGGCCAACCCCCGCAGCCGCAGTGCCAAACTGCGAGTGGCTGTAAAGAACTGACAGACAGAACAAATAGATTGATTGGAAAAGAACCATATCCGCAGGCATGTGTGTCTGCGTGGGACAAAAGGACAAGCGAAGACCGTAGTTCCGAAGAAATGAACAATGAAGCCGATTAGGAAATGAACAAAGAAGAAGACATCAGACAAGAGGAAAAGGTCGCCATAGACAAGACGGCCAACGATTTTCCCAGCGGGGAAGACACAGACGACCTCACCGAGGATGATATCATCGTCGGTGGGGAAGGAGATGAGGAGGAAGACGGAGGTGAGCAGACAGCGACACGCCCCTCACTGAAGGAAATCATCGAGGAAAACGCACGTGAGGACGAGAAACCTTTCTCATCCACACTGGCCCTGAAGACCATTCTCGGAGGTGACATCCTCAATACGCAAGCCATCCGGAGACAGGTATGGCTGATATTGCTCATCACCTTCTTCTCCATTCTCTATGTGTCCAACCGTTACAGTTGCCAAAAGCAGCAAATCAAAATCGACAAACTCAACACCGAACTGAAAAAATCGAAATACAAGACCCTGTCGCTCTCCAGCGTGCTCACCGAGCGCTGCAGGGAGAGCCATGTGGTGGAGATGCTGCGCGCCAACAAGGACAGCATCATCCGCACTGCCGACCAACCTCCATACATCATCATGATACCCAACTGACCTGACGACCATGAGCAAGAAAGACAACGGACAATCCATCAGCCGCTATAGTTTCATAGCCGGCATCATGACCCTGGTGGGCATCGCCGTGGTGGCAAAGGCATTCTACATCATGACGGTCAAGCACGACTACTGGATGGAGGTAGCCAACCAACGGCGGTTTGACTCGCTCGAGGTGGCCCCCAACCGCGGCAACATCCTCAGCGACGAAGGCGAACTCATGGCGAGTTCGCTGCCTGAGTATAAGATGTTCATGGACTTCAAGGTCGGTGGCGAGACGAAAGACTCGCTGTGGCGTGAGAAAGTGGACAGCATCTGCATGGGACTACATGAGATATTCCCAGAGAAAACGGCAGAGGAGTTCAAGAGAGACCTGGAAGAGGGACATCAGAAGATGAGCCAAAACTGGGCAATATGGCCCAAGCGTGTGGACTACAACACCTTCCAGCGCGTCAAGCGCTTGCCTATCTTCAACATGCCCAAACTGCGTGGCGGTTTCCACTATGAGGAGAACAATGCCCGCCGCCGTCCGTTTGGCACACTCGCCTACCGAACCGTAGGCGACATGTATGGTGCGAAGGACAGTGCACGCTTCGGGTTGGAACTGGCCTTCGACAGTATTCTCCGAGGCAAGAAAGGTGTGACCCACAAGCGCAAGGTGATGGACCAATACCTCAGTTTCATCGACGTGGCCCCCACCGACGGTTTCGACATCCAGACCACCATCAATGTGCAGATGCAGGATATCGCAGAGAAAGCGGTGGAGGAAGAGTTGAAACTCATCAACGGCGATGTGGGTGTCGCCATTGTCATGGAAGTGAAGACCGGTGATGTGAAAGCCATCGTCAATTTGGAGAAATGCGGCGACGGGGTTTACCGAGAGCGGCGCAACCACGCTGTGGCAGACTTGCTTGAGCCAGGTTCTGTGTTCAAGACTGCCTCGGTGATGGTGGCACTCGACGACGGAAGAGCCGACACGGGAAAGATCGTGCACACCGGCAACGGACAGATCATGATGCACAACGCACAGATGAACGACCACAACCGAGCCTCAGGCGGCTATGGCACCATCACTTTGGGCAGAGCACTTCAGGTGAGTTCCAACATCGGCATCAGCAAGGTGATTGATGATGCCTATGGCAAGGATCCGGGAGCATTTGTCGACGGACTCCGCCGTATCGGCATCGCCGAAGACCTGAAAGTGCCTATCACCGGCGCCACACCGCCACGCATCCGTCATCCCAAGGAAAAGGGTATCTATTGGTCAAGTACCACACTGCCGTGGATGAGCATCGGCTATGAGACACAGGTGCCGCCTATCTCCACCCTCACTTTCTACAATGCCATTGCCAACAACGGCAAGATGATGCAGCCCCGTTTTGTCACCCGTGTGCTGTGCGAGGGAGAGACAATAGCAGAATATGCGCCCAAAGTGCTCAGGCAGCAGATTTGCAAACCCACCACCCTGTCAAAGATACAGGACCTGCTGAAAAAGGTCGTCACGCAGGGTACCGGTAAGAAAGCCCGCTCTGAGTCGTTTGCCGTAGCCGGAAAGACCGGGACGGCGCAAATCTCCAAAGGACACGGCGGCTACAAGGTGGGCACCATGCACTATCTGGTGAGTTTCGTGGGCTATTTCCCTGCCGACGAACCACGCTACAGTTGCATCGTCTGCCTGCAGAAAGCAGGACTTCCCGCCTCGGGTGGAACAATGAGCGGATGGGTGTTCCACAACATCTCTGAAGGCATCATGGCACACAGTCTGAACATGGACATCACCCATGCCCGCGACACAGCAGGCGACCGCTCTCCCCATGTACTCAACGGCAACCTTGAGTCGGCAAGCATCGTACTCGACCATCTGGGCTATCCGACACACCACAACTGGTCAAACGCAAAAGGAGGTTTCCCATTCTGGGGCGACATCGGCATGAGCAACAACAAATACCTGCTCAACCAGGCCGAGCAAGGTGAGGATGGGACAGTGCCCAATGTGGTGGGAATGGGTGCCCGCGACGCTGTCTACCTGATGGAGAAATACGGAGTGAAAACCATACTCAAAGGACGTGGGAAAGTGGTGATGCAAAGCATCCATCCTGGCGTGAAAGTCACCAATGGCGCTACCTGCATACTCACCATGCAATATATCTGACAAACAAACAAAACACATACAGACATGAAACTGAGTGAACTTCTGAAAAACATCAAGCCGACCGGCATCAAGGGAGATACCGGCATCGACATCACAGGCATCGACATCGACTCACGGAAAGTGGGCGAGGGATTCCTATTCATCGCCATACGCGGCACACAGGTCGACGGTCACCAGTTTATCCCAAAAGCGACAGCACAGGGTGCCACAGCCATCTTGTGCGAGGCAATGCCAGCAGATCCTGAAGAAGATGTGACCTACATCACAGTAGAGTCAACAGAACAATGCGTGGGTCCTGTGGCGACCACCTTTTACGGCGACCCATCACGGCGCATGAGGCTGGTGGGCGTGACCGGCACCAATGGGAAAACCACCATTGCAACCTTATTATATAATATGATGTGCAAGATGGGCCACAAATGCGGACTGCTCTCCACGGTGTGCAACTACATCGACGGGGAAGCGGTGCCTGCCACCCATACGACTCCCGACGCCATCCAACTCAACCGTCTGCTGGCGCAAATGGCCGACGCTGGATGTGAATATGTATTCATGGAATGCAGCAGCCATGCCATACACCAGCACCGCATCGGCGGACTGCACTTCGAAGGTGGTATCTTCACCAACCTCACACGTGACCACCTCGACTACCACGGAACCTTTGAGAACTACCGCGACGCGAAGAAAGCCTTCTTTGACAGTCTGCCGAAAGGGTCTTTTGCCATTATCAACGCTGATGACAAAAACGGTATGTTCATGGTACAGAACACCAAGGCACAAGTGAAGACCTACTCCACACAGGGAATGGCAGACTACCGCGCCCGTCTGCTGGAATGCCATTTCGAAGGCATGTATCTGGAGATCGACGGTCAGGAAGTCGGCGTACAGTTCATCGGCAAGTTCAACGTCAGCAACTTGCTGGCGGTCTATGGCACAGCACGCATGCTGGGCAAGTCGGCCAATGACATCCTGGTGGTGATGAGCACCCTCCACAGCGTGAGCGGACGCCTGCAGCCCGTCAGGTCGCCTGAGGGATATACCGCCATCGTCGATTACGCCCACACACCCGATGCCCTTGACAACGTACTGCGCGCCATCCACGAAGTGCTGGCAGGGAAAGGCAAAGTCATCACCGTCTGCGGTGCCGGCGGCAACCGCGACAAAGGGAAACGCCCCCTGATGGCCCGTGAGGCGGTGAGGCAAAGCGACCGTGTCATCATCACGAGCGACAACCCACGCTTTGAGAAACCAGAGGACATCATCAACGACATGCTGGAAGGGCTCACCCCACAGCAGAGGCGCAAAGTGGTAGCCATCACCGACCGCCGTGAAGCCATCCGCACGGCCTGCATGATGGCCCAGCGCGGCGATGTGATCCTCGTGGCAGGCAAAGGACATGAGAACTATCAGGAAATCTGCGGCGTGAAACACCATTTCGACGACCGCGAAGAACTGGAAAACATCTTTGCAGTTCAGTAACCATGGGGAAATCAGCGATGGCTGATTCCCTGTCAACAACCAAAACCAAACAAATATGCTTTACTACATTTTCAGATTTCTGGAACAATTCAATATCCCTGGTGCACACATGTGGCACTATATATCGTTCCGCTCGCTGGCAGCACTGATTCTCTCGCTGATCATCTCGGCATGGTTTGGCGAGAAATTCATCGTATGGATGAAGAAGAAAAATATCACTGAGACACAGCGGGATATCAAGATAGACCCATTCGGAGTCAACAAAAAAGGCGTTCCCTCCATGGGAGGCATCATCATCTTCGTATCCATTATGGTGCCCATCCTCCTGTTTGGGCGTATGCGCAACATCTACCTGATCCTGATGATTGTCACCACATTATGGCTGGGCCTGCTCGGCTTTGCCGATGACTACATCAAAATATTCAAGAAAAGGAAAGACGGCCTGCCACCGCGCCTGAAACTAGTCGGGCAGATTGTTCTGGGACTGATTGTCGGTCTGACCCTATGGGCGAGTCCCGACGCCACCATCAACGAGAGTGTCGTCATCGAGCAAAACGACGGCAAGAACATCGTCACCCATAAATCGGCCCCGGAGAAATCGACCATCACGACCATCCCGTTTGTGAAGACCCACAACCTCGACTACTCCAGGGTATGCGGCTTCATGGGCAAGTACAAGCGCGCCGCAGGATGGGTGCTCTTCGTCATCATCACCATCCTGGTGGTGACAGCCGTGAGCAACGGAGCCAACCTCAACGACGGAATGGACGGCATGCTTGCGGGCAACTCTGCCATCATAGGAGTGGCACTGGGCATACTGGCCTACCTAAGCAGTCACGTCGAGTTCGCATCCTACCTCAACATCATGTATATACCCGGCTCTCAGGAAATGGTGGTCTTCTTCTTTGCCTTCATCGGTGCGATGATCGGTTTTCTCTGGTACAATGCCTACCCTGCCCAGATCTTCATGGGCGATACCGGTTCGCTGATGATAGGAGGCATCATCGGAGTGGGTGCCATCATCGTGCACAAGGAACTGTTGCTGCCCATCCTCTGCGGCATCTTCTTCGTGGAGAGCCTGAGCGTGATCATCCAGACGGGGTATTTCAAATACAGGAAACGCAAGGGAGAACGTGTGAGGGTATTCAGATCGGCTCCCATCCATGACAACTTCCGCAAATTGGACAAGGACCTCGATGAGACCAGCCGCTACATCCTCAAGGGATGGCCCAAACGGCAGTTCCATGAGTCAAAGATCACCATCCGTTTCTGGATTGTGTCCATCATATTGGCCGCTATGACCATCATCACACTGAAGATCAGATAAAAAACACGAAAGGCTTGTAGGTTATGCAGCCTATGCCTGAAGATATGAAGGCGAGAGCCTCACAAACTCAAAGAATAATTGATTGGAAATTGGAAAAGGAAATGAAAAGAATTGTGATTTTAGGCGCCGGAGAGAGTGGAGCAGGTGCCGCCGTATTAGCAAAGAAGGAAGGTTTCGACGTGTTCGTCTCCGACATGTCGGCCATCAAGGACAAATACAAGGCCATGCTTGACAGCAGGGGCATCGCATGGGAAGAACTGCATCACAGCGAAGAGCGTATCCTCTCAGCCGATGAAATCATCAAGAGCCCGGGCATCCCCGACAATGCCCCCATCGTGAGCAAAGCCATCGCCAAGGGCATCCATATCATCAGCGAGATAGAGTTCGCCGGACGCTATACCGACTCAAAAATGATCTGCATCACCGGAAGCAACGGCAAGACGACGACAACCTCGCTCATCTACCACATCTTCAAGAGCGCAGGATATGACGCCGGACTCGCCGGCAACATCGGAAGAAGTCTGGCACTGCAGGTGGCAGAGGATCCTCATGCCTACTACATCATCGAACTGAGTTCGTTCCAACTCGACAACATGTATGACTTCAGGGCCAACATCGCCATCCTGCTCAACATCACCCCCGACCACCTCGACCGCTACGACAACTGCATGCAGAACTATGTCGACTCCAAGATGCGCATCATCCGCAACCAGACTCCGGAAGACAGTTTCATCTACTGGAACGAAGACCCCATCATCAAGCGGGAACTGAAGAAATATGACATCAAGGCCATACAATATCCTTTCTCAGAACTCAAGGAGAAGGGTTCCATAGGCTATATCGAGGAGGGCATGTACCATCTGGAGAAGCCCACACCCTTCAACATGGAGCAAGAAGCACTCAGCCTGACAGGGCGTCACAACATCTACAACTCTCTGGCTGCCGGCCTTGCCTCGAACATCGCAGGGGTAAGCAAGGAGTATATCCGCCAGAGCCTGAGCGACTTCCCAGGTGTGGAACATCGGCTGGAGCGTGTGGCCACGGTAGGCGGCGTACGTTATGTCAACGACTCGAAGGCCACCAATGTGGATGCCTGTTGGTATGCCCTGGAGAGCATGACCTCCCCCACAGTGCTCATCATCGGAGGCAAGGACAAAGGAAATGACTACAACGCCATAAAGGATCTGGTGAAACAAAAATGCCGTGCTCTGGTGTATCTGGGAGCAGACAACACCAAACTGCACAACTTCTTCGACGGACTGGGTATTCCCGTCCGCGACACCCACAGCATGCCCGACTGCGTGGCCGCCTGTTACGAACTGGCACAACCTGGTGACACCGTGTTGCTCAGTCCTTGCTGTGCCAGTTTCGACTTGTTCAAGAACATGGAAGACCGCGGTGAGCAATTCAAGACACTCGTTAGAAATCTCTGAACTTTATGAAATTATCCATCGGCAACATATTCAAGGGCGACAAGGTGGTATGGATGATCTTCCTCTTCTTGTGTGTCATCAGCCTCATTGAAGTGTTCAGTTCCAGCAGTTCGCTTACCTACAACAAGGCAAGTTACTGGGGACCCATCATCAAGCACAGCCTCATCCTCGGTGCAGGCCTCGTGCTCATGGTGATTGTGCAGAACATTGACTGCAAGTACTTCAAGATAGCCACCATCTTTCTGCTCATCCTATCTTTCGTTACCCTTCTATGGGTGTTGGTAGCCGGACAGACCACCAACGGAGCGCAGCGATGGGTATCATTTCTGGGCATACAATTCCAACCCTCGGAAATTGCCAAGGGTGCCATCGTTCTCGCTGTGGCACAGATCATGAGCGCCATGCAGACAGAAGAGGGCACGGAGGAGAAAACCTTCGGATATGTGCTCACCATCGCCCTGCCACTGATGCTCCTGATTTTCTTTGAGAACTTCTCGACAGCCCTGCTCATTGGTATCGTCGTGGTAGGCATGATGTTCTATGGCCGTGTGTCGCTTAGGAAGATCGGCAAACTTATCGGGGTGGTAGCCCTTATCGGACTCGTTGGCATCCTATTCGTGCTGCTGGTGGGAAAGGATGAAGCCGAACCTGCAGACAGCAAGACCAGCCTCACCGAACAGACAGAGAAGCGACAGGCTGGAACACTCGACAAAATCTTCCACCGCGCCGGAACATGGAGGGGACGTATCCTCAAGTTTGTCAACAACGAGGAAGTGGCCCCCAAAGACTTTGACCTCGACAAGGACTCACAGGTGGGATACGCCAATATTGCCATTGCCTCTTCGGAAATTGTGGGCAAGGGTCCGGGAAACTCTGAGACACGCGACATGCTGCCCCAGGCCTTCTCCGACTTTATCTATGCCATCATCATTGAGGAACTGGGACTTGCTGGAGGCATCTTCGTGATGTTTCTCTACATCTTCCTGCTGTGGAGGGCAGGCCGCATCGCCGACCGCTGCGAAAACTATTTCCCCTCGTTCCTCGTGATGGGACTTGCCCTGCTGCTGGTCGTTCAGGCCATGTTCAACATGATGGTGGCCGTGGGACTGGCTCCCGTAACCGGGCAACCGCTGCCGCTCATCAGCAAGGGAGGCACATCAAGCATCATCAATTGTGTCTATATCGGAGCCATCCTCAGTGTGAGCATTTCTGCGAAGAAGAAAAACCGCGCTTCTGTGGAAGCGTAGCCGAAGAAAGGTCACACCTACCAAAAAAAATGCTAAAAATTGCATTAAGAGAAAAAAAAGCGTTACTTTTGCAGTTTAGAACAGACTTATGAGCAAACAACTGAAATTCATCATCAGCGGCGGTGGTACGGGAGGCCATATTTTCCCTGCCATCTCCATAGCCAATGCCATCAAGGCCAAGCAGCCCGACAGCGATATCCTGTTTGTGGGCGCAGAGGGCAGGATGGAGATGCAGCGCGTACCCGCCGCAGGCTATCCCATCAAGGGATTGCCTGTTTGTGGCTTTGACCGCAAGCGTCTATGGCGCAACTTCAGCGTGCTCTGGAAACTGTGGAAAAGTCAGCGGATGGCCAAACGCATCATCCGCGAATTCGGTCCTTCCGCAGCCGTAGGTGTGGGCGGCTATGCCAGCGGTCCCACCATCAACATGTGTGCCGACATGGGAATCCCCTGCCTCATCCAGGAGCAAAACTCCTATGCAGGAGTGACCAACAAGTTGTTGTCCAAAAAAGCGAAGAAAATCTGCGTGGCATACGACGGTATGGAACGGTTCTTCCCGGCAGAGAAGATAGAGAACCTCGGCAACCCTGTGCGCCAGTCGCTGCTGGAATGCCCGCTGAGCCGTGAGGAAGCTGCGCGCCAACTCGGTCTCGACCCCTCCTGCCGCATCGTGCTCATCGTTGGCGGCAGTCTGGGTGCCCGCACATTGAACGAGAGCGTGCTCCAGCATCTCACTGAGATAGCCCAGTCGGGCACGGAGATTCTCTGGCAGACAGGCAAATACTACCATAACGACATCCTGCAGCAACTGGAGGGCCGCAAGCCTGACCATCTGAAGGTGACCGACTTCATCAGTGACATGGGAGCAGCCTACCGCGCCGCCGACCTTGTGGTGAGCCGTGCGGGAGCGAGCAGCATCTCCGAGTTTTGCCTTCTGGGAATACCCGTGATACTCGTTCCGTCTCCCAATGTGGCAGAGAACCACCAATACCATAACGCCATGGCCCTTGTCAAGCGCGATGCAGCCATCTACATCTCTGATGACGACGCACCGAAGACCCTCATCGCCAAGGCCATCGCCACAGTCAATGACCAGGAGTTGCTGCAAACGCTGGCCACCAATGTGAAGAAACTGGCAAAATACAATTCTGCAGAGGAAATTGCCGACCGCGTGATAGAAATGGCACGGAATCATATTCAACCGTAAGAAATGAAATTATCAAAAGACATACAATCTGTATACTTCGTGGGCGCAGGCGGCATCGGAATGAGCGCCATCGCCCGTTATTTCCTCCACAAGGGATTCTCTGTGGCAGGGTATGACAAGACACCGTCAACCCTCACAGCCCGTCTGGAAGAAGAAGGCATGCAGATTCATTTCAACGACGACGTCGAGGCCATCCCCGAAGCATTCCGCCACCTGGAGACAACGCTTGTGGTCTATACCCCTGCCATCCCTGAGAGCCACAGCGAACTGACCTATTTCCGCCAAAACGGATTTGAAATACAGAAGCGGGCACAGGTGCTCGGCACCCTGACCGAGGAGTTGAAAGGACTCTGTGTGGCAGGCACCCACGGCAAGACGACCACCTCGTCGATGTGCGCCCATATCATGCATCAAAGTCACCCTGACTGCAATGCATTCCTCGGCGGCATCACCAAAAACTACGGCACCAACTACATTTTCTCAGACAGCGAATATGTGGTCATCGAGGCCGACGAATACGACCGTTCCTTCCATTGGCTCAGGCCCTGGATCTCCGTCATCACGGCAACAGACCCCGACCATCTGGATATCTACGGCACCAAGGAAGCCTATCTTGAGAGTTTCCGCCATTACACCACGCTGATCCAACCTGGAGGCGCGCTGATCATACACACAGGACTCGAAATGACACCTGATGTGAAGGAAGGGGTGTCCGTCTACACCTACAGCCGTGACGAGGGCGACTTCCATGCCGAGAACATCATCATCAACAACGGTGAAATCACTTTCGACCTGGTGTCACCGGTGGAGAAGGTGACCGGCATTTCGCTGGGACAGCCGATTCCCATCAATATCGACAACGCTGTGGCTGCAATGGCCATGGCACAGTTGTGCGGATGCACCGCCGACGAACTGCGTGAGGCCATGAGTACCTTCGGAGGTGTTGACCGCCGTTTCGACTTCAAAGTGAAGGACGACCGCCATGTGGTGCTCAGCGACTATGCCCACCACCCCATGGAGATCCTGCAAAGCGCCAGGAGCATCCGCGAACTTTACCGCGACCGCCACATCACAGCACTCTTTCAGCCTCACCTGTATACCCGCACCCGCGATTTCTACATGGATTTCGCCAACAGCCTAAGTATCCTCGACGAAGTGGTGCTGTGCGATATCTATCCCGCCCGTGAGGAACCTATACCCGGAGTGACATCGCAACTGATCTACGACCATCTCGCACCAGGTGTGACACGCCAACTCATACATAAGGATGAGGTGCTTGACTTTGTGCGCAGCCGCGACTTCGACGTGCTCATCATCCTCGGAGCAGGTGATCTTGACAACTATACCGACACTATCGCTGACATTATCAGAAACAAATAAATGTATATCAACTGGAAGAAGACCATCATGGTGACGCTCGATGTCGTGCTGGCAGCCTATATTATATTGGCAGCCACCTCGTTCAATCGTCCCGACCGCTCACAGTCTGTCTGCGAGAAGGTCAGGATCACCATAGCCGACAAAGACTCCAGCGGATTTCTGAGTGCCCTCGATATCAAAAAGCAACTCACCGACCAACGGCTCTACCCCAAGGGCAAGAAACTGTCAATGGTCGACCTGCGTGCCATCGAGTCAACATTGATGAAGAATCCTTTCATCAACACAGCAGAATGCTACAAGACAGAAGATGGCAATGTGGGCATCATCGTCACACAGAGGCTTCCCCTGCTCCGTGTCAAGAGCGACAGCGGCGATGATTACTACCTCGACGTCGACGGCAACGTCATCAAGAACAACCACTATACCTCAGACCTGATCGTTGTCACAGGCAACATAGGCAATTGGTATGCCCAGCAATATGTGGTGCCTGCCGTCAGATGGCTTACGGAAAATGAACTGTGGGACAGCCAGGTGGAGCAAATCAACATCCTCCCCGACAAAAACATGGAAATCATTCCCCGCATCGGCAACCACATCGTATGCCTGGGACGGATTCCGGAGAGTTCGGACAAGGTTCAGCGCAACAAGAACATCAACAAGTTCATGCAGGCAAAACTCGGCCGCCTCGACAAATTCTACCGTTACGGACTCAATGAGGTGGGTTGGAATAAATACAGTTATATCGACCTGGAATTTGACAACCAGGTCATCTGCCGGAAAAGCAAACACCACGGCCGTCCCGACCAACCGACGGAAAACCCGGCACCAGCCACCACTCCCAACCTGACGGCGAAGGCCGCCTCACCCCAACAATGACAATACCAAACAGATATAATACAACGCACAACCAATATGGCAGCAAAGGAATTCATAGTAGCAATTGAACTCGGCTCTTCCAAGATCACCGGCATCGCCGGAAAGAAGAGCATGGACGGGAGCATTCAGGTGCTCGCCGTCGTGAGGGAGGACGCCACACCCTGCATCCGCAAAGGCGTGGTTTACAACATCGACAAGACCAGCGCTTGTCTGACCAGCATCATCAAGAAACTGAAGACACTTCTCAAATCGGAAATCTCACAGGTGTATGTGGGCGTCGGCGGACAATCCATCCGCAGTATCCGCAACAGCAGCGTGAAGACACTCCCTGAGGACACCATCATCTCGCAGGATATGATCAACGAACTGATGGACAACAACCGCAGCACCATGTATCCCGACCTCGAGATTCTTGATGCAGCCACACAGGAATATAAGGTAGGAACACAGTATCAGGTTGACCCGGTGGGCATCCAGAGCGACAAAATTGAAGGCAACTTCCTCAACATCGTATGCCGCAAGGCCTTCTACCGCAACCTAAACAAGTGCTTTGAGAAAGCCAACATCTCTATCGCAGAGATGTATCTTGCCCCCATTGCCTTGGCACACAGCGTGCTCACTGAGGCAGAGAAGCGCGGCGGCTGTCTCCTCGTTGACCTGGGTGCAGACACCACCACCGTATCCGTCTACTTCAAGAATATCCTCCGCCACCTGGCTGTGATTCCTCTGGGCGGCAACAACATCACCAAGGACATCGCCTCCCTGCAGATGGAGGAGAACGAGGCTGAGGAGATGAAAATCAAATATGCCACAGCATACACCGAGACGACCGAAATTGACACCGAGAAGACGCTGCCCATCGACGCAGAGCGCTCCGTGTCAGCACAGGCATTCAACGAACTGGTGGAAGCCCGTGTCAACGAGATCATCCAGAACGTATGGTTTGGCCAGGTACCGCCAGAGTACAACGACAAACTGCTGGGCGGCATCATCCTTACCGGAGGCGGTTCAAAGATGAAGGATATTAAGAAAGCATTCACCGCCATCACCGGCATCCAGAAGATTCGCATCGCTGGCACAGTGAGCCAAAAGGTGTCCTCCACCGACAAGGACATCAATGCCCACGACGGCATGATGAACACCGCGCTGGGACTGCTCGCCAAAGGCGATATGAACTGCGCCGGTTCGACCATCAACCCAAGCACCGACCTCTTTGACACTGACGGCCGCACCAGCAGCACTTCGGCTGACATTCAAACGGCAAGAATCCGCAAACCTGGCGAGACTGGCTATGTGGAGACACCCGCTGAGAAACAGCGCCGCGAAGAGGAGCGCCGCCGCCGCGAGGAAGAGGAGCGCCGCCGCCGCGAGGAAGAAGCAGCACAATACGATCAAGACGATACCCCCAAGGGGGGCTGGCTATCCCGCAGTCTCAGCAAGTTGCAGGATTTTGGCAGAAAACTCATCTCTGAGGAGAACGAGGATGACAACAACCGCTAATCCTTACCCCATTCACACACCATCAAACAACAACAGATATGCCAAACGACAGATATACCAACAAGCATGAAGGTCTTGATTTCGAAGACCTCCCAAAAGAGAATTGCATCATCAAGGTCATCGGTGTGGGCGGCGGCGGCGGCAACGCTGTCAACCACATGTACCGTGAGGGCATCCACGATGTGACATTCGTGCTCTGCAACACCGACCGCCAGGCTCTCAACGACTCTCCCGTTCCCGTGCACATCCAGTTGGGCAAGGAGGGACTCGGAGCCGGCAACAAACCAGAACGTGCACGCAAGGCAGCCGAAGAGAGCGAGGATGACATCCGCCGCATGCTCAACGACGGCACGAAGATGTCGTTCATCACCGCCGGCATGGGCGGCGGCACAGGAACCGGCGCCGCTCCCGTGATCGCACGCGTGTCGAAAGAACTCGGTATCCTCACAGTGGGCATCGTCACCATCCCCTTCCAGTTTGAGGGTCCCAACAAAATCGACCAGGCTCTCGACGGTGTCGAGGAGATGGCCAAGCATGTGGACGCACTGCTCGTCATCAACAATGAGCGCCTACGCCAAATCTATCCTGACTACTCTGTGCTCAACGCCTTTGCCAAGGCCGACGACACCCTGAGTGTGGCAGCCCGCAGCATCGCAGAGATCATCACCGTGCATGGTCTCATCAACCTCGACTTCAATGATGTGCGCACCGTACTCAAAGACGGAGGCGTCGCCATCATGAGTACCGGATACGGCGAAGGTGAGGGACGTGTGAAGAACGCCATCCACGACGCGCTCAACTCTCCGCTGCTCAATGACAACGATGTGTTCAACTCCAAGAAAATCCTGCTGAGCATCTCCTTCTCTGAGGACAAGGAAATCGGTGGTCTGATGATGGAGGAAATGAACGATGTCAACGACTTCATGGCTAAGTTCGGCAATGACTTCGAGATCAAATGGGGTCTCGCCGTTGATCCTGAGATGGGCAAGAAAGTGAAGGTAACCATCCTTGCCACCGGCTTCGGCATTGAGCATGTTGACGGCATGAACGTACACCTGAACAAGCACACCCAGGCCGACTCAGCCCGCATGGCCGAAGAGGAAGAGCGCCGCCAGAACCTGGAGAAGCGCCGCGAGCAATACTACGGACAGACCACCTCGACTCCGCACAAGCGCCGTCCGAACATTTTCATATTCAAGCAGGAAGACCTCGACAATGAGGACATCATCCTGGCAGTGGAGAGCACTCCGACCGCACACCGCTCACGCAAATCCCTCGACCACATCTGCCACATTTCCATCGGCGATGAGGCAGACAGCACACCTGCTTCCGAGGCAGAAAACAACGGCAACAGCAACAAAATCGTGTTCTAAAGCAAACGGGTTATGACACTATACGACCAAATCAGCGAGGACATCAAAGCCGCGATGAAGGCACGCGACAAAGTGCGTCTGGAAACGCTCCGCAACATCAAGAAAGTGTTCATTGAGGCCAAGACTGCCCCAGGAGCCAATGACACGCTGGCTGATGCCGACGCCATCAAGATCATCCAGAAACTGGCAAAACAAGGGCGAGAGGCAGCAGCCATCTTCTCCCAAAAAGGCCGTGAGGACCTCGCCGAAGGCGAAATGGCTCAGGTGGCAGTGATAGAAGGTTATCTTCCTCCTCAACTCAGTGAGGCAGAGATAGAGATTGCTGTCAGGGAAATCATCGCCCAGACCGGTGCCACCGGCATGAAGGACATGGGCAAGGTGATGGGCATGGCCAGCAAGCATCTGGCTGGAAGGGCAGATGGCCGCGCCATCTCTGCCATTGTCAAGCGCCTGCTTGCCTGATTCAGGCGAAGAGTTGCCTGAGCACTTCCAATGAGCGCAGCGCCGGAAATCCCGGCACATGCAATCTGTAATACTCCAATATCACCTCTGTGCATCTGTTGCGTTCAGCACGCGTCATGGCACAGAGGTGCATTGTTTTATAATTCAGACGCATGAGAAGAGAGATTTTGGCAGCCTCTTCAGGAGCAAGGAAATACCCGTGAAGTGGCGGTGCAGAAGTGAAACATGCACCCAGCAGGTCAAAATACTTGCCCTCACTGGCTCCATCTGTGTTGGGGAAGAACCCGATGAAGCGTGACAGCCGTATCATAAATATAAGGTGGAAATTGGCAAACCCCGACTCCACACCTTCAAGCCACTCCAAACTGATGGAGACGAACCCGAACAAAGGCTCATTGTCGTTCTCGTCCCGGGTGGCATGCAAGAGAAACTCCGCCAAGAACATGGCAAGTGCCAATTTGTGGGGATGCAAGGCTATGCCTGTCAGGGGAACAGCCATGCGGATATCACGGAGTCTCTGAAGCGAAGCCTTGGCCCGGAAATCAAAATCCACCTCCACCAACGAGAGCGGCATGAACAACTGCTTGTGAATTCCCTTTTTCCGAGAACGCGGCAACTTGACCATAAACGACACCCTCCCCATCTTTTCGGTGAGCATGTCAACCACAAGTCCACCCTCTCCATACTTCACTGTGCGCAGCACGATTGCCTTCGTCTTCGTCGTCAACATGGGGGTAAAGTTAGTGCAAATCAGCAAAAAAAGCAAGAGCAAGGCGAAGAAAATATACAAAAACCAAGGAAAAATAAAAAAAATCCCAAGAAAATTTGCACGATTGTCGGAAAAGCAGTACCTTTGCATCCGCAATTTAAGTCGACGGTCCATTCGTCTATCGGTTAGGACGAGAGATTTTCATTCTCTAAAGAGCAGTTCGACTCTGCTATGGACTGCAAGAAACAGTAAATAAGGAAACAATAAAGATGGCAAACCACAAATCATCACTCAAGAGAATCCGCCAGGACAAGAAGCGTCAGCTTCACAACAAGTATTACGCAAAGACCATGCGCAATGCAGTACGCAAACTGCGTGCAATGACCAATAAGGAGGAGGCTGCGAAGCTTTATCCCAGTGTGCAGAAAATGCTCGACAAATTGGCAAAGACCAACATTATCCACCGCAACAAGGCTGCCAACCTGAAGTCAAGCCTGTCGCGTCAGATTAACAAGATGGCATAAAAAGTCCCGGAAAAGAGATAAACTGGAAGGCTGCAATCAAACGATTGCGGCCTTTGTGTTTTTATATGGTTTTTATTATGTTTTTCGCACCAACTTTAGTCTTTTTTTAGACTGAAATATTTCCGTTTTTGCGCGTTTTTTTGTAATTTTGCACACTACAAACAAGAACGACAAAAATGTCAGAGATACAAAATCCGGAAAGCAATTATTCTGCAAAAAACATTCAGGTGCTGGAAGGCCTTGAGGCTGTCAGAAAGCGCCCTGCCATGTATATTGGCGACATCAGCGAAAAGGGACTTCACCACTTGGTGAACGAGACTGTGGACAACTCCATCGACGAGGCGATGGCAGGTTTCTGCACCCACATTGAAGTGACCATCAACCCAGACAACTCCATCACCGTTCAGGACAATGGCCGCGGCATCCCCGTGGATGAGCACAAGAAACTCCACAAATCCGCTCTTGAGGTGGTGATGACAGTGCTCCATGCCGGCGGAAAGTTCGACAAAGGCTCCTACAAGGTGAGCGGCGGTCTGCACGGTGTCGGTGTGAGTTGCGTCAACGCCCTTTCCTCACACATGAAATCACAGGTATTCCGTGACGGCAAGATCTATCAGCAGGAATACGAAAAAGGCAAACCCTGCTATCCCGTCAAAATAGTAGGTGAGACAGACAAACAGGGCACACGCCAACAGTTCTGGCCCGACCCCACCATTTTCACCACCACCGTCTACCAATTCGACACCATACAGCGCAGGATGCGCGAGTTAGCCTACCTGAATGCAGGTATCACCATCACGCTGACCGACTTGCGGCCCGACGAGAACGGCAACACCCGCCAGGAAGTCTACCATGCCAAGGAAGGCCTCAAGGAATTTGTGAGGTTTGTCGACCGTCACCGCACCCATCTTTTCGATGACGTCATCTATCTGAAGACCGAGAAACAGGGTGTCCCCATCGAAGTGGCCGTGATGTACAACACCGACTACACGGAGAACATCCACTCCTACGTCAACAACATCAACACCATAGAGGGCGGTACTCATCTTCAAGGTTTCCGTATGGCCCTCACCCGCACGCTGAAGAAATATGCCGACAACGACCCCTCCATCTCCAAGCAGATAGAGAAGAACAAGATAGAAATCGCCGGCGAGGACTTCCGCGAAGGCCTTACCGCCGTTATCTCCATCAAGGTGGCAGAGCCACAGTTTGAAGGTCAGACGAAGACGAAACTGGGCAACAGCGAGGTGGCAGGTGCCGTACAGCAGGCTGTCGGCGAAGCCCTCGCCACCTATCTGGAGGAACACCCCAAGGAAGCCAAACTCATCTGCGAGAAAGTGGTGTTGGCCGCCACGGCACGCATCGCGGCCCGCAAGGCACGTGAAAGTGTACAGCGCAAGAACGTGATGTCGGGCGGTGGTCTGCCCGGCAAACTGGCCGACTGCTCCAACAAGGACCCCAAGGAATGTGAGATTTTCCTCGTGGAGGGTGACTCCGCAGGCGGTTCCGCCAAGCAGGGACGCGACCGATACACCCAGGCCATCCTGCCGCTCCGAGGCAAAATCCTGAATGTGGAGAAAGTGCAGTGGCACCGCGTCTTCGAAGCAGAGTCGGTGATGAACATCATTCAAAGTGTGGGAGTGAGATTCGGAGTCGAAGGAGAGGCCGATCGGGAAGCCAACATCGACAAGTTGCGCTATGACAAGATTATCATCATGACCGATGCCGACGTCGATGGCTCTCACATCGATACCCTCATCATGACCCTGTTCTACCGCTTCATGCCGCGTGTCATCGAGGAAGGGCATCTATACATAGCCACTCCCCCACTCTACAAATGCACCTATAAGAAAGTCTCCGAATACTGCTACACCGAACAGCAGCGCCAAGCCTTCATCGACAAATATGTGTCGGGCGACGAGAACAGCAGTGCCCTCCACACCCAACGCTACAAAGGTCTTGGAGAGATGAACCCCGAACAACTTTGGGAAACCACGATGAATCCCCAGACCCGCCTTCTCAAGCAGGTGACCATAGAGAATGCCGCTCAGGCCGATGAGATTTTCTCTATGCTCATGGGTGATGACGTTGAACCACGCCGCGAGTTCATCGAGCGCAATGCCACTTACGCCAATATCGACGCATAAGACTATTTTCCCCCTCGCCCTGTCGGCGAGGGGGATTTTTCTCAAACATCACTAACAACACCACTATGAGAAAACACATTTTCCTGCTGGCAGCACTTCTGTCCGGTATCTTCTTTATAACAAATGCGACCGCACAGGGAAGCGCAGGACATGACTCAGAGACGCTGCCCCTGCGACTTTGGTACGACCGGCCTGCCACCTATTTCGAGGAGTCATTGCCCATTGGCAACGGAAGACTGGGCGCTATCGTCTATGGCGGCATTGAAGACAACGTACTATACCTCAACGACATCACATTCTGGACAGGCAAGCCCGTTGACCCTAACCTCGATGCGGGTGCAAGTCAGTGGATACCCCGCATCCGTGAGGCACTATTTGCGGAAGACTATGCCCTTGCCGACAGTCTGCAACTGCGGGTGCAAGGTCCCAATTCCCAATTCTACCAACCGCTCGGCACCCTCCATATCCTTGATGACAACGGAGGCCGGTTTGCCAACTATCAGAGACAACTCGATCTCTCTCAAGCCATCTGCACAGACAGTTACGACCAAGACGGGCATCATTTCAGCCGTGAGTATTTTGCCTCCCACCCTGACAAGATGATAGCCATCCGCATCAGCAGCGACGGACCACATATCAACTGCCGGGTGATGCTTACCGCCCAGGTGCCCCATGGCGTAAAGGCCTCTCCCAAAGCATCACAGGCGAGCAACGGCCTTGCCAACCACAACGGACAACTGACGATGACCGGACATGCCGTGGGCGACGAACAGGAGAGCACCCATTTCTGCTGCATGCTGAGAGCCGATGCCAGCGACGGTGAGGTCAGCGCCAGCGACTCCGTGCTGACAGTGAGGTCAGCCACACAACTGACACTTTTCATCGTCAACAGCACCAGTTTCCGCGACGCGACACACCATCCTGTGAATGAGGGCACCTCCTATCTCAGTGAAGCCACCGACCAAATCTGGCATCTCTCCAACCTCACTTATGAGCAAATGAGACGAAACCATACAGCGGACTACCAGCAATATTTCTCAAGGATGCAACTCGACCTTGGCGGCGACGCCCGTCAGCGAGCCGACTACCTGAGCAAGCCCACCGACAAACTGCTGAAAGACTACACCGACCAAGGGGGCAACAACCGCTTCTTGGAGACGCTCTACTTCCAATATGGCCGCTACCTGCTCATCACCTGCTCACGCACTCCCCATGCCCCCGCCAATCTTCAGGGCCTGTGGACACCCCATCTCTACTCTCCTTGGCGGGGCAACTACACAGTGAATATCAACCTGGAAGAGAACTACTGGCCCGCCGAGGTGGCCAACCTCAGTGAGATGACCACACCACTTTGGGACTTCATGAAGTCGCTTGCAAAAAACGGAAGCCACGTGGCACGCAACTACTACGGCATCAACCGAGGCTGGTGCTCAAGTCACAACAGTGACATCTGGGCGATGGCCAATCCTGTGGGCGAGAAACGAGAAAGTCCGGAATGGAGCAACTGGAACCTCGGTGGGGCATGGCTCACCATGTCGCTGTGGGAACATTATCGTTATACTCTCGACAAGCAGTTTCTCACCGACACCGCCTATCCCCTGATGCGCGGTGCCACGGAGTTTTGCCTCGACTGGCTCATAGAGAACCCCAGAGTGCCTGGCGAACTGTTCACCGCTCCCAGCACCTCTCCAGAAAACGAATACCGCACCCCTGAGGGCTACCACGGCACCACCTGCTATGGCGGTGCTGCCGACCTTGCCATCATCCGCGAACTGTTCATCAACACCCTCTCGGCAGGACGCATTGTCGGAGAGGACAAGACCTTCCTTCAAAAAGTAGAAGACAGTCTCCGCCGTCTTCATCCCTATACCGTCGGACATAATGGCGACATCAACGAATGGTATTTCGACTGGGACGACTGGGACCCGCAACACCGTCATCAGTCACACCTCATCGGCCTCTACCCCGGTCACCACATCACCCTCGGCAGCACGCCCGACCTGGCACAAGCAGCCAGGAGATCGCTTGAGATCAAAGGCGACAAGACCACCGGATGGAGCACCGGATGGCGCATCAACCTATGGGCGAGGCTCCACGACGGTGAGCAAGCCTACCATCTCTACCGCAAGTTGCTCACCTATGTCTCGCCCGACGAATACAAAGGCCCCGACCGCCGTCGCTCTGGAGGCACCTACCCCAACCTCTTCGACGCACATCCTCCTTTCCAGATCGACGGCAACTTCGGAGGCACTGCAGGGGTGTGTGAGATGCTGCTTCAGAGTGATGAAAAAGAAATAGAATTGTTGCCCGCCCTTCCTGCAGTATGGGAAAAAGGAAAGGTGACAGGCATCTGCGCCCGCGGCGGACTGACACTCAACTTAGAATGGCAAGACAACGGCCATCAAGTGACTGCCACTGTCATGTCGAAAGACAAACGCCGCATAAAGGTAACCTGCAACGGCATCACGAAAAGCGTGAAAGTAAAGCCATCACGACCTACGGTACTTAGATGGTGACATCCCCACATGTTCCTTGAAAAATTTCCCCAGGAAAGACTGGTTGGGGAAATGCAGTTCCTTGGAAATCTCCTTGATGTTCATCGTCGAGTTCTTGAGCAACAGTCTGATTTCCAACGTGACATAATGCTCAATCCAATCACTGGGCGTGCGGTGACTCACCTGCTTCACTGTCTCTGAAAGGTATTTGGGCGTGATGCCCATCTGCTGGCCATACCAACCCACCCTGCGCTCATTTCGGAAATTGTCCTTCACCAGCATGATAAATTGGTTGAAGATGATCTCGGCGCGGGTGCGCTTGGGCTCCGTGCGCTGACTCTGCCAGATCTCGTTGCCGATGTCATAAATCATCGCCTTGAGAAGCGACATGGTCAGGTCACGGCGGAAATGGTGGGAGTGGTCATCCACTCTCAGTTTGATCATGTTGAAATACCCCATGAACGTACGTACCTTCTCCTGCTTCAGGCTGAATACAGGATGAGAGTAGGCGATGAGAAAAAGTTTTGAGATCTCACGCACCTCCTTGATAATCTCCGAAAAGAAATCATTCGAGCCCATGATGGCGACACCCTTGCAGTCACGGCTGAGCATATAGTTGCCTATCACTTGCCCGTCGTTGAACACCACCACGTCATTCTTCCGCACCATGTACTCCTTGGTGTCAACCGTATATTGGGCACTTCCTTCCAAACAAATGGCGACAAAGAAACAGTGCACCTTCCTCGGCTCGGTGACCAGCGGCACATCCTCGAAAGCATCAAACAACACCAAATCGTCATCGATGCAGGACCCATTGGGTATCAACTGCTTGGCACGTGGGATATCAAAGTCGAAGTCAATATTATTCATTTTTTCGGATTTTTGCTGCAAAGATAGGGAAATTATCCGAAAAAACGACAAAAATGCCTAAGATTTATCATTTTTTCCAAACGGCTTCCATGTGTTTCAGAAGACCCTTTCAGCATGCACTTTTGGAGGGTTATTGACAGGCGGAAACACCATTACAATTCATAGCGAATCAAAATAAAACGGTTTTTATTTTGTTTTGCGTTTGGTTTGCACTACCTTTGCAGACTGACAGCGGCAGGGCTGTCGTTTTCCGCTATGCTGCGCATCAAGAAATTGCATATCATGATCGTCAAGCAGTTCGCACTGCTTTTCGTCGGCACATTTTTCATCAGCCTTTTTGTGCTGATGATGCAGTTTGTGTGGCAATATGTGGACACCCTGATCGGAAAGGGTCTTACGCTTGACATCATGGGACAGTTTTTCTGGTACATGGCCCTGATGATGGTGCCACAGGCGCTGCCTTTGGCCATTCTTCTCTCCTCGCTCATCACCTTCGGCAACCTGGGTGAGAATTCCGAACTCACCGCCATCAAGGCCTCGGGCATTTCCCTGATGCAGACACTCCGCCCACTGATCATCGTGTCGGTGCTGATCGCCTGTGCCTCTTTCTATTTTCAGAACAACGTCGGTCCACACGCCAAGAGCAAGATCGGACAGTTGCTTATCTCCATGAAGCAGAAAAGTCCCGAACTGGAGATTCCCGAGGGTATCTTCTACGACGGCATCCCACAATGCAACATTTATGTGCAGCGCAAGGACATGGAGACAGGCATGCTCTATGGCATCATGATCTACAAGATGACAGACAGTTATGAGGACGCCGCCATCATCCTTGCAGACTCAGGCATGCTTCAGTCGACAGCAGAGAAGAAACACCTGCTGCTCAACCTCTACAGCGGTGAATGGTTTGAGAACATGCACTCATCGGACATGGGTGGCAGCGCCTATATACCCTACCGACGTGAGACTTTCTGGAAAAAGCGCATCGTGCTGGACTTCGACGGAGACTTCAGCCTTGCAGATGCCGGTGTTTTCGGGCAGAACGCTCAAGCCAAAAGCCTCAACCAAATCCGTGTCGACATCGACTCACTCAACCATACCTTTGACAGCATCGGCAGGAGGTTCTTCCAAGATGCCAAACAGTACAGTTATGCCATCCAAGGCCTGAGCAAGGCCGACTCACTACGCTCCGTCCAGGATGCCCGCAAGAAGGTGTATGTCTATGACAGCGTATATGCCAAACTGAACCCCGACAAGCAAAGGGCAGCCGTCAACAACGCCCTGTCAAAGGTCAACCAGCAGATGAGCGACCTCGATTTCAAGAGTATGGTGACAAGCGATGGTGACTACGACCTGCGCCAACACAAGATCGAGGCTATCAACAAGTTCGTTCTCGCCCTCTCCTGCATCATTTTCTTCTTCATCGGCGCTCCGTTGGGGGCCATCATCCGCAAAGGCGGTCTCGGCGTGCCCATCATCGTGTCGGTCATCGTATTCATCATATTCTATATCTTTGACAATACCGGATACCGCATGGCCCGCCAAGGCAGTTGGTCCATCTGGTTCGGAAAGGGACTCGCCACGGCAGTGCTGGCGCCCACCGCTGCCTTTATCACCTACAAGGCCAACAACGACTCAGCGGTATTCAACCTTGACAGTTACATCAACCTTGCCATGCGGCTGCTCGGTATGCGGCGCAAACGCAGCGTGACCGGCAAGGAGGTGATTATACAAGACCCCGACTACAAGAAAGACAAAGACGAACTCAACCGCCTGAGCGAGGAGGTGACAGCCTACTCTCACGAGCACAAACTCAAATCGCCTCCCAACATCATCAATGTCTTCTTCAAATATCAGCCCGACCATGAGATTGAGCGTATCAGCGAGGAACTGGAATCGGTGATAGAAGACCTCTCCAACACCCGCGACAGTGTCATCATCACCCTGCTGGGACACTATCCCATCTTGTCGGAAAAGGCACACACCCGTCCCTTTGAGCGCCGGTGGCTCAACATCCTTTCCTTCATCCTTGTCCCACTGGGTGCCTTCCTCTACTTCCGTATGTGGCGTTTCCGTCTACGTCTTTTAGTGGACCTGCGCAACATCAAACAAATCAACAACCAAATTGTCAACCAAATCACAGAGAAAGGATATGACCAATCCTCTGCAGATGACAATACCTTATAATATAATATGGACAGACAACTCATCGAAAAAATAGAGAGTGCGGTAAGCGATTTCCGTGAAGGCAAATTTGTCATCGTGGTCGATGACGAAGACCGTGAAAATGAGGGAGACCTCATCATCGCCGCGGAGAAAATCACCCCAGAAAAGGTGAACTTCATGCTCAAGCATGCCCGCGGACTGCTCTGCGCACCCATCACCATCTCCCGATGCAAAGAACTCGACCTACCCCGGCAGGTTTCGGAGAACACCTCCATGCTTGGGACACCGTTTACCGTCACCATCGACAAACTCGAGGGATGTGCCACCGGTGTGAGCGCTTTCGACAGAGCAGCCACCATCAAGGCGCTGGCCGACCCCTCATCGACACCATCCACCTTCGGACGTCCCGGTCACGTGAGTCCGCTCTACGCCCAGGATCATGGTGTGCTCCGCCGTAGCGGACACACCGAGGCCACCATCGACCTCTGTCTGATGGCAGGACTTTACCCCGCCGGGGCGCTGATGGAGATTATGAACGAAGACGGTACCATGGCACGCATGCCCCAACTCCAAGAATTCGCCCGAGAATGGGATATGAAAATCATCACCATCAAAGACATGATTGCCTACCGCCTCCAGAAAGAGAGTCTGGTAGAGAAAGGTGAGGAGGTGGACATGCCCACAGACTACGGTCATTTCCGGCTGATTCCCTTCCGGCAGAAGAGCAACGGGCTGGAACACATGGCACTCATCAAAGGTGAATGGAAGGAAGGCGAACCTGTGCTGGTACGCGTTCATTCCTCCTGTGCCACAGGAGACATCTTAGGTTCCAAGCGCTGTGACTGTGGGGAACAACTGCACAAGGCCATGCAGATGATTGAGCAGGAAGGGAAAGGCGTGGTGGTCTACATCATGCAGGAAGGCCGCGGCATCGGTCTGATGAACAAGATTGCAGCCTACAAACTTCAGGAAGAAGGCTACGACACCGTCGACGCCAACGTCCACCTGGGATTCAAGGCTGACGAGCGCGACTACGGCTGCGGGGCACAGATTCTGCGCCAACTCGGTGTGCAAAAAATGCGGCTCATGACCAACAATCCTGTCAAGCGTGTCGGTCTGGAAGCATATGGTCTTGAAATCGTGGAGAATGTGCCCATTGAGACCACACCCAACGAATACAACTGGCGCTATCTGAAAACGAAACAGGACCGTATGGGGCACACACTGCACCTATAAGAAGACATCCAAATAAAGAAAAAAGCAAGCAAAAGACAAAATAAAATGCCATTTTGCTCGTTAAGACCACAAAATTATATACCTTTGCAAGCAACAGCAAAACCAAGCAAAAAACATGGCAAAACTATCAGACCGTCTTAATCGGCTGGCTCCTTCCGCAACCCTTGTAATGTCGCAAAAGAGCAGCGAGATGAAATCTCAGGGCATCGACGTGATTAATCTCAGCGTGGGTGAGCCAGACTTCAACACTCCCGACTGCATCAAAGAAAGCGCAAAACAAGCCATCGACGACAACTACTCCCGATACTCCCCCGTGCCAGGCTATCCAGGTCTGCGCAAGGCCATCGTGGAAAAACTCAAACGGGAAAACGGGCTTAGTTACACCGCCAGCGAGATTCTGGTATCCAATGGAGCGAAGCAGTCGGTGTGCAACACGGTGCTGGCGCTCATCAACGACGGCGACGAGGTCACCATCCCCGCCCCTTACTGGGTGAGTTACCCCCAAATGGTAAAACTGGCAGGCGGCATACCCGTCATCGTTCCCACCGGTTTCGGACAAGACTTCAAGATGACCGCCGCCCAACTGGAGGCAGCCATCACTCCGAAGACGAAGATGCTCATCCTTTGCTCACCAAGCAATCCTACAGGCAGTGTATACAACAAGGAGGAACTCCGTGCGCTCGCCGATGTGGTGCTCGCCCACGATGATCTCTTTGTCATCGCCGACGAAATTTATGAGCACATCAACTACACCGGCCATCATGAGAGCATCGCACAGTTTGAGGGTATGAAGGAGCGCACCATCATCATCAACGGTGTGTCGAAAGCCTACGCCATGACAGGATGGCGCATCGGATACATGGCTGGCCCCGAATGGATCGTGAAAGGCTGCAACAAACTACAGGGACAATATACGAGCGGAGCATGCTCCGTAAGCCAGAAAGCCGCAGAAGCCGCCTACACTCAGTCACAAGCCTGCGTCGAAGAGATGCGACAGGCGTTTGAGCGCCGTCGCAACCTCATTGTGGAACTTACCCGCGCCATTCCAGGACTTGAGGTGAATGAACCCCAGGGGGCTTTCTACCTCTTCCCCAAATGCAGCCATTTCTATGGCAAGTCTTTCAACGGACGTGTAATCAACTCCTCCACCGACCTGGCCCTCTACCTACTTGAGGAGGCTCATGTCGCCACAGTGGGAGGTGATGCCTTCGGCGACCCTGAATGTTTCCGCATGAGTTACGCCACCAGCGATGACAACATCCGCGAGGCCATCAGAAGAATCAGCAAGGCTCTCGAACAACTCCAATAACAGTCCACTAAACAAGAAATAGAAAAAATAATTTGTTAAAAAACTTTAATCACCCTTAGTTTTTCACGTAAATTATTATCTTTGCGATGTTATTCGCCAGGCTGTTGCCATGCCTGGGAAATAACTTGCCTAAAGACACAACAATTATCACTACAATAAAGAATTGTATAACTTAAACTTATCAATAACTTAAATCAACAAATTAAAAAAAATTATGGCAAATTCAACAAAAGCAGCAGCCCCGAAGAAATCGACGGGCTTCACAGGAGTTAGAGGTGCATTCTGGATCATCGTCGTTTGCGCCATCATCGCTTTCACCCTGTTCTTCACTTGGTTCGCTAGCCCATCACACTTCTCTGATGAGACTAAGGAAACACCTATTGACGTATGGGGAACCATCTTCAAGGGCGGTATCATCGTGCCTGTGATTCACTCTCTGTTGCTCACCGTGCTCGCCATGTCTATCGAGCGCTGGTTGGCTCTTAAGACCGCATTTGGCAAGGGCTCCCTTCCCAAGTTCGTTTCCAACATCAAGGCCGCTCTCAACGCCAATGACTTCGCAAAAGCACAGCAACTCTGCGACCAGCAGAAGGGTTCTGTAGCCAACGTGGTTTCCGCTTCACTGCGCGCTTACAAAGAGATGGAAGGTACCTCCGGTATCAAGAAGGCTCAGAAAGTGGCTAAGATTCAGCAGGCTCACGAGGAAGCCTCACAACTTGAGATGCCTACTCTGACCATGAACCTCCCGATTGTTGCTACTTTGGTTACCCTCGGTACACTTACCGGACTTCTCGGTACTGTGGTCGGTATGATCAAGTCGTTCTCCGCTCTGTCCGCAGGTGGTGGCGCTGACTCCGCAAAACTTTCCGCAGGTATTTCTGAGGCTCTTATCAATACTGCCTTCGGTATTGCTACATCATGGTTTGCTGTTGTGTCCTACAACTACTTCACCAACAAGGTTGACAAACTGACATTCGCACTCGACGAGGTAGGTTATTCAATTGCTCAGACTTACGAAGCAACCCACGCAGAAGAAGCTTAATTTTTGCTAACCCTTATAAATATTTATCGCTATGGGTAAAGTAAAAGTTAAGAAAAGTGATGTCTGGATCGACATGACGCCGATGTCGGACGTGATGACCCTGCTTCTGACCTTCTTCATGCTGACATCAACGTTCGTCAAGAACGAGCCAGTGAAGGTCAACGTGCCAGGTTCAGTCTCCGAGATCAAGGTGCCTGAGAATGGTGTCCTCACCATCCTCGTCAATCCTGAGAAGGACGCCGCCACAGGCGAGCCTACAGGAGAAGGCCAGGTGTTCATGAGCATAGACAACACAGAGCAACTGGGCAAGACACTGTCAGAGGTAATGCCAGACGCAAACGCGCTGGAACTCGACGTGTTCACCCGTGAGGGTACTTTCGGTGTACCCCTTGAAGAGATGAAGACCTATTTGTCGATGTCGACCGACCAACGTCACAAGGTGCTGCCCACCAAGGGTATCCCCCTCGACAGTATCGATGGCGGCATGAGTGAGTTCCAGAGATGGGTAGACGCAGCGCGTACCGTCAATGAGAACATCAAGATTGCCTTGAAGGCCGACGCAACGACCCCCTACAAGACCGTCAAGAAAGTCATGAGCGAACTTCAGGACATGGACGAGAGCCACTACTACATGATCACCAACCTTAAAGCATCGGAGGATCAATAATGGGAAAGAAAAAAGAAAGTAAGCAGAAAAAAATCAATGTCCGCGTAGACTTTACGCCTATGGTGGATATGCTTATGCTTCTCATCACCTTCTTCATGCTTTGTACAACGCTGAGCAAGCCCCAGACCATGGAGTTGACGATGCCGAGTAATGATGAGAACCAGGACGACACGAACAAGAACGAGTCGAAGGCCTCACAGACGGTCACGCTTTATGTGGCAGCCGATGACAAACTGTATTATGCAGAGGGAGAGCCCGAGTACAACAACCCTGATTGGGTGAAAGAGACCAGTTGGGGCAACGGCAAGGGCGGCATCCGCGACGTGCTCCGCGAGCACGCCATTGAAGACGGCACCAAGCCCGTGAAGTTGATTGAACTGGAGGTGAAGAACCTCGCCATGGATCGAGCAAACAATCCGAAAAACTACACCGACAGCACTTATCAGAAGGCCTTGAGCAAAATCAAGGGCGGTGAGTTGAAGGACGGCAAGATCCCTACTCTTACGATAGTCATCAAGCCTACCGACAATGCTTCTTACAAGAACATGGTCGATGCTTTGGATGAGATGCAGATTCTGAGTATTGGAACATACGTCATCGACAAGATCTCTCCCGACGACGAGAAACTTCTCGAGAAGAAGGGTGTGAAGATGTAATTGATGAACTAAAAACGAGCAATAATTATGTCAAATATTGATCTTTTCGATCCCAAATGGATCGACCTTGTGTTCCAAAACAAGAACAAAGAGTACGGAGCATATCAGTTGCGCCGCGAGACATCCAAGCGTAACATTCTTGCCCTTGCCATACTGGTTGCCGCAGCCCTTTTGATCGGCGGATACCTTGTTTACAAGATTGAGGCTGACAAGCGCGAGGCAGAACGTCTGGCCTATATGGAGCAACTCGAACTTTCCAAACTCCAACAAAAAGCAAAGGAGGAGAAGAAGAAAGAAGAGAAGAAGATTGAGAAGCCGAAGATTGAGCCAAAGAAAGAGCTTCCTCAGGTGCGTGAGACCCAGAAGTTTACCGCCCCTGTGATCAAGAAGGATGAACTCGTGAAAGAGGACAACCAGATGAAGCAGATGGATCAGTTGGATGCCAACACCGCTGTGGGTACCAAGGATCAGGAAGGTACCAAGGACCGTACTATCGAGGCCGCCCGCGAGGCAGTGGTCGAGAAAGTGGTCGAGGAACCGAAACAAGAGGTGAAGCAGGAAGTCACGCAGAAGATTTTCGACGTGGTGGAGCAGCAGCCCTCATTCCCCGGTGGCCAGGGAGCCTTGTTGTCATGGCTTCAGCAGAACATCCACTATCCTCCAGTGGCTGAGGAGAACGGCATCCAGGGCCGTGTGGTCGTGTCATTCGTTGTGGAGCCCGACGGTAGTATCACCAATGTACAGGTGGTGCGTGGTGTCGACCCCTCACTTGACAAAGAGGCCGTACGTGTGACCAAGGCCATGCCGAAGTGGCAGCCAGGTAAGCAAAATGGTCAGGCTGTGCGTGTGAAGTACAATCTGCCTGTGACCTTTAAGCTTCAGTAAAATGCGCCAATCCTTCTACGTATTTCACTCGTAGAACTACCGACTGCGTCAGGGGCAATTTCGGTTGCCCCTGACGATAGTTTTTCAAGGAATCACCAACTTTCAAAATCATCAAACATGAAAAGGACATTCATCTATACCGTATTCGGTCTCATGGTGGTGGGCAGCATGCTCGTCTCCTGCGACAACAGTGACAAGCGGGGCGGCCGCACCGATACAGAAACATCTGGTGAGGTAACCATCGTGGCGGATGAAAGTCTCAAGCCCGTCATCCAGGAGTTGATTGACCAATTTGAGTTTAAATGGCCCAAAGCCAAGATCAACCTCAAGGACACGACGGAAAACCGGGGTTTTGAGATGATCCGCGACATGCAGACCTGCCTTTTGTTCACCACTCGTCCCCTCAAGGACAGTGAGGAGGCCTATCTGAAGACAAAGAAGCAGATACCGTCTGTCTTCCCCATCGGCTACGATGGTCTGTCACTCATCATCCATCCCCAGAACAATGACTCTTGCATCTCCGTGAAAAACATCAAGCAGATACTTCAAGGAGAGATCACCCAGTGGAACGAGATCTACAAAGGCTCAAAGTTAGGGAAGTTTGACGTAGTATTCGACAACAAGGAGTCTGCCACACTCCACTATGTGGTCGATTCCATCCTCGATGGCAAGCCCATCGACAACCCGAACATCACCGCTGTCAACACCAGTGCTGAAGTGATAGAATACGTGCACAACACTCCCAACGCCATCGGTATTATCGGTTCCAATTGGCTGAACGACAAGGGTGACAGCACCAACCTGACCTTCATCAACAAGATCCGTGTCATGAAGGTTTCAGTTATCGATGAGGCTACAGCCTCCAACAGTTGGAAGCCCTATCAGGTCTATCTTCTCGACGGCCGCTACCCGTTTGCCCGCACCGTCTACGCCATCTGCGTTGACCCGCAGCGCAAATTGCCATGGAGTTTTGCCAATTACACCACCAGTCCCACAGGTCAGTTGATCGTCAAGCGTTCAGGCCTGCTCCCCTACCGTGGCGACATCACCATCAAGAAAGTGAATATTAAAAAGAATTAAATACTATCTCATTTTGCATGCATGTCCTTAAACCTTTTGCATGCATAGAGTGTCATAAAATCGATTACGTCAACAATCAATTTAGGAAAAAAAAGATTACGATTATGAAAAAAGCAGTGAAATTCCTCATCATGGGAGCATTCGTCTTTGGATTGTCTGCTCCCGCCATGGCTCAGGACTATCAGTCTGTCATCGGCGAAGTGTCAAAGGCATTAAAGGAAGACCCGCAGGCAACGGGTGCCGCCAAGCAATTGGTGAAGGACTTCATGAAATCCTACAAGAAAGACCCCGAGGCTATGGTGGCCTTAGGCAATGCTTATTTGACCGGCAAAAACTACACCAAGGCTGTCGAGTGCGCCGACCTTGCTCTGAAGAAGAACAAGAATTATGGTGACGCTTATATTCTCAAAGGTGATGTCGAGGCTCTGAAGGACGACGGTGGCCAGGCTGCCATGTGGTATCAGCAGGCTATGAACTTGGACCCGAAGAACCCCAACGGCTACATGAGTTATGCCAATGTCTACCGCAAGCGCAGTCCGCAGGAGGCAGAGAACGCTCTCAACCAACTCCGTCAGAACGTGCCTGACTTCCCCATCGAGGCAGAGACAGGTCACATCTTCTACACCTCCGGCAACTACGAAAAGGCTCTGGAGTATTTCAACAAGTCAAATGTCAGCAAACTGGAGGAGAGCCGCATTGGCGAATATGCCCTTGCCGCCCTTCAGGCTGGTGATTATGCAAAAGGTCTCAGCGTCTCAAAGACTGCCGTGCAGCGCTTCCCTGAGAACCACGCATTCCTCCGTCTTGCCATGATGAACGGTGTGTTTGCTCAGCAATACAACGATGCCGTGCTGTATGCCGAGAAACTCATGGCCAGCAGCGCAGAGAAGAATGCCGGCGACTACAACTACTACGGTCAGGCTCTTGCCGGTGCCGAACAGCACGAGAAAGCCATCGAGCAGTACAACAAGGCCTTCTCCATGGACGGCGAGGCATACAAGAACCTTCAGGCCATCTCTGAGGCTTACAGTGCCCTTGGCAACACCGACAAGGCTCTGGAGTACAGCATTCAGTATCTGGACAAGAACCCCGATGCCAAACCATCTGAGTTCAGCAAACTCGCCCTGATCTATGTAGAGAAGGTGAAGGCTGGCGAGGATAAGGATGCCAACTGGCAGAAGGCTATGGACGTGTATGACAACCTGGTGAAGAAATATCCCCACACCGCCATCTACGCCAAGTTCCAGAAAGGTCATCAGGCTTACCGCTGTGAGAACGACGACGTGGCTTTGAGTTACCTTCTCCCCCTCATCTCTGAGTTGGAGTCTAAGTCAGACATCAGCGATGACGAGAAGAGTTATCTGATCAATGCCCTCAGCGAGGTAGGTTACATCTATTGGGGTGATAAGAACGACCTGGAGAGCGCTACTCCTTACTACAAGAAACTCTATGAGTTGAAGCCCGATGACTCCACCGCTCGCAAGGCCCTGGGTCTCGACCAGCCACAAGAAGAGACAACAACAGAGTAATTGGCAACAAGTCCTTTATGGAAAATATCCAACGGAGGGAAGCCCTATGGCTTCCCTCCGTTGTTCGTTCATATCCTGTACCTGATTGTCCGTTATGAATCTTGTGAAATCAGCATCTTTTCATTTGCAATTAGTAGAGGTAAATATTGGGATTTGTCTTACCTCTTTATGTGAGGACCTATCATGTTGATAAGTTGCATATCGGTAAACTTCTTTTTGTCTGGGTCGAATTTGGGCATTTTCAAAGCGTTGGGGTCTATATCTTGTGTTGTTGTTTGCCCTTGGCTAATGGCAGATATCCCCGGTAACCGCAGATATCTTTTATGACGTGCCGTATCACTCTCGCATATATCACTCTTGCAACATATTGAGTCGGGCATTACCACTGCGGTATCTTGTTTTACCACTGTAGTGTTCGGACAATTTTGTCCAAATACATAACCATGCTGATAAAACAAGACTATTAATCCTATGATCTTATTTACTGCTATCATAAATTCCTCTGTTCGTTTATGTTCAGTTTCGTGCAGTTATTCTTTTAATATTTGATTTTTCGTTTCTTCAGTTTCATTATGCGATATTGAATCTGATCACTTGTTTATCTTTGGAAGAATCTCACACAGTTTGTCTTCTCTGATGACTTTCGGGGCAGCCTTCCCAGCCAGGACCAGCACCTTCTTCCCATTGCGGTAGATGTGAAGTTGGCGTGAGCGGACAACTGCTGTCAGTTCTGGATTATCCCGCATGGCTATCCATAGATGATGATAGATCCCATCCTCTTCGAAGAGTTTCTTCTGAAGGTGAGAGCACATGTTTGCTGTATCGATGGATTCTAAATTCATGTTCTTTGCTAAATTGATATTTACCGTTTCTTTTTTGGTAATAATGCTCCTCCCACAATGGCTATAAGCAAACTTGCAATGAGCACCTTTGGGCCGGGCAGGATGATAACGGCCCCACCAGTTTGAAAATGTCTGGACTTATGAGATGCCAGGACCAAAAAGGGAAGCCGAAAGACTTCCCTTTTTGGTGTTTCAGAATCCCCCTCCCCTTTGGGGAGGGTTGGGGAGAGGTTACTCACTCTTCATGGTGTGGATGCGTCCGTCCTCATCGACATCGAGAGGAATGACCTTCAGGCTGCGAAGCCATGTTGTGTCGTTTGACGGCACGCAGTCATGATGGAAGAGATACCACTTGCCCTTGTACTGCACAATGCTGTGGTGTGTGGTCCATCCCACCACCGGCTCGAGGATGACACCCTGATAGGTGAACGGTCCATAAGGATTGTCACCCACGGCATAGCACAGATAGTGGCTGTCGCCTGTGCTGTAGGAGAAATAGTATTTGCCGTTCATCTTATGCATCCAGGAAGCCTCAAAGAAGCGGTGCGGATCATCGGCACGCAGCGGCTTACCTTCTGCATCCACAATGATGACAGGCTTCGGGGCCTCAGCAAACTGCAGCACATCGTCGCTCATGCGTGCCACGCGTGAGGGAATCGGATCCTCATCACCCTCAGGCAGCATGGTGGGACGGAAATTCTCCTCGCCCACAGAAGCGGCCGGCTTCAGTTTGTTGTCACGGTACCACTGTAACTGTCCGCCCCAGATACCACCAAAATAGCAATAGATCTGTCCGTCGTCATCCTTGAACACGCAGGGATCGATGCTATAAGAGCCAATGATGGGTGCCGGCTGCGGGATAAACGGTCCTTCGGGTTTGTCAGCCACGGCGACACCGAGATGGAACACACCAGTGTAATCCTTGGCCGAGAAGATAAGATAGTACTTGCCATCCTTCTCCACCACGTCATTGTCCCACATCTGCTTCTCTGCCCAGGGCACCTGGTCGACATCGAGAATCACGCCATGGTCGGTCACCTCACCTTCCATGATATCCTCCATGGAGAGCACATGATAGTCACGCATCTGGAAGTGACCACCATCGTCGTCGAAACATTCGCCACTGTCCCAGTCATGCGAGGGATAGACATACAGTTTGCCGTTGAACACATTGGCTGAGGGGTCAGCCATATAATCTTTTGGGAAAAGATACCTTGATTTTGCCATAATTTTGATTATTTATAGAGTTTGATGATTTCGTTGACTACAGGTTTTGCCTGATACTGGCGGTCGAAGAGAAGTGGGTAATTGGTACGTCCCTTGATGGGCCATCCGTTGAGCCATGAGCCGCCATCACTGATTCCCCACAGGTTGATGCGGCCGATCTGGTTACGGTGCTTGTAGTAAATCTTGAACAGGTCCATCCACCGTTTCTCCAATTCCTTAGCCTTGTCAGCAGGCAGTCCGTTCACATAAGGATTATACTTCTGCTGGAACTCGAAGTTCTGCTCCACACCGGCACCACCAAACCCCTGCGGGTTGGGCAGCACGTTGATATCCAGTTCGGTGATCATCACCTTCACGCCACACGCGGCGAAGGCATCGATTGACTTCTCATACTCCTCCAGATTGGGATAGTCCAGTCCGTTGTGGCTCTGCATGCCGACGCCATCGATGCGCAGACCCTTCTCCTTCAACTTCCTCACCAACCGGCAAACGGCATCACGCTTAGCCTGTCCGGCCATGGAGTAGTCGTTGTAGTAAAGTTCTGCGTCGGGATCAGCCTCATGAGCAGCGCGGAAAGCGATCTCGATAAATTCCTCTCCCAAGAGGTTGAAGAAAGGTGACTTGCGGAAAGAGCCGTCATCCTCGATGGCCTCATTGACGACATCCCAACCATGCACCTGTCCCTTGTAATGACCTACGACAGTCTTGATGTGCTTGATCATGCGCTCTCGCAGCACCTCCTTGGAGGCAGGCGAGGCAGCATAGCCATTGGTAAACATCCAGTCGGGTGCCTGTGAATGCCATACCAGGCAATGTCCGATGACCTTCAGATGATGTTGCTGGCAGTAGTTGACGAACTTGTCGGCCACCCGGAAGTCGAAGATGCCTTCTGCGGGTGCCAGCACTTCGCTCTTCATGCAGTTCTCCGCCACGGCACAGTTGAAATGCCGGTCGACGACGGCATCCGCCTCGGGCACCTGCCCATCGCTCTGCCATTGGTTGATGGCAGAGCCGATGAGGCAGTACTTGCCCACTGCGTCCTTCAGGCCCTGCGCCTCAGCGGAAAAGACTGACAGTGACAGAATAGCCGCAATGATGATATTTCTTGACATGATCATCTCAGATTATTTTTCAGCGGCGGCGCGCTCCTCAATCTTCTTGTTGATATCGTCGATCACATCATCGGTCAGTTCATATTTTGAGATGATCCACATAGCGAGACCCAACAGGATGGCAGGAATGACACATACCAGCCAGAGGATACCCTCCTCAGCAAACGGAGTCTGGTCAATCACATCGCTGTTGTAGCCGACATAGGCCAACACTGCCGGACCAACAATGCTTCCGAAGGTCATACCAGCCTTGAAGAACAGTCCTGTCAGAGCATTGACGATGCCAGAGATACGGCGCCCTGTGGTGTATTCACCATAGGAGATTACCTCAGGAACCAATGCCCACATATAACCGGTAGCCACAATCACACCCGTACTCTTGATGAACTGAGCCACATAAATCCAAATCATGTTCACATTCTCCATCTTTGAGATGAAATAGAGCATGGCCATGCCTATGATGGCTGCTCCAAGGAACAAGTAGAACATGTTTTTCTTTCCCACCATACGCTTGAACCAAGGGACAAGCGGCATGAATATGAATGCCGGAATTGAACCGAGAGCCATAAAGATCGACAGTTCCTGAGCCGAGCCGTGCAGGTTGCTGTTGATGAAATATGCTCCGGCAGCATTACCTACCGACATCATCGCAAAGGCGGTAATGAAGAAGAAAGCGAGGACTCTCAATGGCCGGTTGCGGAGGAACTCCATCCAAAGGTCGCTCACCTTCACGGTTTCTGTAGCCTTCTGATCCATCACCACGCGCTCCTTGCACTGCGAGAAGCAGAACAAAAGCAGACAGAAGCCGACAATGGCATAAATGGTCATCGTGGTGAACCAAGCCGATGGATCTTTCGGAAGGCTGTCGGAGGGTGCTCCTGCAATCAGTGCGATGAACAGCGGCAGACCAGAGTTGACAGCCAGACCTCCGAGGTTGGCCATAAACATACGCACCGAGGTGAGGATGGTGATTTCATTGGTATCACGTGTCAGCGATGAGTTCAGCGCTCCATACGGTACATTGATGAACGTATAGAGCAACTGCATCGATACATAGGTAACATATGCATAAATGATAGATGGGGCAAAGCCATTGTAGAAACACAGGATAGCGAAGCCCGAAAGAGGGATACCCACATAAAGCAGATATGAACGATATTTTCCATAACGCGGGTTGCTCTTGTCGATCAGCGCACCCACGATGGGATCCCAAATCACGTTAGCCACATTACCCACGAGGAACATGACGGCCACTGCCGACGGTGTAAGTCCGTAGATATCGGTGTAAAAGAACAGCAGGTAAGTGCAAATCACCTGAAAGATAAGATTCTGTGCCAGGTCGCCCGAGCCGAAGCCGATGCGCTGCAGCCATGAAAGTTTGTAAAAGCCTTTTTGTTCGTTAAGATTCATGATTATTGATGGTTTTTAATTATTGAATGTCTTGATCTGGGAAAAAGTCTTCAGAGGCCGAGGAAATATTTCGCGGCATACTCACCCATTGCCTCATAACCCTTGGCATTGAGGTGGAGCCAGTCTTCCTGCCACTCCTCATTCAGTTGGGAGGGATGGTTCTTGTCGCGCATCGCCTCATCAAAGTCTATGAAGCCGTCAGCCTCTTTATTGGTGCGTATCCATTGATTGACCACCTGCCTGGCCGTTTCCTTGAACAGGTTGCCCTTATCATAGAAACTCTTGCCAAATGGTGTGATGGTGGCAAGATAAATCTTAAGTCCTTCCCCATGGGCCTTTTTGATAAATTGCTGATAGGCTTCTATCAACTCTTTGGCTGTTCTTTCACAGTGCCCGTCACTACCTCCGAGGTCGTTGATGCCCTCAAAGACAACGACCTTCGTACAGCCCGACTGATTAAGGATGTCACGGTCGAAACGCTCCACGGCAGGCTCACTCAGTCCGCCGCGCACGACGCAGTTGCCGCCGATACCGAGGTTGAGCACGGCATATTCCTTCTTGCCCTGGGTGTTGAGAACCCTCGACATCATATCGGGCCAGCGGTTTTGCATGTTGGTCGTCGAACCTCTTCCGTCAGTGATGGAGTTGCCAATGATGGCGATACACTCCTGGTCTTTCTGTGGCACATCAATGGCAGAGATATAGAACCAGTGATCGGTTTTTTTCGAACCAGCAAAGGATGTTTTTGGTTTCGCCTCCCCGTTGATGAGATATGAGGTGGTCCTTGACCCCCTGTGTGAGGTAACTTGATCACCCGACTGGTCAAAGTTGATGGTGATTGCCAGCCGCTGCAAGGGGCGCAGTTTGTATTTGCATATATCGCTGATGATGCAGTGTCCGGAGACCAGTATCACCTCACGTTTTCCTCCAAAAGTGAGATACTTGGCTGTTTTGGCATCGATATTGCAGGAGTCAAGGGCATCTGCGATGAAGACAGACTTCACCAAAGCCCCTTGCTTGGAGAACTCATTCGAAAGTTTGAGTCTCAGGCAGTCGCCTCCTACAGACACCTGCACAATCTGCCTCAGGGAATGAAAAGCCAGCGGCTCTGGGGGATTGTCACTTGGTCCGGTGAACTCAGGGGCGGCAGCCCATGTCCCCACCCATTCCTTCTGCTGTGCAGTAACGGCGGTTGCGCAAAAAAGCGCGAGAAAAAATGCAATAGATTTCAGTTTCATAGTTGCTGGATAATTATCTTTGCAAAAGTAATCTTTTTTTGTTATAAAACTCCATGCATTTGTATAGATTATTTTTTAGTTTGTTTCATTTTTCGGAGAAGTATGAAATGTATCCCCCAAAAATCATGAAATGACATCCCGACCACATCAAAAACTTCGGGCGAAACTTTGCTCTCCTCCCGACTTTTTGCTACTTTTGCAAAAAAAGGAAAACGAAATGAGAAACTATTTTTTCACGCTGTTCATCTTGCTCCTCATCTTCACGGACTCATGGGCAGATGATGGCCGTCCCCATTTGGTGAGACATGGAGAGTCGGTGAGATTGGTGGTAGATGGTCGTCCGATGTTGGTGCTCGGTGGCGAACTCAGCAATTCTGCTGCCACATGTACTGCCGACATCGACGAGGTGCTGCCGCGCATGGCCGCCCTTGGTCTGAACACAGTGCTTGTTCCCGCCCAATGGGACTTGCTGGAACCCACAGAGGGGCAATACGACTACACGCTCATCGACCGCACCATCATAAAAGCCCGTGAGACAGGACTGAAAGTCATTTTCCTGTGGTTTGGCGCATGGAAGAACTCCATGAGCTGCTATGCCCCGGCATGGGTGAAGACCGACACGAAGCGCTTTCCACGCTCCATAACCGCCAGCGGCAAGCCCCTGGAGATTGCCAGCGTGTTCTCCGACCAGGTATTGGAGGCCGACAAGCGGGCGTTCTGCCATCTCATGCAGCATATTGCCGACACCGACGGCAGCCACCACACCGTGGTGATGGTGCAGGTGGAGAACGAGATCGGGATGCTGGAGGATGCCCGTGACCACTCCTCGGCAGCCAACAAGCTCTTTGAAGGCCGTGTTCCCATCGAACTGACCCGTTACCTTCGGGCCAACAAGTCTGTGCTCCATGAGCACCTCAGAACCCGTTTTACCGGCAAGGACGGCACCTGGACCGAGGTCTTCGGCCCCGGACTGTTCACCGACGAGATTTTCATGGCCTACCACTATGCATGCTACGTCAACCAGCTGGCCGCCGCCGCACGCCAGACCTACGACATTCCCCTCTATGTGAATGCCGCCATGAACAGCCGCGGCCGCCAGCCAGGCGAGTATCCCTCGGCCGGTCCTCTCGCCCATCTGAAAGACATCTGGCATTGCGGTGCTCCCCTTATCGACATCCTTGCCCCCGACATCTATGACACTGGATTCAAGGGTTGGGCGGCACAATATGCCCTACCCGATAATCCGCTGTTCATTCCTGAGTCACGTTGTTGCGTGAACAGCGGCGTGCGAGCCCTCTATGCCATAGGAGAGCATGACGCGATGGGATTCAGCCCGTTTGCCATCGACCAGGCGCCAGCCGAAGAGACACAGCATGTGACGCAAGCCTACAGTCTGCTGCGCCAACTGTCACCCCTTGTCGACCGTCTCACCGGCAAGCAAGCCCAATGGGGTGTGCTCTTCGACCAGGAGGACCGCGAGCGCATTATCACCGACGGCGATCTCACCCTCACCTGCCGCCATTACTTCACCCTGCCCTGGGATCCGCGTGCCACCGACGGCACACCCTGGCCCGAGGGCGGCGCTGTCATCCTCCGCCTTGCGAAAGACGAATACCTCATTGCCGGCAACGGAGTGGTCGTGACCTTCCAGACAACCACAGAGAAGCAGCAGAGCGAGGCTAAGACATTAGGGGAAGATGGCTTTGCCGACAGCGGAGCGGGCAACAGCGGGAATCAGCCACCGGCATCCCATTTCAAGGGCAAGCGAACAGGTATTGTCCATGTCGACGAGGTGGAGGTGGATGAAAAGGGCAGTTTGCATTATCTTCGCCGCCACAATGGCGACCAGGACCACCAGGGACGCCATGCCCGCATCTCCGTAGGCGACTACAAAATCCTGCATGTGAAACTGTATGAGTACTGATTGCCGAACAACAATATGAACAGACTGATTTACATCATCGCCATCATCCTCATCCTCGCCGCCTGCGCCGGTGGCGGTCGTGAGCGTGCCGCCCTCGACGCGGCGCAGTCCGTCATCAACCACCGCCCCGACTCCGCCCTCGCCATCCTCGACTCCCTGGAGCCGTCATCCAACGAATTCCCACGCCCCACCCTCCGCCGCTGGCAGCTCCTCCGACTCATGGCGCAGAACAAGTGCGACACCGTCTTCCGCTCCGACAGCCTCCAGCGCGTCCTCACCGGCTACTACGACCGCCACGGAACGCCAAACGAGCAGATGTGGGCGCACTACCTGCTCGGAAGGGCATACCATGACATGGGGGAGGCCCCCTTGGCCCAAAAAGCTTTTTGGGATGCAGCAGAGAGAGCGGACACTTCATCTGCCGACTGCGACTACTGGAACCTGTGCAGGGTGTATTTCCAGCTTTCCGACATACAGCACCAGAGCATGCTGCCAGAGGAAATGCTCAAGTCATTGGCTCTTGCTCAAACAAATGCGGAGAAAGCGGGCGATACCATTTCATACATAATGGCTATCGGAGAGAGGGCAACGGCATACGAGTTGCTGGACAATGCGGACTCCATCATCCATTATGCCGGGGAGGCCTCCAGACTGTTCCTCCACCATGGCCCAAAGGCACTGTCGTGCCAGTACCTCTCTGTAGCCATACCTCCCTTGGTCCGTAAAGGTGACATTGCAAGAGCCGCAGAATACATCTCACTTTATGAGAAGTATTCCGGCTATTTTGACAGCAATGGCAACATTCAGGAAGGAAGGGAGATCTATTATCATACCAAGGGGATGTATTATCTGGAATCGCAGAAACCGGATTCCGCAGAGCTGATGTTCAGAAAGCTGCTGTCCCTTGCCAAGAATACCAATGACATCCATGCTGCATACTCAGGGCTGAGTTGCAGATATCAACTCTCAGGACTGGCAGACTCACTGGCAAAATATGCCGTCCTGAGCGAGCAATACGATGACTCTCTCTATTTGTCAAACTATAGGGCGGACCTGCAAAAGAATGAAAAGCTATATGAGTACACTAGGTATCTTGAGTTGATACACAAGTACAAGTCCTTATCGGACAAAAGGAAAAACGAGACAGCAATACTGTCACTGCTTCTTTTGCTCTTAACCCTAACATCCGTCATCATCCATGCCTATATAAGAATGCGGCATAAGACGAGGCTGTTGGATTACAAGAACAAGCTCTACCGGCTTTCGCAGCTGAAAGAGGATGATGAAACCGACATTGCTGAAAAAGACAGGGAGATAGCAGAATTGACTTCCCAGATAGAGACGCTTCAGGCTTCCAATGCAAAGGAGATAAAAGACGACCTGGACAAAATCCTGTCAGAATCCGCCATCGTGAAAACATTCATGGATGCCGTGAATCATCCGAATATCCAGCCGACAGGTGAAGACTGGCGCAAGCTGGACATCCTGTTCAATCGTGAATACCCGAACTTCCGTTTTACTCTTTGTACAAAGCACAGGCTAAACGGCATGGAATACCGGGTGTGCCAGCTCGTCCGCATCAATATCCCTCCCAGTTTAATATCATCATTATTAGGCTTTGAGAAATCCTATGCCACAACCGTAAGGAGACGTCTTTGCGCAAAGGTACTGGGTAAGGATGGGAATCCAAGGCAGTTTGACAAATACCTCCATTATATCCCTCGGACCTGAGCTTGCTTGCCTGAAAACAAGGCCGTCTATTTTTGTCTTCTCCTTTTCCCCTCCTGGGACGAGGTTTGAAAATGGTTGATTATGAGCATATTGCAGTCTGTCTATTTTTTGTCTATTTTTTATTGCACAATAATTTGTGTGAAGTCCTGTTTCAACTTATTTTTGCAATATGTTACATAGAAAATCATACTATTATGAACAAAACAATTTTCACGGCTTTTTTATTGTGTTTCTTTTCTCTTACGATGACAGCACAGACTACAGGAGACGGAACCTCCATCACTTTCACGACAGAGTATGTGGATCATAGTTCCCAATTACCATCCAAGCCCAAGAGTCCCATCACCCCTCCCCAGGTAATCATCGGCGGACATGTGCTGTATTTCCCAGAAACCCATGCTGAATTCTTCCTCACGCTGACCGATGAGGATGAAAATGTGGTATTCACTACCACTGTCTATGATACGGACACGCAAGTCGTGCTCCCATCTTCTCTCTCTGGTACGTATGAACTGCGTCTGTACACCGGCATCTACTGCTTCGTGGGTGAAATCACCTTATAATTCTTTTTTATCAAATTAATAATTCAATAGTCATGAAAAAATTAGTTGTATGTTTATTTGCGACAGTCTATGTCCTTACTTGCCAAGCTCAGTTAAAAATATACCCTTCAGGTGATGTAAATATTGGGGGCAGCACCCAGAATCCAACCAGCCATTTAACTATTTCAGACAATTCCGCTTCTTCTTTCCCATATAATGTGAACAGCAACGTCAAGGCAGGTTTGGCCTCTTTTGCCGGCGCGATATCAAATTACAATTATGGGGTATTTGGAACATGTTTTCAAACAAATGGCACTTTGAATAATTTAAGGAATTATGGAATCTACGGTTTTGCTAGTTCTGCAAATTCATCAAGTTGCAACTATGGTGTCTTTGGATGTCAATTCGGAAAAGGGGCTGCTGTTTATGGTGAGACATTCGGTATTAACGGAACTGATGTGAATGGACATTATGCGGGTTACTTCCATGGAGATACCTATACTACAGGAACAGCCACTATCACTAATCTCGTACAGCCATCAGACGAGAGGCTGAAAGAAGATATCATCTGCTTGTCTGATGACCGTTCGGATATCCATTCCCGTATGATGGATGTAGATGTCATCTCCTATAGATACAAGCCATATTTCTTTGTCAAAGAAGAAGATGTTGAAGAGGTGGCAAAACATGAGGAGCCAGACCGGCGCATCCACTTCGGTGTCTCAGCTCAACAGCTTCTCGATCTTTTCCCGGAGTTAGTGACAGAAGGGCAGGACGGCTATTTGGCCGTTAACTATCAGGAGCTTGTCCCGATGCTTATTTGCTCCGTCCAACAGCTACAGCGTGAGCTCGACGATTTGCGAGGTTTGGATGACAGAAAAAATGCTGCCCAAGATGATGATTTCGGAAATTCGACAGATATCTCAGTGGGGTTTGCCAGCGAATGCCATCTTTATCAGAATAATCCTAACCCATTTGCAGAGAATACTGTCATCAAATACTCCGTACCCTCGGATGCCAGCAATGCATGGCTCTATGTTTTTGACATGCAGGGAACGATGCTCAAGCAAATGCAGCTTGACACGAAAGCCAACCAGATCATGCTGCAGGGAGGAGACCTTAAGCCTGGCATGTATCTCTACTCATTGATTGTCAATGGAAAAGAGATTGACACAAAGAAAATGATTCTGTCAAAATAACGGCTTCCAAATCATAATAATAATGAGAAAGATTTTGATATTGCTGCTTTGTTTGCCTCAGATGATTCTGGCACAATACAAGGCTGATTGCTTCTCAATGGATGAGAAGGGAACCGACATTCCAATGAGACTGAGCATTCAGAAAGATACCACAATTGCCTTGGATGACATTGGGCCTGTTGATGGTTTTTTCGTGACAGGCTCATCAGAATTGAATGACAAGAAGAGCTATGTAAGGATTGTGTTGAAAGATGAATACAATTATGAACATCTCGTCTTTGAGAACAATTATCTTTTGGAAGATTCCAATGAAAAATCTTTTCGTCAGGTAGCATTGGAAACCAAGCTACTGGATGAAAAAATTGTTCCGAAATCAATGAGAATTGAAGTCTGCAATGCTTCACTTCATTTGAATGGGGTTTCCTATACGAAAACCAACAACCCACAAAAGAGCAATGAAAAAATAAAAAGTGAGCAGAATGAATATCTTATAAGGGTTATTAATGAGAACCTGTACAGAAACCACATCCCATGGCGAGCGGGGAAAACAATTGTCTCAGAAATGACGTATGAGGAAAAGAAAGGCTTATTCGGCAACGTTGTTCCAGAGCTCTACGGCTTCGAATACTATGTTGGAGGGGTTTTTGTTACACCCAGCGGACTTGATGACTTGAGAAGAAGAACCTCAAGCTATAGCCCTGATGGATATGTAAACCAATGGGACTGGAGGAACAGGCATGGTAAGAATTGGATGACGCCTGTAAAGAACCAATATCAATACAATGGAGGTGGAACATGCTGGGCTTTTGCTGGAGTTGGTGTATTGGAATCATATATGAATCTCTACTATAATAGAACTTTTGATTACAACGACTGGTCTGAACAGGAGGTTATCTCATGCAACGGAGTTTATGGTATCAATTATGGCGACCCTGGAGCTGTCTTTGAATATGTAAAGACCAACGGTCTCGTGCCTGAGGGGTGTTTCCCATATAGTGCCAGCAATATTGTCAACTGTTCAAATAAATGCGATTCACCAGACTCTATTATGCATATCACTTCGTACAATTACATTGCTAATTCAGGAGAAAGTGCCATCAAACAACATCTGCTTAAAAACCCCATCACTTTTGGTTTGTATTCATTCTCATCTCCTCATGTCATGGTATTGGTTGGGTATAAAGTGCTTGAAGTTGGTGATACCATTTTTGGCGACCTGCCCACCACTGGGAATGATCCTTATCATCAAGGTGTAACAGCTGACAGTATATTGTATGAAGATTATTTAGGAGAAAATGTTTGGCTCGTAAAAAACAGTTGGGGAGAAACGTGGGGAGATAATGGGTATGGTTATATTTACACTGATATTGCAGACATTTTCATGCTTTATTCTCCTGTAGCCAACATCAACTGCACCACCTTGAGTACCAGTGATATCGTTTTTGAGGATGCTGATGGGGACGGTTTCTTTTATTGGGGAATTAGCTCCATCACCAAACCATCATCATGCCCGCAATGGGCACCTGATGAAGCTGACGGCGATGATTCAGATGCAAGTGTTGGCCCACTGGATGAATTCGGCAATCCCACAATTATTGACCACAATGGGAATGGAGTGGTTGTGATAAACTCAAACCAAACCATTACAGTTGACCATGTCTATAATTACGATGTCGTTGTCCTTCCAAATGTAACATGGACAGTTAAAAGTGACTTATTGTTCCATTATGGAGCACATCTGCATATAATGACCGGAGCCACCGTCATTGTTGACGGAGGCCGTATTATCTCTGCAAGAATCGACCAGGATTCTTGGAGCAACCTTAATGTAATAAATGAAGGAACAATCATACCTCCTGCAAACGAGTGCTTCACAGTTCCTATCGGAGCCAACATGGAAATAACAAACGGAATCATACAATACTGAAGATGAAAAAAGCTTACTATCTTATATTCATGTTGTCATGCTTTTCTCTGCATGTCAAGAGCCAGACGACTGATCTCTTGGCAAACAGCAGGATTTGGAACCTTTACAATGTTGGCAAAGCAGATTATTATGGCTACATGTGCATAGATGGCGATACCGTTGTGAGCGGCAAATCATGCAAGATCCTGTGGCAGCATTGGAAGGATAATGTCATAATGGAAGGGAAAACGTATGTCTATAGATGTGTGTACCAGGAGGGCAAACGCGTTTATTCGTATGATTCACAAAACGGTCATTTCTATCTGCTTTATGACTTTGGGGCGGATGTGGGCGACACCGTCAGGTGGGGGCGCGAGCCATGCGACACCTTAGTGGTGACTGCGGTGGACTCAGTATGCCTGAGGGATACTTATCTGCGCCGCGTGACCTTTTTGAATGTATCAAAGGAAAAAGATCCTTACTCTTATGAAACGCATGACGGGTATGTCGGCCAATGGATAGAGGGCATCGGTGGCAAGGATGGGGTGGATAGCCGTCCTTACGAGTCTGATTCTTATTTCTTGCGCTTAAAGGACTGCCGGGAAGGTGAGGACGTCATCTGTGATTCAAGGCTGTTCTCTGAAGAGGCTGGACGGTATAGTCTTCGGATGCTTTCCTACAATCCCGTCTGGTCTTTTTCTATAATGGGAGGTAAGGGCATCTCCTCACCTCGCTCTGAGACCATCATCCGCAAGGAGGTCAAGATGCTTTCCAATGGGGGTATGGGTATACGCGGGTATATACCTCATGTCATACTGAATGTCAGGACAGTTGCAGGCAATGAAACGGAGGAATCCAGCCATGAGCTTCCCTTGTATGAGGAAGGAGGAAGGGTATTTATCGCAGAAGACAACTTTGACCGATATTTAAGTGACACCCATCCGAAAATCGGCAGTCCCTACAAGACAAGGGAGGGGAGAGTCACGTATTATCACCTCCTGCTCTATGACTTCACCCTCGGCGTGGGCGAAAGGTATCCCTGCGTGGGCGAGGTGTATGTCAGGGATACGGGCACCCTGACCACCCGCGACGGCATCAGCCGCAGGACGCTGTTGCTGACCAACGGCCTTGTCATCGTGGAGGGCATCGGCTGCATCAACTCGCCGTTTGGACTGATAGCCTACCAGAACACGGAAGAGGGGCAGGCCCTTGATGCGAAAGGCACGCTTGCCTCATTCGGCTATGTGAACAAGGACGGGGGCGTTGACACCATCTATGAAAACGGCGATGCATTCCTGGATGACATCCTGCTCCTTCGGCAGAGGCCCTTCTCCCCTGGTGCCGTCCACGACCTCCAGGGCCGGAGGATGATCGGTGTGCCGCAGAAGGGTGTCTATATCCAGAACGGCAGGAAATACGTTAAATAGAATGAGGATGGGAAATGTATCAAATTCCCCGTCCTCTCTATGATTCATGTATTTTTTCTTTCAAAAGGTGTAAAAAAGGTATTCACAGGCATACTTCCCCCTCTCTTTTTCAAATAATTATCAACAACAATGAAATCACTATTTCGATTTTTACTATGCCTAATGGCATTCATTAATGTCGGTGTCAGGACTGAGGCTCAGGTACAGATGACCTACGCAATAGACCGTCCGGCCTTCCTCATCACGCACATGGATACGGACAAGTTTAATGTCGTTGACAGCAGCCTTGCAGAGATTGCCTATAAATACAGGTTCAGGATGACGGCGGACGACGACTCGCTGAGTGCAGATGATGACATGTGGCTGCTCATTGGAAAGAGGTATGTGTCGTTTTTCAGCATCAACCTGAGAAACCTCGATGACAAGAACACCGAGTCGATGAAGACAACCCTGAATATGGACGCTCCTCAGGTCACCTGGCAAGGCTATGACATCATGCGCGACTTGAAGGAGAAGACGCTCACCGTGAGCCACCGCGTGCCGTTCACGAAGGATGTCTGCCAATACACCGAGTCCGTCCCCGACATCCAGTGGACCCTGCTGCCTGAGGACAGGGACACAATCATGGGGTACCGCTGCCAGGCTGCAGAGGGGGAATTCGGCGGAAGGAAGTGGAAGGTGTGGTACACCGACCTCATCCCCGTCCCGCTGGGTCCTTGGAAGTTGGGAGGGCTGAAAGGACTCATCCTAAAAGCCGTTGACAGCGAACGGAATTTCATGTTTGAAGTGGAGGGGCTTGCCCAGAAAAGACTTCCCGTCAAGCAGTTTGACTGGAAATACAAGAAAATGTCCAAGGATGAATGGATGAAGTTTGAGGCCTACATGTACAGCAACGCGGGGCAATTTATCAAGAACAACAACATCAGGCTGTTTGTCCCCAAGGCAGGAGGTGAGAGGGGACTGCAGCCCGTCAGCGAGTCATGGCAGGAATACTACAACCCCTTGGAGAAATAGATGCTGAGGGAGTTCACCATAAAAAGAGCCATCCTGTGCCTTGCCTTTGTCCTGCTTGTGCTGTCCGCTTCCCATGCGCAGACGGACAGCCTCAACCTTGACTCGGTATTCAAGACGCTCAACCTGCAGGAAGTGGAGGTGAAAGCCAAGAAAATCCGACATTCTGGCGACACCTTAACCTACAACGCATCCTCCTACATCAGCAAGGATGACAAAGTGCTTGAAGACCTGCTCAGGAAAATGCCGGGAATCTCCGTCTCCCCAGACGGTCAGGTATCATACAACGGCAAATGGATCAGCGACTTCTACATAGAGGGGGCAGACTTGCTTGGGGGAAGGTACACCATCGCCACCCGCAACATCAACGCCGATGACATCGCCTCTGTGCAGGTGATGGAGAACCACCAGGAGGCAAAGCTGCTCCAAGGAAAGGAATGGGGTGACAGTCCCGCCGTCAACATCAAGCTGAAAAACAGGGCCATGGGGGTGTGGGCATCCAATCTTGATGCGAAGGCTGGAGTTCCCACACTCGCCAGGGACATCACCGTCAACCTGATGAACTTCAAGCCCAAGAGCCAAAACATCTCCTTCGGGAAGACCAACAACACCGGCAAGGACATCAGACGGGAAATAAAGGCTCCCGCTGACATGAACGGAGATGCCGGGACTGGGATGGTCCTGCCATCCAAGCCTGGCATAGACGACGCTTTCTCTTACCTGAACGATTCCCACAGCATTTCCACCAACCAATTGCAGGTGATTGACAAGGAAAGGCAACTGGCCTTCAACATCAACTATCTCCATGACCGGGAGAGGCGCAGCTCCGCTGAACGATCAGACTTCCTCGTGTCGGCAGACAGCACCCTGAGCATCAGCGAAGACAACGCGTCAGACAACAAGATGAACTTCCTGAACGGCAATGTCAACTACAAGGTCAACAGCAGCCGGCTCTATCTCAAGGAAGCCCTGTCCGTTTCCGCCGCATTCAACTGCGGGCACGGAATCATCAACACGGGCGTAACGCAGCACCTGGACAACCACTCCTTAGAGGTCACCAACAGAATCACGGCAAAGAAGAAAAGGGACAACGGGGGCGTGGCGGAATATTCCTCAACACTCAGGATGGCGGACAAGGACGGGAAACTGGAGCTGCCGGCGGGCAGCCAGGACATCCACCGAAGCCTGGTGCACACGACTGGCTCCATGTCGCTGTTCTCAGGACAGGTGCCCTTCGTGATGTACGGTGCCAACTTGTCCGCAGAGATGAAGTACGAAAGGGTCACGACAGGCACCACCCGGCGCGACAACCGCATGGAGACGGCAGAACCCGCCGTCAGCCTCATGCCGAGAATCACGCTGCACCATGGCAACAGCCTGCAACTCAACCTGTTTGTTCCCGTCGGCATCAGGTTCTTCCATGTCAGCGACATGAACATGGGAAAATACGGCAAGCTGTTCTTCACCGTGTCGCCGAAAGCATTTTTCAGCTATGACTCACAGCACCGCATGCAGTATGACCTGACCGTCACCTATGAGCAGTCACTGCCGGAAGCCATGGAGCTACTGACGGGAAGATACATCCAAAACTATCGGACAACGTTCGCCAACAGTGAACAAGTAAAGGCCGGTTTGAAGAACACCTTCAAGGCAAAAGCAGCCGTCTCCTACAAGGATGTTGTAAAAATGACATTTGCAAGCATGGCCGTCACCTATGCCGCCATGAAATCTCCATACACCGAAGCATATCGCTTCATCGGCATCGAAACAGGCCACTACCTTCACCCCGCCAGCAGCGAAAGCACGGCTTTCTACGTCGAGCAAACCCTGTCCAAGGGCTTTTATAGGTTCAACTCCAAATTCCAGCAGGGCCTGACGTTTGCACGAAACGGGAGCAGATACGTCATAGAAGGCGAGAGCCACAAGGGGGTCACAAACGTCCTCAGGGCCTCTTTGGGATACAGTGCCTCTCCAGGCAAGTGGCTGGCATTGTCGTTAACCGCCGCATACACCGTATCGCAGCCGTATACAGACGGGAGAAAGGGCGACAAGACATACAGGACACTCACCGGCTCATCTTCCGTCATCTTATGGGCGGGCAAAAGGATTTCCTTCAACACCCAAGCGAGATTCCACTACTGCAATTACGTCTCAGACATACGGAGCCGCTTATATGTCAACGAATGCATCGAATATCACCTCGGAAGAGCGGTTGTGAGCCTGGAATGCATCAACGCCTTCAACAGCAAAGTATTCAGGACGGTGTCAGATAACGGGGTAACACGTTTCAGCCGCGAATATCAGCTGAGAGGGCGAACGGTGATGGCGGGAATAAGGGTGAAAGTGCTATAAATTCATAGTTCATAGTTGGACCGTTCATCGACCAATCCCCCAAACGACCAATCAAATATGGCGTGCATTCCTTGATGGTCACCTGGCGGGAAGTGACTTCCGCACTATCGGCAGAGAGTGTCACGGTGACGGCACAGCCACTTTTGTGGATGGGGCGCAAGGCATCGAAGATGAAGTTGCCGATGCTGTAAAAAATGGTAGCGCCATGGTATTGCTCAGAGGGTTGGAGCGTATGGGAGTGATGTCCCACAATCAGATTGGCACCTGCATCAACGAGGCGGTGTGCATCGACCACCTGCTGGAGGATGGGGCGCATGGTGTTCTCTCCTCCCCAATGGAGGGTGACGATGATATAGTCTGAGGGTGATGAGCGGCGCAGAGAAGCCACACGCGCTACCAAACTGTCCATGGGTTCCTGACTCACACAGGGTTTTTCGGGCAGATAGGCATAGTTTTCCAATGCGAGGCGGAGTGATGGCAACAGCCATACACGTCGTGGTGTTTCGGCAAGAAGTACCGGTTGTACTGCCTCGCGCATGTTTTCGCCCGCCCCTACCGGCACCATCCCAGCCTCACGGATATTGTCACGAGTGGAGATAAGTCCGCGTCTTCCCTGGTCTATACTGTGGTTATTGGCCAGGTTGAGGTGTGTGATGCCATGTTGCCGCAACACCGGAAGATGCTCAGGATCTGCCCTAAAGATGTATTTCTTCTGCATCGGTGCGACAATATGCGTGGCTGGACACTCCAAGTTGGCGATGACGAAGTCTGAGGCAGCAAAAAGGGAGTCTACAGAAGGTGAGAACAGCAATTCCACTCCTGCCGTGTCTATCCGCTCACGCACACCCCGGTCGAGAAGGAGATCACCAACAAAGGTGATGGTCACCCCACCCCCTTGACACCCCTCCCTAACCTCGCCAAAGGGGAGGGAGAAGGCCAATGACGGCATTCCGATGAGAAATAGGAATATGGTAAGAAGATGTAAGCGCATCAGCATCCCGTCCCGTAGAAGACCGTCTCGTTGGGGGCAGGCTTGGTCTTGAGTGGTATGATGATTTCCTTCATCCAAGAGGGCTTGCCTGTGTTGGGATAGGTCTTGAGTTTCTCCTGCCACTCTTCGTCAGTGAGTCTCGGCTGGTCCATGGGCTGTTTGAACTCACGGTAGGAGAACACACCACCTCGCATCAAGTAGAGATAACCATCGACTTCCACTACGGTATATATCTCGCTGGCAGGACCTACAGCCTCAAAGAGGATGGACTTCTCAGGGTTATTGTCGCCGTTGGAAGTATAGACATCCGCCACGACAGCAATAGACTTGTCGGCACCCTGCACGTCAAACCACCCCATCAGAGTTTGGTCGGGCTCCTTGATGAGTTCGAGGGACAGGTTCTCAAAGGCGGCACCGATATAGCGGATATGGTCATACTCCTCGTTGGTGAGCCGCTTGCCTTCCAGTTCCTTATTGGTGGCATTTAGGCAGAACTCTGCCTCGTCCTTGATGTCTTCCGTGATGCTGATGATATCATCTGTCAGCAGGTTGTACTTGGAGAATACCGCACGAGTCTGGTCGATGAGCGTGATGGCCTTGCTCCAGAAGCCCTTGTTGGGTTCCACATATCCCGTCACTGTCGGTGCTGGCAGACTGCCGTCACCACACTCAGCAGCCATAGGCTGTTTGGCATAGAGGATGGCGTCGTGCTTGAGTTCTGCCCATGAAGCAAGCGTTGCGTTGAGGTTTTTCTTGTTCCACTGCGGGGTCTTCATGAAATACGGCAGGCGTGGGTCATCAAACACATTGAGCGCATTGAGTGTGGACAGCCATTGGTTGGCGATGCACACGTTCCAGTCGGTAGCCTTCATCACCTTCTTCACTTTGTTGAGATTAGGTGTGAAACCCTCCCACTGCTTGTCCTGCTTCAGTTCATCGATGAGGATGCGCTCGGCGGCAAAACTGCCCATGGCTGCCATCACGTCGAGGCCCATCGGTACATCGCGCTTGGTCTGTTCGTTGTCGCAGTCAACCATCTCCTGCAGCACCTCGGCATCTGGCTGGTAGCGCTGAGGCATGAAATTGATCTTGTTGTGCGAGGTACGCTCAAACTTAGGCCGTATGCGGGTCTGCTTCTCCGCAATCTCATCGATGCGCTTGCGGAAATTGTCCAAAGCCTTGCCCTTCTTCATCAACTGTGCCATGGTGACACCCTGCTCCTTCATCACATCGCCCACTTGGGTGATGGTGATGTTGTCGGGAGCACCCATGAGGAAAGTGATGGGCTCAAACACACTGTCGTAGGCTTTTTTCACTGCAGCATCGGATCGTACTGCGTCGGCGATGAGCGCGGCACACCTGAGTCTGAAATCATCGTCGGTGCCAAAAGGAACTGACTGCAGCCACATCATCGCACGGAAATACTTCTTGCACTGCTCCGAACGGGTGTAGTGTCCACGAGGCTTGAACAGGCCGTAGCCAAACTTCACGCGGGTATATCCCAAGAACTCCGAATAGCCGTCGCTTGCGTTCATGCTCTTCTCATACTCTTCCTTCGCCATTGCTGTATAGGTGGCAGGCACCGTCAAAGACTTGCCGCTGATAAGTTGGTGGGCGACAGCAAAATAGGCGGTGTTCCACTCGGCGCACTGCCGAATGGCAGCATCCGATGTACCGGAAGCCAGACTGTTCATATTCTTGTGTAATTTTTGGCACAAGTCCTGTATCACACCGCTGAGTTTGCCTTCCTCCACCTTCCGCATCATCGTGTCGAAATAGAGGTGAAAGAGTTGCAGGTAGAGGTCGGTGGTAACGAAGTTGGGGAACATGCAGTAGTCGTTTTTCTCATACACCTGAAATATCTGCTCATGGTCGGCCTCAGCGATACCGAACCCATATTTGGAGAGGTGAGCCTTCATCTCAGCAGGGAAATCTTCCAACTGGAATGGATTGACAAGGTTGTCGAGGTTGACGATGCCTGCTGAAGTAGTAAAGTTGCGTTTGCGCAGTTCGTCCTCTCGGGCCTTGAGTTTGTTGATGAACGCCGTCTCCTTGGCAGTGTACTTCACCGGTCCCATTTCCTCCTCGGCACGTTTCCACGCCAGACTGTCATACCACGACGTGGTGTTGAAGAGCAAGCGCAGTTCGCTGCTGTTGAAGAGATAGCCTTGCTTGGCCGCAAATGAGTTGCGCAGGGCACGCAGTTCACAGATATTGAGTTGCGAGATATCCATGTTAAGGTCTACTTTGCGGAGTTTCTCCACATTGATTTTTCCCTTTCCAGGAAGGACGATGGGTTTTGTCTCCTGTGCGGAAAGGGTGAGCGTTGCCATGAACGCTGTGAGCAATACAAGATATTTTCTCATAGTCATAAAAGATTTGGTGTTATCATTCCGATGTTAAAGTACAGAAAACAGAGAGGGCCTCCTCAAGTGAGACATTGGCAGCCAAGAACCGCAATGCCCCAAGTCCGAACTTCCGCCATTCGTGCTCGAGGACGGCATAGTGTCCGTCAGTGGTCGCCTGCAATGTGCGCACCCGTCCGTCTGTAAAGCAGAAGTCGTGCAGGATACCTCCCAACCGCGACCCCATCCACAATGCGCGGATACGCCCATGATGGTTTTTGAAGATGAAGAGTCTCCGTGCCATGACGGGATCGAAGCGGGTGGTCTTCACCACACCAACGAGAGCATCTTCCGACCCGTCGCCATCCACGTCACCTGTGCAAAACTGATAGACCTCGAAGGGCAAACGGTGGCGGTCGGTGGTGGAATCCGTGGTGAGCACCAAGTAGGAAAGAGAGTCGCTGACCGTCTCTATGGTGAACTGCTGGGCCATCGTCATGACAGCCCACAGACACATCACGGATATCATGTTCAGGTAGCGCATGGTCGTTCCACCAAAGAGTAGCCTGAATATCTACAGGTATTTGACAATGTCTGTCTCAAGATTCTTGATCTGCTGCGGACCGAGTTCAACCCTATTGTCACGGCTGATGATATAGTCAACAGGCAAGTTCTGAGCCTGGAAGAGATAGGACTGTGTATGCGAGCCGTCATCCCGTACCGAAATCCACGGCAGCGCGGCTGTCTGCGTCTTCCAGAAATGCTCATCATCATCAAGCGACACTTGGTAAATCTCCAGTCCCCGGTCGTGGTATTTGGTGTACAATTCACGCAGGGCGATGATGCGCTGCATCGACCCCTCTGCCCCGAAGAGATGGAAGTCGAGCAAGACCACCTTTCCTTTGAGGTCGGTGAGGCGACGAGTTACGCCCTTGTTGTCGGGCAGTACGATGTCGATGATTTCAGCCACTGTGATCTTGTCGGCATCAATAGTGAGGCCGTCCTTCTCAGCCTGGACGATGCGCTTGGTTTTCATTGCCTCAAGAGCGATGTTATGCAGATTCTCACCCCTGAGCGATTGGGGATGGTAGGTATCCCAACTGGTGGCCACCGCCGAGAAAGGCTTGACGTCGTCGATGTCGCGGCGTGGGTCGAACACCATCATGTATGACTTGCCTACTACGATACCCTGGAAGAGGGCGAAATAGGACGAGGCGTCTCCCGGAGCCTTGTATATATAGTGGTTCATCACATCCTTCTTATAGGCACCCACTACTGCGAGTATGCTATCACCCACTGCTGTAGCGTTGAGGTCGGGGGCATCAAGTATTTTCCTCGCGAGTGCCTGCAACTGAATCTGCTTGAGTGCAAGTTCCCGGATGGTCGCATTGCTCTTTCCTCCCTCAATGGTATAGTCTGATGCCATGGTGGGATAAGCAGCCTTCACCGAGATGGTCTCTGTGGAGTCGACGGCGAAATTGATGATCTGCTGTGCGATGCGCAGGCGGTAGAAATCCGGTGCATCGGAAGGTACTTCCTTGGAGAAGGAGAATGCACCGTCGGCTGTAAGTTTCACGGAGTCAATCTTCTGCGGTCCGTCGAGTGCCATGTTCTCGAGATAAAGCATGGAGTCGGCGGCCTCGGTTATAGTACCTTCTATCTTGAACTTACCATTGCTGCATGCGGAGAGGCAGAGTGCAGCCACCACAGCGGCTGCAGGCAAAACGCCCATTTTCATTTTCATCTTCATTTCTGTTGGTTGTTATTTTTGCGCAAAAATAGCGAAAGTAGCAGGAATATCAAAATTTTTGGGCACAAAAAAAGTCGGGCATCCAAGAGATGTCCGACTTTTTTTTAACTACTTGATTCATTCAGCCTTCTCGTGCGAGAAATAGATGCCTCCGCAGAGTTCCACCAAACCCTTGTAGGTGTCTTTGTAGCCAATCATGGTCAGTTTGTCACCCACCTCGATATTGGCAGCCTTGATGAAGCCCTTACGAGCATCGCCTGTGGCACCGTAGCCTGAATAGCAACCATAGACATAGAGTTCATTGGTTCCGTCTGTGATATGGAGGTTGCCATAGTCGTTTTCTGCTCCAGCGCTGCTGAGCAAATCCTTCACTGTGCCAGTCACCATGTAGTAAACCTCCTTGGAATCCTCCTTGGCGAGGAACTCCTCAATGCTCACCTCTGTGACAGCATACTTCAGTTCTTCAAATTTGCCCTCAACCATTTGCGGACTGTCCTTGTAAGCGCCACGTTTGCCCACTACGGTGACGATGTCACCCACCTTGGCACCGGCTTCTATGAAGCCTTCCATACGGTAGACGAGTGTCTTGCCCGAGTAGTCCTGGATATAGAAACTCTTGCCCTGCTTGTCACTGGCATAGAGTTCTGTGATCACACCCGTGATGCGGAACTGTGTATCGCCCACCTCAGCGGCGAGGAAGTCAGCCACCGGCACCTCGAGGATGGCACCCAACTGGTTGATGGTGGCCTGTGAGGTGTATTCCTTCTTGCCATCAGTGGTTTTGAAGGTCACTGTAGTGTTGCGGTCGCCGCCGGCATTGGGAGCAGCACGGAAAGTGATGGTGGGATTTCCACCCACTGTTGAGGCAACAACACCGAGCCAACTCTTTGCCTCTTCGGGAATCTCCACGGCCACACCGGCACCCTTGCAGGTCAGGTGGGCAACAATATCACCACCCTCAAGCGGCAACACATCGGCCTTCACACCACCGACAGTGAGTGAGTCGCACTTGATAAGTGACTTCTCTATCTTGACGACTGTCACGTTGACCAGTTCCACGGTACCATTATAGGTGGTCTTCGGACCCTCAACGGTGACCTGATCACCCACCTCGATTCCCAGACTGAGGAAGTTCTTTTCGGCGCCTTTGGCATCAAGCGTACCATAGATATACACCTCTCCAGTACCATCGTCCAGATACCAGTTGCCATACGTGGTGTTCGCAATCTTGGTGACAACACCCGTCACGCGGTAGGTTTTGGAGTCAGGACCAGCCAACACCTCGGCACAAGTAGCGTTGGAAACGGTAGCGATGCCTTGGATGATGTTGATGCGCTGGGTCTTGCCCTCGCAAGTGATGAGCACCTCGGCTGTGCGGCCCTCACCTGCTTCAGCAGAGAAAGTGATGGTCCCATTGCCAGAACCAGAAGCAGGTGACACGGTCAGCCAAGCAGGAATGTCAGAGACAGTCCAGTTGCCATTGGCCACGATATCGATGGATGTGGAGCCGCCATTGGTATTGAGGCTCACGTACGATTGTGACACACGGATCTCGTCGAGATACGTCGGGTCATTGTCATCGGAGCAACCAGTAAAGATGGCTGCGATGACTGCTACGAAGAACGGAAAGAAATATTTGAGTTTCATAATAGATTGATTCTTTGTTCTTTACTCTTAATTAAAGATGTATCTAATACCGATAGAGGCATACCAGCACTGACCGACAGCATGGTTGGGAGACCAGGTCTTGGTCTTGGCACTGATGGCAGCAGGTGTAGAGAAGGTAGCATAACCGTCAGCATCCACACCCTCATACTTCAGGATACGGGCCTCCGTACCGATAGACGAGTTGAGGAACTTGCTGACACCCCAACTGGAGTTGAAGAGGTTGAGCACGTTCTTGATGTCCAAAGAGAGTTGCAGTCTATGCGTGGTATTGCCGGCATTCACCTTGAAGTCGTGCTTGTAGGCGAAGTCGATACGATGCACCCAAGGAGAATAGACGCTGTAAGGCTCAGCATACTCACCCTGATGCTTCTTCAGATAACTGTCGTTGTGAACGAAGCCCATGAACCGATCGGCATCATCCTGTGAGACGAAGCGGAACTCCTTGTTGGCCACCTGCCCGTCGGTAGGAATATAAATAGCGTCGTAGTTGTAACCGTCGCTGTTCATATCGTTCACCATCATGTAGGAGTAGTTGTAACCACCCTGCCAGGTCTCATAGATGAAACTATAGTGGTTGCCGCTCTTGTCGTGGATAGTAGCGTTGGCTACGAAACGGTTGGGGGTCACATACTGCGAGTTGTGCAGTTTGATGTTGTTGGGACCTTCCACAGTGGGAACATAGGTGAAGGCCGACTCAGCAGCGGAACCCGGCATACCCGTCACCTCTTTTGATACGGTGTGGGTATAGGCAGCCATGAGGTTCAACCACTCAAACGGTTGTGCGGTCAGGGTGACGTTGGCTGTCCATCCGTAGCCCTTGCTGGTGTTCTCAAGCATGAAGGCCTTGGTGCCTGTGCGGAATCCAGCGGGGAAGATGGGACGGTTGTCGACACCATTGAAGCGAGCGAAGCCGCCAACGGTGGGAATAGCCCAGTCAGAGATGCAGTTGTCGTGAATCTTCTTGTTGAAGATACCCTCAATCGTTGCAGTGAAGGGGAAGTTGACAGGAATCTGGTAATCGATGGCCAGAGAGGTCTTCCACACCTGCGGCATCTTGAAGTTGGGGTCGACAGCGGAGATAGAAGAAGGAACGGTACCCATCTCAGGTGTCACATACGAGGGATAGCCCATGGAGAACAGTTTATTCTGCAGGGCAGCCACCGAGGCATGTCCATTTTCGGTCACCAAGCCACCGGCAAACTGGCTCATGTCGATATAACGGTTGCCGTTGGCATCTGTCGTGTAAGCGCCAGAGTAATTCTCAAAGCCCTTGGCAGCAGCATTGGTCTTGCCATCCCAAACCTTGGTTTTGGCATTGAGTTGTGCCTGATACTGCACCAGACCGCCGTTGGTAGGCATATTGGTGAAGAACACGAGAGGCAGACGGCCAGAGAAAAAGCCTGAACCGCCACGGATTTTGAGGCTCTTGTTGCCGAATACATCGTAGGTGAAGCCCAAACGCGGGGAGAAAGTGATGCTGGTATCAGGCCATTTGCCTGTATCAATATGACGGCCACTGTAATCAAGGTCGTAGATGGCCTTGTTGGTCATCAGGTCGCTGTTGTTGAAGAACAAGCCGTCGATACGGAGTCCGTAGGTCAGTTTGAATTTGTCGGTCACGTTCCAGTCGTCCTGGCCATAGATGCCAGCACGGTTGAACTGCACACGGGCGGCAGGCTTCGTCTCTCCGTCGTAGCCGTAGGTCAGACAGACAATCTCAGGAGCGGCACCATTCATGAAATCATCCATGCTGGTGTAACGATAATAACCTGTACCATTACGCATATACTGGTTGTCGGCCATCTGGTGCTCGAAGGTGACACCAGCCATGATTTTGTGCTTGCCCATGTAATAGGTCACGTCGTCCTTGATGTTCCAGATGGTGTTGTGCACGGCATTGTTCCATGTGAACAACTCATAACCCAATGCCATGTAGTTGTTGTCACCACCGTCGAGGATGTCGATGAACGGGAACTCTGAGGAGTTGGTGCCGCGGATATCGTCGAGTTTGGAGTATGTGGCCAGGAACTGGTTGGAGAGTTTGTCTGTCAGACGGCTGTTCAAGTCGACGGAGAAAGAGTGAACGAGGTTGTCCATCGAATACATCGAATTGGCAAATGCCATCGAATACTGCGACATACGGGCACCGCTCATACGTGTGCCACCGTCCATGGAGGTAGCGTTGGGAGCATTCCAGATGGTATTCTTGGTGTAGTTGTAACGCAGGGCCAGGTGATGCTTGTCGGTGATGTTCCAATCCAAGCGGGCCAGCAACTTGTAATTGCTCTCATCAGCGGGGAAACTGGTCCAACTGCCTGTGTTGTAACCATACTTGTTCTTGACAAAGTTGGAGATGGTCTCCAAGTCAGAGAGGGTGGTACGCGAGATGTTCTGTGCCACATCTGCCACACCGTTCTTTGAACCACGCCAAGGAGAGGAGATGGTCGGAGTCTTGATCATCTCACCATTGACGAAGAAGAAGAGTTTGTTCTTGATGATGGGTCCGCCAAGCGACAAACCGTAAGTTGTCTGGCGGTCCTTCTCACGTGCTGTGGGCAAAGCCACCTTATCAACCACATCACCACGCAGGTTCTCGTTGCGGTGATAGATATAGGCAGAACCCTTGAAGGTGTTGGTACCCGACTTCGTAATGGCGTTGACACCACCACCGATGAAGTTGGTCTGGCGCACGTCATAAGGAGAAATCACCACCTGCAGTTCCTCAATAGCATCGAGAGAAACGGGGTTGCCACCGCCAGGCAGTTTGTCTGAAAGACCGAAGTTATTGTTGAAGTTGGCACCGTCAATGGTGAAGTTGGCCGTACGACCATCAGCACCGACAAAACTCATGCCGTTGCCACCATAGGGGGAGAGGCGTGTGACATCAGTGATGCTGCGGCTGACAGTAGGCAGGTTGGTAATCTGCGCATTGGTAATGTTGGTAGCAGCACCTGTCTTCTCAACGGAAAACTTGGAAGCCCTTCCGGAGACAACCACTTCCGACAGTTCATTGGCATCCTCTGAGAGTTCCACATCGACTTTTGAAGTCTCTGCGAGTTGAAGGGTAACGCCCCTTACGGTCATGGTCTGATAACCGATGTAGGAAACAGTCACTGAGTACGGACCACCAGTACGCATACCCTGGATGTTGTAGAGTCCGTCGATGTTGGTCACGGCAGCGTAGCGTGTGCCCGAAGGCTCATGCACGGCTTGCACAGTGGCGCCAATCACCGTTTCGTCAGTACCTTTCAATGTCACTCGTCCACTCAGAGAGGAAGTCGTGACCTGAGCCATCATACTGGTGACAGACATCAGCACAATGGACATCAGCAAGAAAAATCTTTTCTGCATAGTTTAGTAAAAATTAATTAAAAAACAAGACATTTTCAATGTCCGATCTCAAATATGGATGCAAAATTAGGTAAAAATTTGAATATTATAATTATAAAAATGTTAAAAAGTACATTTTTCGAGAGTATTCCTAAAAAACGCAAAATATCCCCGATTTATTCGTTTATTCGCATAATATTAAGTAACTTTGCCCGATTTATTTTTTTGATGTACAAAAACCACAAGATTTTTTGATGAACGTAATTACGAAAACAGTATCATTGCCAGATGGAAGAACCATCAGCATTGAGACCGGGAAAGTGGCAAAGCAGGCAGACGGCAGCGTCATGCTCCGCATGGGCAATACGGTGTTGCTCGCCACTGTTTGTGCCGCAAAAGATGCAGTTCCCGGAACCGATTTCATGCCTTTACAGGTCGACTACCGAGAGTTGTATGCCTCAGCCGGACGTTTCCCCGGCGGTTTCACCCGTCGCGAGGGCAAGCCGGGCGACAACGAGATTCTCACGTCACGCCTGGTGGACCGTGTGCTCCGCCCGCTGTTCCCCTCCAACTACCATGCCGAGGTTTATGTGAACGTGCTTCTTTTCTCCGCTGACGGAGTCGACCAGCCTGACGCATTGGCCGGTTTTGCAGCATCTGCCGCTCTGGCCTGCTCAGATATCCCCTTTGAGTGCCCGATTTCCGAGGTACGCGTTGCCCGCATCAACGGCGAGTATGTAGTGAACCCCACCTTTGCCCAAATGAAGGAAGCCGACATGGACATCATGGTCGGAGCCTCCGCAGAGAACATCATGATGGTGGAGGGCGAGATGAAGGAAGTGAGCGAGCAAGACCTGCTTGCCGCCCTGAAAGTGGCTATGGACGCCATCCGTCCGATGTGCGAGTTGCAAACCGAACTGTCCAAGGAACTGGGCAAGGACGTGAAGCGTGAGTACGACCATGAAGTGAATGACGAGGAACTGCGCGAGCAGATGAACAAGGAACTGTACCAGCCCGCCTACGACGTGACGAAGCAAGCCCTTGAGAAGCATGCCCGTGCCGAGGCTTTCGACAAGATCCTCGCCGACTTCAAGGAGGCATACGCCGCTGCCCACAGCGACCTCACCGAGGACGAACTGGCAGAGAAGAACGACATGATGGACCGCTACTACCACGATGTGATGCGCGATGCCATGCGCCGCTGCATCCTCGACGAGGGCATCCGTCTCGATGGCCGCAAGACCGATGAGATCCGCCCCATCTGGTGCGAGGTGTCTCCGCTGCCCATGCCTCACGGAAGTTCTATCTTCACCCGTGGCGAGACACAGTCTCTGACCACCTGCACCCTGGGCACCAAACTTGATGAGAAACTGGTGGACGACGTGCTTGACCGCAGTTACATGCGCTTCCTGCTCCACTACAACTTCCCGCCATTCTGCACCGGCGAGGCAAAGGCACAGCGCTCTGTGGGCCGCCGCGAGATCGGTCACGGTCACCTGGCATGGCGCGCCCTGAAGGAGATGATTCCAGAAGACTTCCCCTATACCGTACGTCTGGTGAGTGAGATTCTTGAGAGCAACGGTTCATCGTCGATGGCCACCGTCTGCGCCGGCACACTGGCTTTGATGGATGCAGGTGTCCCGATGAAGAAGCCTGTGAGCGGCATCGCCATGGGTCTGATCAAGAACCCCGGAGAAGATAAATATGCCGTGCTCAGCGACATCCTCGGCGACGAGGACCACCTGGGTGATATGGACTTCAAGACCACTGGCACCGTTGACGGTCTGACCGCCACTCAGATGGACATCAAGTGCGACGGATTGAGTTTCGACATCCTGGAGAAAGCCCTTATGCAGGCCAAGGCTGGCCGTGAGCATATCCTCGGCAAACTCACCGAGACCATTGCTGAGCCTCGTCCCGAACTTAAGCCGCATGTACCCCGCATCGTTGCCTTCGAGATTCCGAAGGAGTTCATCGGTGCCGTCATCGGCCCGGGCGGAAAGATTATCCAGCAGATGCAGGAGGATACTGGTGCCACCATCACCATCGACGAGGAAGACGGCGTGGGCAAGGTGCAGGTGAGTGCTCCCGACAAGGAGAGCATCGACGCTGCCATTGCCAAGATCAAGTCGATTGTCGCCATCCCCGAGGTGGGTGAGGTGTATGAGGGCACTGTCCGCTCCATCATGCCTTACGGCTGCTTCGTGGAGATCATGCCTGGCAAGGATGGTCTGCTCCACATCTCCGAGATTGAGTGGAAGCGCCTCGAGACCGTTGAGGACGCCGGCATCAAGGAGGGTGACAAGATCAAGGTGAAACTGATGGAGATTGACCCGAAGACCGGTAAATACAAACTCTCACACCGTGTGCTGGAGCCCAAACCAGAGGGCTATGCAGAGCGTGAGCGCCGTCCGCGCCCCGAGCGTGGCAGCCGTGAGAACCGCGAAAACCGCCAGGGAGGCAACGGTGGCAACCGTGAGAACCGCCAGGGTGGCAACAATGGTTGCAACCGTCAGCAGAACAACGGAGGACATCAAAACCGCCAGCCGCGCCGCAACGACTACCGCGATCCGCTGGCAGAGCGTGAGCCCCGCGACTTCAACGACAGTCTCGACCATCAGGACTTCGACTGATGATTTCCACCTTATTACATAAATAATAGAATCCCCGCCTCGGATGAGACGGGGATCTTTAATATTATTTGCATACAGGACGAATGTAGCAGGCCGAACACTGATCTTTCCCTAAAACTTCTTCAAAGTCGTTGCCATCAGACTCGCTGGGTCCAATCCATAAACTTTCGGATGTGCCTTTTTTCAAGTGAGTGGCAGTCCAATAATGAGTCAAAACTGGAATTTCCCCGATTCCATCTTCAACAAAGAAATCAACAGGAATAGCAATGGAAACCTTGTTCTTCCCATAAAAGACATATACAGGTTTGCCCTTTATCTCTTTCATTTCATGAGTGCATTTTGAAAGTAACTCCTCCATTTCTGCTTTGGTAGGCATACGCCAGTTGCCACCCCATTTTGCCCGGGCCACATCATTTTTTGTACCACTGATATTCTCGCCGATGTCCTTGTAGGTTTTTGTCTTAGAATCATAGTAGGCATAATTGTCGTTACCAGCCACTTCTTCACTAACAGAGGTTTCGCCCCACTGATAGGTGTTCCCCAAATCATAAGGAGTGGCGGCTCCAACATTACAGCAGGCCCACTTCGTGCCACTAGGCATACCGAGATCAATCATGTGAGGATGCTTGTTGTTGGGGCATTTCACACCTTGTGCCATTGCGACTACATTTATAGCCAACAAAGCTATCATTGTCAAAACATTATTTCTCATAATCGTTATTCTTTTTATGTTGTTAGACTTTCTTGCTATTCCATAATTGGATTCTGTCTTCATTGCGATGCATCAATCTATTTCCAAGCATGATTTGGGCACCTCTATAATTTCTCCTCGTCCATAAAATTGTTTCTTCCAGTCGTAATCATAATGAGTAGTATATGCCAAGTCTTTCCAACCAGTGTATTGGCTGGCAGGGATGTATAAAGTAAGGAGGCCCTTCAATACCACCCTGTCAATATATACTTTGCATTTATCCCCATATATAGCAGTTACTCTACCATAGTATCCAGAGCCTTTCGTCCACATGAAACATTTCACATGACATCCTTCATATAGCGTCCGGGAAGTGCTTGAACTTGAGGAGGAGGAAGATGAGCTGGAAGATAACGATGAAGATTTGGAAGAACTATTGGAAGATTTGGAAGAACTATTAATCAAAGCCACTGCCCCGGCAATTATGGCACCAGCCACAAATAATGTTCCGAAAGAGCTTTTTTGCGTGTAGGAACTATTTGAAGCCATTTTTTTCCTTTGCCCTATTACCTTCCAGTTTTCATCAACAAAGTAGTCATATCCATTATATTTTACACGGGCGAAGCATTCATCGCGAACTTTTGTATAATCGCCAATCATTGCAAGTGGATACCTGTATTCATCCTGCAAATATATTGCATCGTAAACAAACGGTCTGACTGTGTTACCATAAAAGTCAATCAACCCTTCTTTGCCGTTAGCTTTAGCTGAAATCACACCATTTCTTGTTTTTCCGCCAATATGCTCAAAAACAAAAGGAGCCACTGTTTGTCCCCTGACATTGATTATGCCATACTTTCCATTGTCAATTTGCGCTATATACAAATTATTCGGAAGATATTTCCAACCGATATTTTTATACTTAAATGGCACAACCACATCTCCATTAGTATTGAAGATGCCATATAGGTTGTTTTCGTTTCTTGCAACGGCGAACCCATTTCTAGTGCTTGAAAATCCTGCAGAGAAAAAATATTTGCATGGTTGTACATATTTATCTATCCTATGGTTGTATATGCCTTGTCTTCCGTTAGCGTCTTTCACAATTTGCATAGGTTCTCCTTTACTATTGTAAAAGTCATAATAAGAGTTTTGGGAAAAGGCGACAAGACTGCCAAGAAGGACCAAAGCTATGATTATTGTCTTTTTTATCATTATACCAAACCCTTGGTTTGTGTCGGGCACAACATCTAAATGATTATTCCTTCACTTTTATTATACAAAATGGTATTCATGTCATTTCTCAAAGCCATTTATTCAGAAAGGGCCAAACGGAACCCCCATTCTGAAAGCTTGTCTTTGGGTGAAATCACCCCAATATCAGCAATAACACATTGATTAACACGAGAACTGTAGCCTCCGCCTTTGACAATATATTTGCCATGCTCTGACTTGGATTTGGACCTTGTGTATTTCGTATTTGTTATCTCTGCAACATTTCCAGTCATATCATAGATCCCAAGCTCATTTGGAACTTTTTCTGCTACCATGTGTGTCTTGCATTCATTTTCACGAATTTCAAAACCGCTGAAGTCTTTGCCCAAATGCTTCTTTCCGCTATTCTGGGCATACCACGCAACATCCTCAATATTATTACTTCCCGCAAACCTTGTAGCTTTCGCCTTCTTGCCTCCACGGGCAGCATATTCCCACTCTTCCTCCGTAGGCAGACGGAACTTGCGGTTTGTAAGCTTGTTTAGTTTCTGTATGAATTCCTTACAATCTTGCCAACTCACATTTTCCACGGGATAGTATTTTGTAAATTCAGACAATGGATGCTTAAACACAGATGGAGATGTTCCCATTACTGCTTTCCACAATCCTTGGGTAACCTCTGTTTCTCCAATGAAGAACGTTCCTACAGTTGCCTCCCTGACTGGCTCGGAAGCCAAGACCTCACCTTGGTCTGGAGTTGCACCCATCTTGAAAGTGCCACCTTCTACTTTCACCATTTTAAATGGAACGCCATTAACGGTGAATGTTTCCATTGTCTGCGCGGTTGCTCCCATTGTCATAGCCAACAACGCAATAATTGATATAACATTTTTTTTCATAATCGTAATTCTTTTTATATTGTTAGTTTTCCTGTAAATCTATATGCATTTATTGATTGATTTCCAATAATTATACCACATCGGGCCAACAGGTATATAATTCCCTAAATAAAAGCCCGTAGGCAAGCGGGTGCAAAGGCTGTAGAGGGAAGAGGTTACGAACCCTATGAATCAGCAATACAAATCGGGGTCAAACCCTATATAATTGCCTTAACTTTTTATTCGTATTCCATACTGGGAATGACGACGGCTCTGACATTTCTGCCCCCACAACGACTGGCACTTTTGGAAACTTTCCCTTTATCAATAGTATCTGTTCCCCAATAATAAGAGGTATCTGGAACTATGGTCTGAAGCTCAGATGACCAATATTCACATTCCCCACTGGCATAATGATAAAAACGATAATATTCTCCTCCGGCAGGAAGAAACATCGTTCGCCCATTAGTACCTGTGAATTTCAGACCGTTAACCCCGTTCTCTGTCGCCTGTTCTACTTTACAATACCTGAATAACTCATTGATTGTTGTTTTATCTGGCATCACCCACTCACCTCCCCATTTGACATGAGCCACATCGTATTCGGTGCCGGAGATGTTGGAACCGATGTCTTTATATGAAGATGAAGACATGTTATAATGGATGTGATTATCGACATCATAATAGTCCTTTTCCGTAGTCTCGCCCCAGGCATAGTAACCTCCGATGTCATCAGGCTTGACTGCCCCCACATTGCAGCAAGACCACTTGGTGCCGCTGGGAAGACCAAGGTCTATCATGTGCGGGTGTTCATCATCAGGGCAGGATTCATAAAACACTTCTCCTTCACCGCCATTTTCTTTGAAAGGTTTCGCCCTAACAAAAATCATTGGCCTCATCAATATTTTATTCGCAAAATTCTCATCATTGGCTGCCTCAATACAATAAACCCCATTTTCGGATAGATCAATGGTAACCTTTCCATAATAACCAGTTTCACTTTTCTTCTTTTTTAATGAGTATACCTTTGGAGATGCATCAGACCTTAATGGAATTGATTTCAGAAAGATCTCCTTTGGATACAAATCCCCGCTATACCCCCTATTATCTTTCATATATATATTTAACTTGACACTTTTGTCATTCAGGGAAAGAATACCTGAATATTTATCTGCATACAAATAGCATAAGCCATGCCGATAATACTCAGGAACATCTGTGAAACGATAGGGAGGAGCAGGCTCATCATGATAATACCTGTATTTAAACTGTCCCTCAAATTGGTGCTGCATCCATGCTTTTGTTATTAGGTCTCTTTGCCATGTGTCTTCCTCTCTTCCTATTATTTCGTAATAAGGACTGTCCTGATCCCTTATATCTAGGGCGTCCGCCAGCGACTTGCCTCGCATCAGGTTATAGAACAAAAGAGTAGCGTGAGCCTGTGCCGTTGAATTACTTCCTGCCCAACCGACACACGTTCCGTATTTGTTGCCTTTGGTGTAGGCATCGCAAGAACCCATATATAGAATAACGTCGTTATTCAGTTTTATTGTGTTGACATTCACAGCACAATCATATCTTGCCTTGGCACCTATAACACCAAATCCCTCATTCCAAAAACGAGCAATAAGCGGAACCTTATTATGTTCAGAGGCATATTCATCAATAAATAATTTGTAATCAGCACTATTATTACACTTATCAAACTCCTCACCAATAGCAAAAAAAGAATTATTACCATCTACAAAACCATGCGACATGATAACTACGGCAATATAATCTGATGATGAACTCTTTACTTTTCGAAGATTGGCTATGGTCATTTTCTCATACGGATAGTATTCATAGTCATAGCCATGATGATATAGATCTATCATCATATATTCAAGCATCTTATTCTGCGTCGTTCGGGTGATTTGGTTGCTGAAATAGTTGAACACTGCAACCTTTTTTCTCGTACCACTTCTCACTTGAGACCTTGAATCCATCAAACGTTTCATTGCATCGGATGACACATTAGCAAGGTTTCCACCTTCTTTCTCTTCGTAGAATGGGTCTAAAAAAAGATTGGCAGGATATGCTGTTATGGTATCGTTATCCTTAAACTTGACGATTAAAGACTGATTATCATCCGTAGAGAAAGCGTCTTCAATAACAGCGTTATTCTTAAGTACGGCTGCTATGCCCTGAGCATCTACTTTTTTATTTGTGCTGATGAGTTGTTCAAGCTTAGAGGTTATATCTTCAACTGTCCCTGTCGCCAAATTACTGTTTGTACGTGCGATGTAGCTCACGTCTTCAATACTGCCACGGGCTGCCCCATCTGCATCCCACATATATCGAACTCCGGAAGACGTTCGGTCGCCGTATTGTTCCTGTTGAAAGATGAGGCTCGGCACCATCTGAGAGTTGCCGTTTTTGTCTGCCACAATGAACGAGGTCTGGCTTTGCGCCATCATCGTGACAGCGACAAAATGAATTAATACATAATAGATGATTCGTTTCATAGATAGAATGTCTCCTCCTTATTTCTTGATAAACTTGAATGACTGAGTACTGGTCTTGACGATATAGATGCCGCTTGGCAGGTGGCCGATGCTGACAACGGTCTCGCCCCCTGTAGCAGTGATCCGATTTTGCACAATACCGGCTGAATTATAGACGGTCACTTCTCCCTTCACACCTATCATCGTCAGCTTGTCAGAGGCCGCCCTGGCTATGATGTTGCCAGAAGGTCTGACGGGTTTGATATTATCTGTTCCATCCGACTGGAATGAAGCTTTTAGAATACCTTCAGCAAGAACTTCACCCGAAGTGGAAAGTATAGTGAAGTCATAGGCATCATCTACAGCCACAAAACTTCCAACGTTGGCCATAGATATTTGTTGTTCTTCACCATAAGCATTCTGGAAGACCAACACCCAGCCATCATCAGCCAAGATAGGCAGACTTAAGTTGAGCATGACAGTCAACAAAAACATACCGATAGTTTTCTGCCACCTTTTGTAAAACAAAGATTTCATCATTGTGGTTCTAGTTTTAACTATAGTTAGGCCTCCTCATGTGCCGACAGGACACCACTTTGGTTATATGTTAAAGCGTGGCACTGTATGCCTGCATCGTCGAACGGAGGTCCTAGGAAAACCCAACAAACAAGATGCAATGATAGCAGCCCACGCCATAGCGTGAGAACCATCATGCCTCCTCTTGTTTGCTTTCAGAAATTTCCTAGGTTTCCGTCCAACAAGAAAAGCATAACGCTTCTTCTAATTCCACGAAGATACGGCATTGGCATATTGTATACCTGATGCCGGGTAGGGCTCAATCATGTTACCGAAATAAAATGTTAAGCCCATAGATACTGCAAAAATAAAGAAAGCTAATGACTTTTCCAAACAATTATGAAGGAAAGTGAACAAAAAGAACAAAAAGGTACAATGCACTCTTGAAGAAATCCCTCTCAAATGCAATTTAGTAGCTAAATTTGGCGGGGTGAGATATTTTTTATATCTTCGCATCGTAATTATCAGTTGGCATCATCATGGGAACATACATCAATATTGGAAATGCCGGATTTAGGTCTGCCCGCAACAGCGAATATGTGGACAAGTCGGGGCTTATCAGCGTAGTTAACAAGTCTCTTTATACAGAACAACGCTTCAGTTGCGTAACCCGCTGTCGCCGCTTCGGAAAGTCGATGGCGGCAAAGATGCTTTGTGCTTATTACGACCATTCTGTCGACTCCCGTGCATTGTTCGAGGATCTAAACATAGCCAAAGACCCTTCGTTTGAGGAGCACCTGAACAAATACCCCGTTATCTACCTTGACCTAACTGAGTTCACCACCCGTTTCCATGATGACGACATCGTGGCCATCATGGATGCAAGACTCAGGGCTGATGTGCTTGAAGCCTATCCTGACACACCCGTCCGTGAGGGTGATGACCTAATGGACTGCCTTATCCGCATCGCTGCTGCCACTGGTGAGCAATTTGTCTTCATCATCGACGAGTGGGATGCCATCTGCCGTGAGTTCAAGCCAGGTACGCAAGCCATGGACCGCTATGTCAACTGGCTGCGGAGGATGTTCAAGGGTGTGAATGCCGCCAATGTTTTCGCCGGGGTATATATGACTGGTATCCTGCCCGTGAAGAAATACAGGACTGAGTCTGCCTTGAACAATTTCATCGAGTATTCGATGGTGGAGCCTCGCAAGATGGCCAGATTTTTCGGATTTACCAAGGATGAGGTTCGGATGCTGGCCGAGCGTCATGGAATGGACTTTGATATCTTGGAGAAATGGTATGACGGTTATCAGATAGGCGATGAGGAGTCG
>JAEEGL012415299.1_pt1 | contig 104428 bp, 103 predicted proteins | sample 9134231 | NCBI WGS metagenome assembly JAEEGL01 (sample SAMN16246548, study PRJNA631951) | gut metagenome | biome: gut microbiome; feature: rumen; material: fiber-attached | host: Bos | place: Iran: Karaj | collected 2018-10
AGTCAATCTTACTCTGGCAACTTTTCTTAATGCTGAGTTTGGTTTTTTAGGGGTTGTTGTGTAAACCCTTGTACATACTCCACGTCTTTGAGGACATTCCATCAAAGCCGGAGATTTTGTTTTGTCTGTTAGTTTTTTACGTTCTTGACGTACTAACTGATTAATTGTAGGCATTTTTTTCTCCTTTTTTTATTTCTACTAATCAACAAACCCGCCATATAATCCGGAACCCTTACTCATTCCGGCAGCGTTTTGTCATACTGAATTCATGTCTTGAATTCACATTTGTAATTCATAGCTTAGAATTCGCCGCCCTTGCCGTCAAATCCAGCACGAAAATTTCGACTAAGTGCTAAAATGATTCTAAGATAAACAATTATAGCTGTCAATAAGCTTGAAATTAAATTAATAATTTTTATTAATCAGAACATTATGAGTTTGAAATTCAATTTCATCATTTAAAGGAGTTAGTTTAATACCTAACGCAAGCTCCAGCAAATAGTCGGCAAAATGCGGATTTTTTGGCAAAAACGAACCGTGCATATATGTTCCGAATACGTTTTTATACCTTGCCCCCTCAGTTTTGTCAACTCCGTTATTTCCGTTTCCTATAACCGTTGTTCCTATTGGGTTGGTATTTCCTTGTAAATATGTAAGTCCGCTGTGATTTTCAAATCCGACAAGAGTATTCGGTTCAACTATATTTGTTTTAATTGTGACATTACCTATAAAACGTTTGTTTCCTGCAATAGTGTATGCATCAAGTAAACTTATACCGTTTAAACGCTCGCTGCCACTAGGTTGATAATAATGTCCGAATAATTGATATCCTCCGCAAATACCAAGAAAAACCGCTCCTCTGTCACGCTCTGATATTAAAAAATCTTTATGCTTTTGTATTTCTTTTGAAACTTCAATTTGCTGCAAATCCTGTCCGCCACCCATAAAATATATATCATGCGGAGTGATTTTGTCCCCTATTTCAATATTATCAATTATAACTTCAATATCTCTCCATTCGCAACGCTTTCTCAGAGTAATTATATTGCCGTTATCGCCATATATATTCAAAAGTTTCGGATATAAATGAGCAAGCCTTAATTGTTTCATACTGCAAGTTCCTGAAGCACTTTTACGGTTTTTTGTTTTTTGTTTGTATGTATCTTAATATATTCATCCAGTAAGTCAAAACAAACCTGACAAACTTTTTCAGTTGCTTTTTTGTCGTAATCACTTTCATAATTAAAATCAAACTGAAGCATAGCTTGCAAAAAATCCCGTATTTTATGGTGCATTTTTAATTTGACACCGAACGTTTCGTTGCAGTCATGGCAAATAACTCCGCCCATTTTAGATGAAAAATACATATCTTCATCAAGAATTTGTTCTCTGCAACACAAACAACTGTCTAATTCTACACAAAACCCCATAAATAAAAGAATTTTAAGTTGAAATTTTATAGCTGCTATTAAAGCATCTTTTTTTGTTTCGGATTCGGATATTTTATTAAGAGCCTTATATAAAAGTTCATAAATTTCTTTGGATGCACATTCCGAACCCTCACCAAGATTTACAATTAATTCTGTTATATAAGATGAATATAAGAGTTTATCTATATCTTCTCTCGATTTTTTAAAACTATTAAGAGTTTGGGCTTGTATAATTGTATCCATCGAGCGTCCCTTTAAGAGCTGCAGCGTATTTGCAACAAGCAAATCCATTCTGGCTCCAAGCTTACTTTTAGGTTTTTTTATGCCTTTTGCAACCCCTTTTATCAAGCCTTTTTCTTTCGAATACATTAAAATTATTTTATCTGCATCATTTAAATTATAAGACTTTAAATTAATAGCATCTGTGACATAATTATTCATAATAATTCTTTGTTCCCTGATAAACTCCTCTGAACATTTTTTCCAGCTCGTTCGTATCGTTTGATGCATCAAGAGCTTCTGATTCGGATAATTTATTTTGTGATACAAGTTTTAACAAAGACGAATTCATTGACACCATATCATCAATATTATTTGAAGCCAAAAGTTCATATATTTCATCAGGTTTATCTTTGGAAATATAATCTTTAATTGTCGGTGTTGTAACCATAATTTCACATGCCGGATAGCGTTTATCATTTTGCTCCGAATATACAAGTTTTTGTGCAATAGTTGCCCTCAAAGTCTCTGCCAGTTGTTTTCTTGCAAGAAAACGATTAGACTCATCAAACATATTAACTATACGATTTATGGTTTGAACAGCATCATTTGTATGAAGTGTGGATAAAACCAAGTGCCCCGTCTCAGCTGCTTTTAATGCGGCCGACATTGTATCCATGTCTCGTATTTCACCAATAAATATTACATCCGGGTCCTGTCTGAGTGCATATTTTATACCATCAGAAAAAGAATCCGTATCTACTCCGACCTGACGCTGAGAAATTATACTTTTTGTACTTTTAAAAACATATTCGATCGGATCTTCAATAGTTACAATATGTTTTGCATATGTCAAAGAAATTTGATTAACTAATGAAGCTAAAGTGGTTGATTTTCCGCTACCGGTCGGACCTGTTACGAGGATTATACCGTTCTGGCAATTTATAACAGAGTTCAAAATATCCGGCAACTCGAGTTCCGCAAGATTAGGAATTCCGTATGGAATATTTCTTATAACCAAACCCGGTTGACCAAGCTGCCTGTTATAATTTACTCTGAAACGTGAACAATTTTTAATCTCATACATAAAATCTATGTCCGTTTTAGAAAGAATTGAATCTCTTATTGCTACCGGTGCAATATCCAAAATAGCCGCATCCAAATCATCTTTTGTAAGAACATCCATGGAAATTTTTTTTATTGAGCCATTTTTCCTTATATATGGAGCATATCCGACTTTTAAATGTTCATCAGATGCATTTGTTGCTACTGCACTTCTCAAAAATTTTACTATGTTAAATTCACTCATAACAAACTCTCCCAATCTTATATTATAGTATCATTTGAAATTTATTTTGACAATATAAATTTACATAACAAAAGAGGGTGACCAAAAAGTCACCCTCTTTTATTTAATAACTTTATTATGCAACTTCTATTGCACTTACAGGGCATGCATCAGCAGCTTCTTTAACGCAGTCTTCATTACCTGAAATACCTGCTGATTTTACAGAAGCTGTTCCGTCCACAGCAAATACCGCATCACAAATAGATTCGCATGCACCGCAACCTATGCAAGAGTCATTAATTTTTACGTCCATATCTTTCTCCTTTTCAAAAATTTATATACAACTCCCTTTCTCGGGAACTTTCTATCTAATTATACAACTAAATTTGAAAATTAAAATAGCCAGTCGTTAACCCTTTTGGCTATTGAATCAAAGCCCAATGTTAAACCCAAATTATTGAGTTTATTACAAAAAAACTTAATATATTGTAACAAAATAGCAATTTTTCAATGTTTGCTTTCTTTATATATATAGCGAGGATTAAATGGTACTGCAAACAGGATTTAAAACATTTGCACAAGTAATACGTGCCGGAATGATTCCAAAAGCTTCAGGAGTAATGCGTAAAACTGCAAGCTTAAATATCAGTTCGGTTAACAATATTGCAGAAGATGTTTATTCTTTCGGGCATTCTTCTAAAGTTTTGGAAAACATTAGAGAATTGATTACCACACATGCACCGATAGACCGACAGGAAGCTTTAATTTCAAAATTTAATAAATATGCTCAGGACGAATCAGGATTGAAGGTTATTGAATCATTAATGGAAGGTATTAATAAATCCGTACCTAACATACAAGGTAAAAAATTAATTAAGAATTATAATCGTTGTTTTAATAATCTTATTAAGCTTCAAGAAAATAATCCAGAGGAATTCAAGTTAATGTTGGATGGCGGATTTTTTGATTTGGTAAGACAAGGTAAAATACATCCGAGAAATTTTGATACAAATATGTCTAATGCAAGAATATCCCGTTCTTTGTTGGCAGATTTAAGAAAAGTAAAAAACGGCGAAGATTTTGTTCCGGATTTAAGTAAATATTCATTTGAAGAAATAAGAAATCTGGTAAAAAATGGCGAAACTTACATGAAAGAGGGCAAATTGTTTACTAATCATAATGGTGTAGTAGAAGAAATAGCCTTATCAAAAGAAAAATTTTTGGAATTATTTCCTCCTGTTTTGAGAAATATATCGAATCAAGGACCAATAGGTAATTGCTGGATAGTAAGCAGATTAGATAATTTGATTTCTACGGAATCAGGAAAGGCCGGTATTTATAAGTTATTTAGACAATCCGGCGATGATATATTTGTTAAGTTCCCTGGTTGTGAAAAGGAGATATTATTTCCCGGGGGCAGGGTTTTGCAGACAAAAAAGAAAATTAAGTCCCTAAAGGGTACGGAAATGCTTGAGCAGGCTTTAGCAGTACATTTAGGTAATAAATATACTTCAAATGTTACTAACATTGAAGAATTTTCAAATAATGTTGATAAATTAATGAAAATATTAATAGCTAAAAATATTCATTTACGTTTAGGTAAAAATAATTTGGAAGTTTTAAACCTAATTTCAAATGAAACTATAGATTCTGTAGCTGTCAAATCAATTTATAATATATATGCCCCAAAACCATCTTTTCTTCGGGTTTTTCTCGATATGTTTGGTATTTGTAGGCGAAAAACGATTGCGAATAATCGAAAAATTATGAAAGATTTAATTAATAATCAGGCAAATAATGATAATCTTAAAATAGGTGTAGATTTTATTAATAATATGCCACCAGAGTATTCAGATTTATATAATATGGTTTCTCATCATGAGTTAACCTTAAAAGGAATCAAAGGAGATACGTGTTATATATCAAATCCATGGTATAACTGGATTGAAAAAGGTGTCGATAAAGAAACTTTATTAAAATATATATGCTCTATGCGGGTTCCTTTTGTTTGGGGGTAGCAGCCAATTAAAATAGCCAATCAGAAACTCTTTTGGCTATTGAATCAAAGCCCAGAGTAAGACCTAAATCTTTTGATTCAATCCCTTTTGAATAATATAAAACCGGTACATATTCTCTTGTATGGTCAGTTCCCTCTACTGTCGGATCACATCCGTGGTCGGCAGTTATTATTAATAAATCATTTTCGTTAATCAAAGGCAGAATGGTTTCCAAATAATCATCAATTTCCTCAATCGCTTTTCCGTAACCTTCAGCATTATTTCTGTGTCCGAAAAGCATATCTGTATCTACAAGATTTGTAAATATAATTTCTTTGCTATCATCCGTTATATTTACCCCATCATATTTAATTTCATCCAACGGCAAAGTCCCGTTGATTGCCTTAATTGTAAGTTCCAATCCTTCTTTGTTAGAGCCTGTATGAATAGCATGTGTAATACCTTTTTTAGAAAATATATCTTCAATTTTCCCTATTCCTATAACTTTTGCCCCTGCTTGTTTAATCTTATCTAAGACGGTATCTTTAGGCGGTTCCATTGAATAATCCCGTCTGTCTTTAGAAATCCTTGTCGGCTTGCCATCTATAACTTTATAAGGTCTTGCAATAACTCTTGCGACATTATAATTTCCTTCATCCAACAATTTACGTGCAATTTTGCACCAGTCATACAAAGTCTCAAGCGGAATTATGTCGGTATCAACCGCAATTTGATAGACACTATCTGCTGAAGTATACACTATAGGAAACTTTGTCTTATGATGTTCTTCATTTAATTCTTCAATTATTGCTGTGCCGCTTGCGGGAATGTTTGCTAATATTCCTCCGCATTTTGTTTCTTTTACAAATTTATTAATAAGCTCTTTTGGAAATCCGTCAGGGAATGTTGCAAACGGCTTTTCACTTACCAATCCTGCTATTTCCCAGTGTCCTGTTGTCGTATCCTTGCCTTTAGATTTTTCCTGAAGGGTTCCGTATTGAGCAATCGGTGTAGCGGTTTGTGCTATACCCTCAAATTCCTGAATATTACCCAATCCCATTGCTTCCATAACAGGCAAATCCAAGCCATTATTAAAATGACAAACATTTCTTAGGGTGTTACATTTTTCGGTATCACCAAATTCTTTGCAATCCGGCATAGCTCCGATTCCCATTGAATCAATAACAATAATTATTGCTCTTTTTTTCATAAAATTTCCTCCAAGACATTCTGATTATAACATAATTTGCTTATCTAAGTCTTTTTACATTTCGAAAAATGTCATTTGTTCCGAAATTTAAACCCTATATCACACCTACAATCAGTGCGGAATATGATATCAAAGACGTAGGAACAGTCGGAGCTAAGGCGAGCCTCGACGGTGCATCAGTGACTTTTTCAAGAAGAATAAAATAGATATTCAAATACTTGCGAGATAATTAATTTTTTTCAGGTTTTATTTGCGATTGCTTTTTGAACTCACCATTTTTACAATTGTAAAGAATTGTAAACAATAAAAAAAAACATGAAATTCTGACAAAAAAAAATACTTTATATATATGTAAGACAAAGAAAAATAAAGACACGAGAGGAAGTCGAATATGGCTACACTGGCAATATACGATATCAACGCCTACGCTACACAAATTTCCAAAGAGTTTTTTATAGACGAGGCCGACCACGAAAACGATAAATCCTATATACTGCAAGATGAAATGAACCTGTTTGCATTAGATTTGAAAAATCGAGTGACATTTATTTCCAGAACAAAAACATAAATATCTATAAATCATTATTTTAATTCCCCAAACTTACTTATCTTAGTGCCTTATTCAAAAATAAGGCATTTTTTTTGTTGTTTTTATTTTCCTGTGGGCTATAATATTCTTATAGCCTTTGGGGACTTGTAAATCAATGAAGAGATATTTAGTTTTATTTTTGATGTTTTTATTAACCGAATTTTGTAATTGCGTATTTGCAGGAAATATTTATGAACCCTACACACCGGGACTTAATGAAATAATATTCAGTGAATCAATGTACAATATTGATTCAATTGACCCGGCTGCATCCACAAATTCAAAAGGCGCAAATTACCCAGGGCTAAGAGGAGCAAATCAACTAATAATCTATACTTCAAATTATGGCTGCAAGACAGGTACCAATGAATACGGGACAGAAGCCATAGTTACAGGAGATACTGTAAGTTCTCTAAGCGGAGCAGACTCTCTTATCCCGTTTGACGGGATTGTAATAAGCGGACACGGCAAGGCAAAAACATGGATTAATGAACATATTATGGTCGGTTCAAAAGTATATGTAAACCTTGAAGACAAAACCATAACTTCATACATAACTTCCGATACTTTTTTATATGCTGCTCAAGAAAGAGTAAAAGAAGTTCAAGATATGCTTGCCTTTTATTGCAGAAACTGTATGAATTACAACAGTAAAAGAACCGAACAAAATTTAACCAAAGCTCAGGAATATATATACAAAGCACAAAAAGAGAGTGAAGAATCCCAAAAATATTCTTCAAAGGCTATTGAATATGCTAATTTAGCAATGTCTACAGTCATTCCATATAACTCAGGTGAGTTAAAGGGTGTTTGGATAAGACCTGAATACTATTCTAAAAAAGATATTGAATCGGTTTTGGATAATATCTCCAATATGGGCATTAATAACATATTTGTTGAAACATACTATCACGGAAAAACGATCTTCCCTTCAAAAACAATGGAAAGATATGGATTTATTAAACAATATGAAGATTTTACAGGATTTGACCCTCTCAAAATATGGATAAATGAAGCCCACAAAAGAGGGATAAAGGTTCATGTATGGTTTCAGACATTTTATGTAGGAAATAAACCGCCGGAAACAAACCCAATGTATATTTTGTCTCAACGTCCGGAATGGGCAAACAGACAGAAAAAGAATGCCTTTGACGGAACTATACCTTATTCCGTTTCCGAACACAACGGTTATTTTATTGATCCGGCTAACCCGGAAGTACAGGCATTTTTATATGAACTTATTTGTGAGATAGTTAACAAATACAAACCGGACGGAATAAATCTTGATTATATTCGTTATCCTCAATCACTTACTCCTAATTATTCAAATTATGACCAATCCAATTGGGGATACACAGAATTTGCCAGAAAAGAATTTAAAGATGCCTATGGAATTGACCCTGTAGAATTATCTGTAAATGATTCATTATGGGATTTCTGGAGATTTTACCGTTGTTCAAAAGTGACAAATTTTGTAAGAAAAGTCAGTTGCTTATGTCGTGCCAACAGAGTTATGCTGACAGCTGTTATATTCCCGAGCGTTTCGGGAGCCATGAATACAAAACTTCAGGATTGGAGAACATGGTCTGCAAATAATTTTGTGGACGGATTCACTCCTTTATTTTTAACGTGTGATGACAAAACTGCCGCAGGCCAAATTGAAGAAGTGTTGAGAAATAAATCTTCAAGCACAAAACTTTTCGCAGGCTTGTTTGTTGCATTTATGAACGGTGCAAATACGGATTTGATAAAACAGATACACGTTGCAAGAACTTATAATCTTAGCGGTGTAATAATATTTGATTATGCACATTTGGGACAAGGGTATGTCGATACTCTTACTCAAAGTATTTTAAAGCAAAACAAAAGAGATATAACAGTCAGCGGATATAGCTATACTAAACCGGACAAAATTATGCAGTACGAATCAAAAGGAAATGCCCGTGGACAATAATGAGAATAAGACAGCAAGAAAATTTTTAGGTATTTGGTTTGACTGCTGCGGAACGTATGGCAGAATATATAAAACCAAAGACGGGACTATGTACAAAGGCAGATGCCCAAAATGTCTGAGACATGTACAAGTTCGTATCGGAGGAGAAGGAACAAACAGGAGGTTTTTTCGTGGAAGTTAGTTTAGAAAATTTGAGAAAAGAAAATGAAGTTTTGGATATTTTTTGTAATCTGGTTTCAATACCGTCACCTTCATTAAAAGAGGAAAAGGTTATCGAATGGATATTAAGTTTTTGTTCGGATAATGATATTGAAGCAAGGCAGGATAACTACGGAAATGTTTACATAAAAGTACCTGCTACGGACAATTCAAAAGAGCCTATTATGTTATCTTCCCACATGGATGTCGTAGGGGACGACAGTCCGATTGATATTTACCTTGATAAAGAAGACTTTATTCACGCTAAAGGAAGAACATTGGGGGCTGATGATAAAGTTGGCGTTGCTTGTGCATTAAAATTAGCAAAGGATCTAAAACAGAATGCAGATTTCCAAACACATGGCGGTCTCGAAATAACGTTTACACGTGATGAAGAAACGGGCATGAGCGGAGTTGAACATGTTGAGTTTGGTAAGATTCAATCTAAATATATTCTGGTCTGTGATGCGGATAAACTCGGACAATTACAAATCTCGGGTGCAAGTTATACTAATGCAAAAATCACTGTAAAGGGGTTAAAAGGCGGTCATTCAGGAATTGATATAGGAGATAAAACAAGGCTTAATGCAGCTAAACTTATTGCCGAATTGCTTGCCGAATTTCCTCAAGGTGCTTATTATACTGACGAAACAGGTGTAATAACTTCCTGTAACCTTGGTGCAATTGTAGCAGGCGGAATCCAAAACTCTGTTGCATCAATTGCGGAAAAAGGAATTAAGACGAATGATTATATAACGGAAATAATGAAAAAGACATCCACAAATATAATAAATACTTTAGGAATGGCATCTTATTCAATAAGAAGTGCTTCTGTTGCTAAAGAAAATGAACTTAAAGCTTTGATGCAGTCTATTGTTGATAAGTTTAATCAAAAATATCAAGGATTAGCAGAAGCAATTATCGAATTTGAAGTTCATTTGCTTCCGTTTGAGAAAGCAGAGGATGACAGGATAGAAAAAGCTCATACTCGAGCTTGTGAAACGGCAGGAATAAAGAATGATATTTCATCTTTCCATGCAGGTGCGGAAACTCATATATATTGCCACAACAAAAACGCAAAAGGTGAAACCTTTATGCCTGTTCTTTTAGGACTTGCAGATGTTTATAATATGCACTCCGCAGAAGAGAAAGTAGATTATAAAACTTTGCTGAAGGGTTATGAAATAATAAGAAATACGTTTATTGAATTTAATAAAGCTTAATATAAGCTAGCAAAAATATTTTTTTCGGGTTTTAGTATATATAAAGTAAAGGATGAATTATGAATATAAGTATAAACCCATTTAAGAACAGAAATGTCGCAAAAAAAGGTATCAGACAAATTCCGAAAGCAAATATTTCGGCAATAAAAAACAAAAAGTTGCACAACAAAATGGCTTCAATGCAGAACTCATTGGACTATATGGCTTCGCATTTCAATATAAATTTTTATATTTACGAATTGCCTATATCAAAAGAATGTTTTGTCACTTGCCAAAAAGGTAAAAATATCGCAATAAGTGAGGATATAGGCATTAAAGATGAAAATTCAACAATGGCAAGAAAAATATATGAAGCCGCGAGCAAAGTTTTAAAAACAAAGGAGAAATAATGAAATTAAGTATAAATCCATTTAACTTAAGGCCACAAGTAAAAAGGTTGATTAACAGACCAAAGCATGTGATGATACCTGCGGAGCTTCCGAAAGAATTGGGTAATAAGCTTATAGCTATGCAAGGTTCATTAGATTATATGGCAACAAATTACGGTATTAACTTCGATTTTATAAGTATACCTTTTCATTTGCACGCTATAAATAGTGTGAAAGAGAAAGATTTGAGTATTGATAAGGTAACATGCAGTAAGAATGACAATCATTCTGATAGCGAACTAATACACACGGAGCGGGATGACGATATTGATGTAGCAAGAAATATATATATGGCTGCAAGCAATGTACTTAAATCAGAAGAACAAAAAGCAGAGAACGGATTGTATGGTGTTAATGTGCAAGATATTCCCGACATATTGAAGCCTACATTTAAAATATACAGCGGAATTTTAGAATATTACGCTAAAAAGTATGACGGAATGACTTTTACAGTTAATGGGGTTAATGTTGAGAATAGTCTTGTTGACAAAAATCCTCCTAAAATTATAATTGCTTGCGAATATGGCTCAAAAAAAGCAGAAATGACCTTGTCTAAAGTTGACCATGCGGCACATACTTCTAAAGAAAACTCTTTTTATACAGATTGGGAATATAATTTGAACGATTTTCATGAAGATGAAAAGTATAAAGATATTTATACCATGGTAAAAAGCGTTCTTGAACCTAATGATTCACAACATTAAGCAGTCGTTCCCAAACCTCATCAATAGTGCCGTTTGCATCAATTTTATGTAAAACACCCTTGTCTTCATAAAATTTGATTAAAGGTGCGGTTTCGTGGAAATATGTCGCGAATCTTTCACGCGCAATTTCTTCATTGTCGTCAGCACGGGTTTTTAGTTCGACATTACATTTGTCGCACATGTTTTCAACAAGAGGTTTTTTAAATTTCTTGTTGTATATTTTTCCGCAATTTGGACAAGATTGACGGTTTACGATTCTTTCTATCAAGAGTTCCGTATTTATATCAAAATATATTGCCTTAAAATCCGTTTCTTTACCTTGGTCATTTTTCTCGTTGATATGCTCTAGTTTAAGAGCCTGCTCCATGCTGCGAGGATAGCCGTCAAGAACATAACCGTTATCACAATCGGGTTGTGCAAGTCGTTTTCCGATAATTGTTGCAACCAAATCCACGGGCACCAAATGTCCTTTGTCTATAAAAGCTTTTGCTATCAAACCGTCAGTTGTTCCTTTAGCAATTTCAGCTCTCAAAAGAGAACCTGTATCAATATGCGGAAACCCTAAATGCTCGGAAAGCATATTTGTCTGCGTACCTTTTCCGCATGCCGGCGGTCCTAAAAATATTAACTCTTTCTTCATATCTAACTCCTTATTTAAATTAATTATAGCTTTAAAATTACATTTTGCCAATAAACTATCAAGACACCTAAATATAAATATTTTTGCCAAAGTAAATGATTTGAGATAAAATCAAATTATGAGAGTTACGATTTTATTAATTTGTATATTTTTTGGTGTCAATTGTTGTTTTGCATCAAATGAGTTGTCAAAACAAGCAACGGCATTTTATAGCGACAATAATTTTGATAAAACGGTGGAATTGCTTCTCCAAATTAATGAAAATGAACGTTCAGCTCAAGATTGGCTATTATTAGGGAACCTTTTGGATGAAAAAGGAGAAAAAGACCAAGCTGTATATATGTATAAAAAAGCGTTGAAAGCTGACCCAAAATATTACAAAGCATATTATAACATCGCAAATATCTGCCTTGAGAAACAGAGATTCAATCTGGCAATCGAGAATTATACCAAAGCAGCTAAATTAAACCAGACAAATCCTTACGTATACTATAATCTTGCCTGCGCATATTTGAAGCTCGGTAAAAATAAAGAAGCAAAAGATGCTCTCATAAAGGCAGTAACTCTGCAAAACAACATTCCTGAAATTCATTATAACTTGGCTTACGTATATCAAAAACTCAAAAAGCCTAAATTAGCACAAATATATTTGGATAATTACAACAAATTGACAGATAGCTCTTTATAGTTCTGATTTTGTAATTAAGCCAAACTTTTTGCAAGCCTCATAAGCACATTCTTGTTGAGCTTCCTTTTTGGTTTTACCTTTACAGATTGATATAACTTCACCATGCCAGCTCAACTCAACTTCAAATACAGGTGAGTGTGCGGGACCTGTTTCTGATAACGTTGTATAAAGAGGAAGAGTTTTATCAATTCCTTGTGTATACTGTTGAAGCACATCCTTTGCATTATATTTTTCAAAATGTTCATCAATATCGGAAGCAAAAGGAAGCAAATATTTTTTTATAAATTTCTCAATATATTTTTCTTTTCCGCTTAAATAATAAGCTCCCAAAACAGCTTCAAGTGAGCAGGCGAGATTTGATTCACGCTTTCGTCCGCCTTGTTTTTCTTCAGCACGCCCGAGTATTAAAAGCTTATCCAACCCGATTTGAAAAGCTATTTTCGAAAGAGCAGAATCCGATACCAAAATCGAACGTATTTTAGAAAGTTTGCCTTCAGGATAATTTGTATAAGTTTCATACAAAACTTTTGATGTAAATAACTTTAATACCGAATCACCAAAAAACTCAAGACGCTCATAATTTTCCAATGAATCCGTTTCTCCTTTTTCTTTTGTAAAAGATGGATGCATAAGAGCAAGATTTATAAGCTCGCTATCAGCTTCAGAACCAAAAAATTTTTTTAACATTAAAATATACCCTTAAATAAATCCGCAAATAAGTTGGACAATACAAAATACTGAACATAGTAATATACAACAACAAAAGTCATAAGGTAACTGTCTACTCTGTCCATAATTCCGCCATGCCCGGGTAATATATTGCTTGAATCCTTAACTCCCGCATCACGTTTAATCATAGATTCACATAAATCACCTATTTGAGCAAAAATCGCAATTAAAATACCCAATATAATAACGTGATGAATGGAAAGGCCGAGAGCCGTTCCTATAATAACCGAAAAAATAAGGCACATTACGGAGCCGCCGATTGAACCTTCAATCGTCTTATTTGGACTTATAACCGGAGAAAGTTTATGCTTGCCGAATTTACATCCTACAAAATAACAAAATATATCTGTCACTGCTACCGCAAACAATACAAGTGCACAAAACCCCGCACCTATAGGATACGGCATACCGCTTGATGAAGTTTCACCTACTTGTCTTAACATCAATAAATGCAATGGGAACCAGCCACAATATATTGCACCGAAGATTGTCGTTGCAACATTCGCTATATAAGGCTGTTTGCCTCTGAACAATACCCACATCATTGAAGCAAAAACCGTAATCATTACAATAAACGGCACTGTCTCAAATATTTTATTATATGCAGCAATATCAAATAACAGAGCGGATATTACCATTATTTTAAAGCTTGGCAAAAACCCTTTGTGCTTAAGAATCTCCGTATATTCTCTTGAAAGAAGCACTACAAGAATACCCAATGCAACTGCGAGCCATATTCCGCCCAGCAATACAGCATAAAGAGAGGATAAACCAACAACTAACCCTGTTATAAACCTTTTATTCATTATACGGTCATAACCTCTTTTTCTTTTTCTGCTACTGATGAATCAATTATACCGACATACTTATCCGTCATCTTTTGAATCTTATCCTGATTATCTTTTACCATATCCTCAGGAAGATTTTCGTCTTTTTCGATTTTCTTCAAATCATCTACCATTTCACGACGAACATTTCTTATCGCAACTTTTGCATCTTCACCGAATTTTTTAACATCCTTAGCCGTTTCTCTTCTTCTTTCTTCGGTTAAAGGCGGAAAATTCAATCTTACACATGAGCCGTCATTATTGGGAGCAACTCCTATTTCAGCTTTAATAATAGCTTTTTCAAGTTCTTTAATAATACTTTTGTCAAATGGAGTAATAACAAGAGTTGTACCTTCTGATACACTTACTTGTGCCATTTGCCTGATTGGAGTCGGAGCCCCGTAATATTCCACGATAACTTTATCCAAAATTCCGGGATTAGCTCTCCCAGTACGAACAGAAGCGAATTCTCTCTTCATTTGAGAAACCGCTTTCTCCATTTTTTCTTCTCCGAATAAAAACATTTCTTCAAGAGCTTCTGACATAATTTTTTCTCCTTATATATAGATATATTTTCTTCTAACTTATATATGTTCCGACATCTTTGCCGTTCATAATGTCTACTAAACTTCCCTCTGCCTTAAAATCAAAAACTATAATAGGAATCTTGTTTTGTTTACATAAAGCGCAAGCAGATGTATCCATAACCTTTAAATCTTTCTTAATTATTTCCGCATAAGAAATTTTACTGATTTTTTTCGCATTCGGATTCGTTTTCGGGTCATCGTCATAGACTCCGTCTACTCCATTTTTAGCCATAAGCATTACATCTGCTCCGATTTCCGATGCTCTGAGAGCCGATGCTGTATCTGTTGTAAAGAAAGGATTTCCCGTACCTGCTGCGAATATGACGACACGGCCTTTTTCAAGGTGCCTTACAGCTTTGTGTCTGTAGTAAGGCTCTGCTATCTGATTCATTGCAATTGCAGTCATTACACGACATTCTACTTCAATTTTCTTCAATGCACACTGAAGACAAACCGCATTCATAACCGTTGCCAACATTCCGACATAATCGCCTGATGCCTGGTCCATGCCGAGTCTTGCACTGTTTTTCATTCCTCTGAATATATTTCCGCCTCCGACAACAACTGCAATTTCTACTCCTCTTTCGTATATGGAGCGGATTTCATCAGCAATCATTTCAACGGGTTTTGGATCAATACCAAACTGCTGGTCGCCCAACAAAGCCTCGCCGCTTATCTTTAAAAGCACTCTTTTATATTTATTATCAACCATTATTCAACCCCTAATTTTACCCCTAAATATCCCTGTCTTTTTTTCCATGTTATTAAAAAAAGGAAAGAATGTAAAGAGTGGGGATAAACCAGAGAAAATAATGATTAATTAGCCTAGGCGGATTTAAACCATTATTACAACAAAATCTGTGTGCCGAGCATAATTCGGTGCGAATCCTTTGCAGAATCATTCTGACAGAATACATAATTCAAGATTAATCTTAGCCCCGGACCTTTAATATAGTAATTTAAGCCCAGAGAATACTCCCGTTTGTTGTTATGTCTTATATTTTTATCGGGATTAAATTGATCATAGCGAGCCAATATCTGTAACTTTGGAGTAATCCTATAGCCTACGGTTGTATAAAATCCGCTTGCATGCTTATCGCTGACGTGTCCCGAATATCCGTTATACCCGTTTGCATTTGCCCATTCAAAATTCGCCATGAATCTTTTGTATTCATAACTTGCATAAGCACCTGTTACTGTATAACTCGTATCTCTTTTTCCGGCCTGAATTCCGCTGCCTAATTTAAGTTTTCCGTATTTTCCTTTTGTTTTACCCAATGGCTTGATATTAACCCAACCGTCAACTTCTCCGCCTGAAAAGAATGATTTTAAATATGTATCCGAATCATATCCGCCTATATCGTATTCAATCAAGTCGTAATCACCTATAACTCTTGCACCTATTTTCCTTACGGCACCAAAGTTTCTTGATATTTGCGAACGATAAATAAAAGGTAACTGGTAAGAGCTTCTCTTAGACTCTATTCCGTTTCCCGGACGCTGATAACCAACTTGTATTCTATGATTCGGAATACGATTTGTCCCTATATATACATCAGAAAAAGCATTTCTGAGCATATTTCTGCTTGACAGGGGAGATACAGAAAACAATAGCCTAAAGTCCGAGTCGCCGCCTTTAAATTTACCGTCAAAACCGGCATTTATTGCATTGAATTTATAATTCGCTTTTAATGAATCAGGCTCATTAAAATTAAAAAGCAGACTTCCGTTATAACCCGCAAACGGATGAATACTTTCAATAACTTTTCCATTTTCAAAGTGTTTAGTTAATATGTCAGTTAATAAATAATTATTTTGGTCGAGTTGCGTAACTTCCAAATTATAAATATCATGCAGCTTTTCACTTAGTGATTTTTCTTTTTGGATTTCGATATGTTCTTTAGACGTTTCGATACCAAGATTATTAAGTTCTTCGTGTATCGGACTGTCAACTTCCAGTACAACCTCATCAGGAGAACTTATATCCTCCAGAGCTATGGAAGGTTGAATACAAAATAGTATTGGGGCTAGCAGTAAAAAAAGAAACTTTCTCATCACCATTAAAGAATATCACAAAAAAAATTTTAATTCCAGCCGTTTGTCTAAATAAACGCATGATTTAATTCTTCAAGCAGTTTATTTTCTTGCATCAATACCGGCTTTTGAGGTTCAAAATCGTCAGAATCCTGTATAATAAAGAATCCGTCACCGTTCATATTTTTTGTATATCCGATAATTGTTATTTCATGCCCGTCATACACATGTTCCCCCGCTTCATAATAATACCCCGCAACAACGCTTCCGTTTCTGTTAAGAGCATCGAGAATTGAATTTTTCATATCCTCTTTTGTATAAATGTTTTGCATGTTAGCGTTTTTGTATACAAAAAGATTCAATGAATTTTGAGCAAGCATTTTTAATACATAATTGCATTCATCAAAAAACAATCCGCCGCTATCGGATGTATATATACTCGGCCGGCGAGTATCGCTTATTGATTCATAAGTTCCGCCCGAACCCAAATTCATAATTGCAGATTGCATAATTATATCCGTAACAGAGCGTGTATCTTCGGTTCTGTTTTCAGCCGTAATTTCAGCCAGAAAATAAGCATTTTTATCGGGAGTTATTTCCGCATCCGCATTGTTTTCATTTTTTAGTGTATATTTGGTTTTAAATTCATCAAGTTGATGTGTTTTGGGTAATTCAGGTATCATTGAAACTAACATATTACTGTAGTTATAACTGTTGAAGTTGTCTAAATCAACGGTTTTGGTATACTTCTTTTGTTTGGAAGTCAGAGCTTCAACCATCTCGAAAAATTGTGCGGGATGTTCGGATGCAAGGTAGTATTCAATACTTGCGGCTGCACAAGTACCAAGACCACGATAATCAAAAAAGTGCTCCTTTAATGGTGTTTTCATTAAGTATTTTGCAAAATTTTCAACCCTCTTTTTATGCCAAAATTCTTTGGTATATTTTTCAGGAAAAACTTCCGAATTTATCGGTTTACTCTTTACACTCATTTGCATTGGAAATCTGAGCATGAATTTCGCATCAGCTGTTTTATACGGATTATTTTTCATTTTTGATATCATATATTCTCTTAATATCTTATTTTTCTGCTCATCTGTATTAATTACATAATCGGCATATTTTTCCATACATTCTTTTTGGTATTTTTCGGGGATATTTTCTCCGTGTTGAGTAATAATATATGGGGTATCAAGAATATCTATACATTCTTTCAAAATCTTTTTATTTTCTATTTTTCCCGCCCTCGGTTCGGTAAGAATCTTATACAGACTCTCCAAAACAGTAACATTATCCCCCGATTCATCTCTCAAAAGCTGACCGTTTTTCAAGGCGTTCTCAAACTTTGTTTGATAATCGGAATCTAAAGAATCTTTTATTTCATTGAATTTTTCAACTTCATTTTCATTCAATTCCGTTCTGAATTCTTTTGAAAGTTTATAATTTCTTTCATTCATATAATATTTTGAAACATGGGGAATTGCCTTTTTTTCTATTCTTTGTCCTAAATATTTTTCCGCATCAATTTCGGACTTTAAGGATATCTCTCCTCTCAGAAACTTTTCCGCGTTTTCCTGCGTATACTCTAATCCTGTTAATTTGTAAAAAATTTCATTCACATCTTCAGCCGGTTTATGATTGATAATTTTCTTTTCTTCTTCCCAATTTTTGTCCGCTTTTTTAAAGATATTCCCGATATTTAATTTTTCTCTAAAGAAAAAATCCAGACATCTTAGTATTTTATTTTCAGGACGAGGGTTTTTCGATTTAAATACTTTTCTGGTTGCGTTGTCGGAACGTTCTCTCACATTTTCTTTTAAAGAATACTCCTTTCCGTCAGAGGCTTTTAATAAAAACTTATCAACAGAATCATCTTTTTGTTTTTCATAAATATCTCCCGAATACTCAACGTTTTGCGGGAAAGCTCTTCTCATAGAAAGTTGAGAAGACCGCATTTGTTTTTTGACATAATCCGGTACATAAAATAAATTCTGCGTATAATACACTTTTTGCACAGGCAATGGTGTCTGTCCCTGCTCATAAATATACGGACTATGTATATAATCAATTGATTTACATGAAATATTGTTCGCCATTTCCTTTTAAAATCCTCGTTATTTATATAAAGTATTTTTGTCCTTAAAAATTGCTTTTTTGCTGTTATCTGTCCTTGTTTTTTTACAAACCTTTACATGTTTTTTGATTAAGGTTAAAATAAAAGCTATGAAGATAGTTATTTTTGGAGCAAATAAAGTCGGAGCAATGATTGCTTCGCAGTTTTATACAGACAACGATATTACGGTTATCGATAATGAAAAAAACAAAATCGACGCAATCACAAAATTGGATGTAAGTTTTATCGACGGTAACGGTTCGGATATTGATATTCTGAAGCAAGCTGAGGTTAAGAATGCGGATGTTTTTATCGCTTGTACAAATTCTGACGAATTAAACATTGTTGCATGCCTTACGGCAAAGAAGCTCGGAAATGGCTGTACAATGTGTTTTGTTCGTAATGAAGAATATAAAGCTTCCCTGGGCATTGCAAAAGATGCAGAATATAATAACGAATTTTATATAGATATTGTTATTTGGCCGGAAGAACTTCTAACACAGGAAATATTCAGAATTATAACGGTAGCAAAAGCTCTGGATGTTGAAAACTTTGCGGGCGGCAGAGCAAGACTTTTGGAATACAGAATTGAAGAAGATTCTATTCTTGTAAATCAAACCATAAAAAATTGCTCTTTCCCGAAAGATACTTTGATAGTCGGAATCACAAGAGAAGAAGACCTTTTCATTCCGAGCGGCGAAACTGTTTTGCAAAAAGACGATAAGGTTATTTTTATGGGTTTGGCACATTCTCTGGACATTCTTGCAGGCAAGTTCTTCCACAAGAAAAATTTTGTGAAAAATATTACCATAATCGGAGGCGGAAATGTCGGCTTAAAACTCGCAAAAAGCCTTGAAGGAATGAAAGTTAAAACAAAAGTTATTGAGCGTGACAGCGAAAGATGTACATATCTTGCGGAACAACTTTCGGATGCTTTAATAATTAACGGTGACGGTACGGATTTGGAACTTTTAAATGAGGAAGATATTGCGGATTCGGATGTCGTTGTTAGCGTTACGAACAATGACGAAAAAAATCTTCTGTGTTCGCTACTGACTAAACAGTTAGGCGTAAACAGGGTTATATCAAGGGTTTCCAAAACCGCAAATGCGGAATTATTTGCAAAAGTCGGAGTTGATGTTTCGATATCAACTCAAACTGCAGCATTAAACGAAATAAAAAGCACTTTGTATGGTACAAATATAGGCATTCTTGCTACTGTTGAGCAAGGTAAAGGCGAAGTTATGACAATATTGCTTCACGATAAATTTGAAAGCACTAAGATTATGAATTTAAAACTTCCCGTTAAAGGTATAGTAGGTATAGTACAAAGAAGAAACAGAATAATTATTCCAAACGGCGCAACCCAAATTATGGGCGGGGATAATTTAATAATATTTACATTGAGTGAAAATGCTCCCGTTATTCGGGAATATTTTAAGGCGGATTAATGAGGTTAACTTATTTAGCATACACTTTTTCTCTTGCAATGTTGTATTTCAGTATAGTTCTGGCTATACCTATTATTGTTGCATTGATTTATCAGGAATATAATGCAATTTTGCCGTTTTTAACGGCGGGGATTTCCGTTTTATTACTTTCATTTGCACTAAAAAAATTTATAAAAGGCGTTTCAGATATAAAATCTATAAATGATATAAAAAAGTCCGAAGGTTTGTGCGTCGTTACGTTTTGCTGGATATTTGCAGGATTATTTGCATCGATTCCGTATTTGTTTTTCGGATTTACTCCGGCAAATGCTTTTTTTGAAGGAACATCAGGAATTACCGCAACAGGTGCAACTGTTCTTACGCACTTTGATTATCCGCATGCACTTTTCTTTTGGCGGTCATTTACACAATGGCTCGGCGGTATGGGAATTATCGTCTTATTTATAGCAATTCTGCCTCAATTCGCAATTGCAGGACGTCAGTTGTTTTTTGCAGAAGCTCCCGGACCGACGGAAGATAAATTTACACCAAGAATTAAAAATACGGCATCATCTTTATGGAAAGTGTACTTTGGAATGACATTACTCGCCGTAATACTTTTTATATGCAATGGTATGGATGTATTTGAAGCTGTATGCCATGCATTTTCTGCCGTTTCAGGCGGAGGATTCTCCCCTAATTCTAAAAGTTTTATCGAATATTCAAATTCAATAATGTGGATATTGTGCTTTTTTATGTTTTTTGCGGGGACAAGTTACAACTTGCAATATAAAGCTTGGGCAAAATTCAATCCGTTTTTATTATTTAAAAATGAAGAATTTAAAGCATATTTCGGAATATTTGCGGCTCTTGGAATCATACTTGCGTGTTCGCTTTTTGTACATTTAAACTATAGTTTTACCGATAGTGCGGTACACTCGTTCTTTCAAATAGCCTCTGCTATGTCCACATCCGGATTTTGCAGCACAGATTTTGCACAATGGGATTATACATCCAAAGCGATACTGTTTATTGCAATGATGGCCGGGAGTTGTGCAAGCTCAGCCGGCGGCGGTATAAAAATTATGCGTTGGATGCTGATTTTTAAGATAATGAAAACCGAAATGTCAAAAATTCTGCATCCTAAAGCCGTATTTAATATAAAAATCGGAAAATATTCAGTACCGAAAGACGTATTGTATCAAACTTTAATGTTTGTATTTTTCTATACAGCAATTGTTATAACATCAGGACTTGTGATTTCTGTTCTTGAGGAAAATACACTTGTCGGTATAACCGGAACAATAAGTACGGTTGGGAACATTGGTCCGGGACTCGGACATATTATAGGTCCTTTAGGAAGTTATAACGGATTAAAAGATATTACAAAAATTATCTTATCCTTTGATATGTACATAGGACGTCTTGAACTTATCCCGTTTTTAGTACTTTTCCAGAAAGATTTATGGCGCATTAAATAAACACATCAAAATATATGTTTTGTTATATATTTCTACTTTGAAAATTCTATATTACATATAGAACTGTCCATAAGATATTTATTCCAAACTTTTACAACAGGATTACCCTCAACATTACTCAATTTTGAAGTATCGACCTGTTCATCAGAATATTTTTGCACTGTAGAATATGCTCGCATAACATTTACGAGTTCATCAATTTGTCTTTGGGTTAATTTGCAAGTTGTGCAGGAATTAATTCCGGAATACTCAACATATTCCTTATAGACACATTTATCGTTTTCCCAGCCTGTTATTTGACTTTTGAATCTTGCAACTGCGCCATCAGTTGTAGTTTGACCGCCGCTTGAATAAGAAGAACAACTCTGCAATGCTCTATAAAATGCCTCATCATCATCTGCAGTTACAATTGATGCCGCAAGTATTATAACCAATCCTGTGAGAATTCTCTTTTTCATAATCAACCTTCCTATTTGTTCAAAGCTGCTTTTAATCTTGCCATAGCTCTTGCAAGTGCGGCTTGAGCTCTTTGTATGTTTATTTTTGCAGCACTATCAGCCAAACGTGATTCTGCTCTGTTTTTAGCGGCATTTGCACGTGTTATATCAATATCTTTGCCGTCCTCACATATATCAGTCAATATTGTAGCAACATTATCTTTAAATTGAAAAATACCGCCCATAGTCGCAAAGTAACGATAATTTTCTCCCTGCTTAATCTTGGTAACACCGATATCAAGCACGGATGTAACGGGCAAACGGTCTTTTAAAATACCCATTTGACCTGTTTTTGTTTGAATAACAATTTCATCAACCTCACCGTCAAAAACTGTTCTTTCATGTGTAATTATCTTTAATTTCATATTAACCTCTTAAAAGATAATAAGGATTTAGCTTCTAAGATAATAAGGATACATGTAAATCACTTATTGCCTTATTGCCTTAACTCAATGTCTTTGCTTTTTCAATCGCTTCTTCGATTGTACCAACCATATAGAAAGCCTGCTCCGGTAAGTCGTCATGCTTACCTTCAATAATTTCTTTGAAGCCTCGTATTGTATCTTCAAGTTTTACATATTTACCTGGCATTCCGGAGAACTGTTCCGCAACGAAGAACGGTTGAGAAAGGAATCTCTGAATCTTTCTCGCTCTGTTAACGGTTTCTTTATCTTCGTCAGACAATTCATCCATACCCAGAATTGCGATAATATCTTGCAATTCTTTGTATTTTTGCAGAATTTCAAGTACACGTTTTGTTACGTTATAATGTTCTTCTCCGATAATATTCGGGTCTAACACTCTGGAATTTGATGCCAGCGGATCAACAGCCGGATAAATGCCCAAAGATGCAATCTGTCTTGAAAGTACGGTAGATGCATCCAAGTGAGAGAATGTTGTAGCAGGAGCCGGATCGGTCAAGTCATCCGCAGGAACATAAATTGCCTGAACGGAGGTAATTGAACCGTCCTTTGTTGATGTGATTCTCTCTTGCAATTCACCCATTTCTGTTGCCAAAGTAGGCTGATAACCTACGGCAGATGGCATACGTCCGAGAAGTGCAGAAACTTCGGAACCTGCCTGAGTAAATCTGAATATGTTATCAATGAATAACAACACGTCTTGCTTAGAGAAGTCACGGAAATATTCCGCAGCCGTAAGAGCCGAAAGACCTACTCGCATTCTTGCTCCCGGCGGTTCGTTCATCTGACCGTATATAAGAGCGACTTTATCAATAACCCCGGATTCTTTCATTTCGTTCCACAAGTCGTTACCCTCACGGGTTCTTTCTCCGACACCGCCGAACACGGAAACACCTGAGTGTTCAGATGCAATATTGTGGATAAGTTCCATAATAAGAACAGTTTTTCCGACACCGGCACCGCCAAACAGACCGATTTTACCACCCTTTTGATAAGGCTGAATAAGGTCTATTGCTTTAATACCTGTTTCCAAAATTTCGATATCAGTATTTTGGTCAACAAGTTTCGGTGATTCTCTGTGTATCGGAAGATATGTATCTGTCTGAATATCACCCATTTTATCAACCGGTTCGCCAATTACGTTCAAAATCCTTCCTAGAATCGGTTTGCCCACCGGAATTTTTATAGGTTCATATGTATTTTCGACTTTCATACCTCTTTTCAAGCCGTCTGTTGATGACATAGCAACTGTTCTTACTCTGTTTGAACCAAGCATTTGTTGCACTTCGGCAATAACAACATGCCCGTCATCACAAGTAATTTTTAAAGCATTGTATATCTCAGGTAATTCACCTTGCTGAAATTCAACGTCAATTACCGGTCCGATAATTTGTGTAATTAAACCCTCGTTCTTGTTTAATGTTTGCATAAATTTTCCTCTTATAATTTCTTAACGGGTTTTCCCCAACTCTCTCCAAGCAGATTATACTATAAATTTCAGGCAGGTGCAAGGTTTTTAAAAGAGCACTTATTAAGCCTCATTTATTGCTTTCAAAACCCTAAGCGCAATCTCTTTTTGCGAAGCTTGCATCTCCGATAAATATTTTATAATTGCCAAATCTTCTTCTTTGCTCGAAATAACAGGATCCTCCCCAAAATTAAACAAATACATAAGCGGAGTGTGAAGATTCTCTGCAAGTTTAAATAAAACTTTTGATGACGGGAAACTGTACCCCGTTTCCGTTCCTGAAATAGTCTGCGAAGAACATTCACACAATTCCGCCAATTTTTCCTGAGTTAATCCGAGCCTTGTGCGGTATTTTTTGACATTCTCGCCAAATTTTTTCATTACGTCTTTTTCATTATAAATCATACTTAGAGCGTATACGATTACACCGTATATCTCAACCGACTATATTTGTAGTATATACGACTACATTTGTAAAGATATGTAACAATTTTTAATATTCCTCTAAAGTTTCAAAAAAATATGCCGTTATATATCACATAAAGAAAAATAATGATTTAAAAAAATAATGTGTACATATTACTAAATAGCAAAAAATGAAAGGAGCTAAACTATGCAAGGACCTGATTTTAAAGTCGGAAAGACAGACATTATTGATTCAAATGGTAACAGAGTTGTTACTACAACAACAAACGAAAACACACTTGACGGAAAATCCATTTGGACAATCAAGCAAGAATTTGATTATGACAATGACGGAAAAATGGATGCATTTAGAACAACGACACAAACGTATGATGCAGACACAGGTAAACTGCTAAATGAAACCATTAAATCCAATGAATCGGCAAGAAGTACAATTGATGGAAAACCTTCTGTGGAAAATAATCAATATTTGTATGAAACAAAGACCGGTAATTTAGTTAAGGTAAATAATACGATTGATTTTGATAGTGATGGAACGGTAGATTTTAAAGAAACCACAAAATATAGATATAACGAAAAGGGCGAAAAAATATCTGAAGAAACTTATGTAGATAACAACCAAAGACCTAATAGAGTGTACGACTATGAGTATCATACAAACGGAAAAGTAAAAACTGAGTCTATAAAATTAGACCATGATGCAGATGGTAAATTTAATAACATGGATGCTCATTTCAGACGAGAGTATGATAAAGATGGTAACATTATTTCAAACACTGAAATATATACGGAGGCTACAGTAGTTAGCAAATATGATAAAAAAGGCCATAGAATATCAAAAGAGGTAATAGAGAAACCTGTAGCATCTGAAGAACCCGCAAAAGCAGAAGAAAAACCGCAGTATGAATTGCCGACATACAAACCATACGAAAGCGACAAAAAACATCCGCCAATGATGGGAGTATAATATTACAAAATAATCAAAAACAGGGTGCGATAAAAACAATCGCACCCGTTTTTTGGTTTTTATGTCATACTGAGCGGAGCGAAGTATCCAGCTTATCTGTAAAAAGGCTGGATTCTTCGGGAATTTCATCCCCTCAGAATGACGAAAAACGCCCTATCTCTCTTCCCCCTTAGCCCTCGCAGGGACATTTGCCTTTTTTAAGCATTTCTATAAGCGGTTCAAGGAATTTTTCTTCATCCAAACTTTCCTGTTTGAGTGCCTCGTATGAAATATTCACCAATTCTTTGCATACGGGCAGAATCGGATTTTTCCCGATTTTTGAATGAATCGCCGATTTTGCGACCTTGTATCTGAGTTCTTTTATTTCATTAATCGTAAATCTGTTTAAAACTTTTTCCGCAGCCGCTAATGCTTCTTTTGAATACATTATACCTCTGTAGAATGCGGGGATTGAGTATTCCAATCCTCCGCCCACACAATCGTGATTTCTGATTTCAAGGAAATTTCTTAGTCTGACTTCAGGGAAATAAAGATTACAATGCAGTTTCCAATCATCCATTGTCGGAATAAAACCTTCAAATCCTTTATCCATAAATTGTTTGAACGTCATACTGCCGTTAATATTTACGGGAACATTTTCTCTGTTTATAAATATCATAGGAGTATCCAAAAGAAGCTTTACATAATCCTTAAAGCACATATTGTTATTAAACTTCGTAGCAAAACCGCACCTTTCATTGTCCGTATTAAGCCATGCCAGCGCTCTAAAAGATTTATACCCTGTATTTACTCCGCCTCTTATGCTTGAATTTGCATACATTGCAGTAACAAACGGCATCATAAGGTTCGCAAGACGGAATTTCCTCATTGCATCTTCTTCTGACCTGTAATCAATACCTACTTGGATTCCGGCAGTTTCCCGCATCATAACATCAGACAGAATGCCCCATAAATAATTTGCCATAACGTGATATCGTTTTTTTGGTATAAGTTTTATATTCCTATATGTAGTTTTCGGAGAAACTCCTTTGTTTAAGAGTTTTATTTCAAATTCTTCAAGTATGGGTTTTATGGCTGAATCAATTTCTTCTATATTCGTTTTAAGTTGAGCTACCGTATTTTGGGGCTGCATGCTTAATTCAAACTGGCATCCGGGTTCAAGAGTAATCGTATTGTGCATTTTTTTTAGTCCGATAATCTCTTTTCCGTCCAATATATAATCCCAATTATCGACTTTTGCTATCTCTCTTAAAAGTTCGCAAATTCCGAATTCTCCTTCATAAGATACAACCTCGTCCGTATATTTATTTACCGGTATTCTTTCGTATTCCATACCGATTTTCTGTTCGGTCTTACAGCCGAGCATAAATTCTTCCGTTAATTGGTTGTACTCCAAACGTTCTTCGGGTTTAACTTCACAATAATTCACAACTTACTCCTTATCTTCAATTATAACTCAAATATAGCGATTAAAAATATAACACTGATAACTGCTTTATGCATTTCCCTGTTTGTACTAAAATAAATGCCATGGCAGACTATTTACAAAGAGCAAAATACTTTAGAACAAAAAAAAGATTGGGACAAAATTTTCTTATTAACCCTGATGTAATTAGTGACATTATTGAGTTTGCGGATATAAAACCCGAAGATACAATTTTGGAAATCGGTCCTGGAGTTGGTTTTGTAACCGAACAGCTTGTTAAATATGCAAAAAAAGTTATTGCAATTGAGCTTGATGAAGAAGCAATAAAAGAACTTTCCAAACTAAACGCAAACAATTTAGAAATTATCCATGCGGACATTCTTAAAACAGATTTATCTTCGCTTTGTGAAGGCAGGTTAAAAGTTGTTGCAAACATTCCTTATTACATAACTTCACCTATCATTGCACATCTTCTGGGAGAAATTGATGATTTAAATAACAAAAACAGAGAAAAAACAGACGATATAATTTTGATGGTTCAAGAAGAGGTTGCAAGAAGAATAGTCGCAACCGAAAAATCTTCGGGAAAGCAATACGGACTTTTAACAATACTTTCGCAATTCTGGGCTGACTGTTCAATTTTAAGGCTTGTGGGCAGAAAATCGTTTTATCCTGCTCCAAAAGTTAATTCTGCACTTGTTTCTTTGAAAGTCAGAAAGGAACCGCTGTTGAAACTTTCTGATTATTCGTTTTTCAGAAAAGTTATAAAAGCCGGATTTTCACAACGCAGAAAAACTTTGAAAAATTGTCTTTTGAGTGCTGGGTTTGGTAAAGATAAAATTAATAACGCAATTACCCAAATGAAACTTGATGAAAATATCAGAGGGGAAAAACTATCAATTGAACAATTTGGGAAGCTATCAGAATTACTTCTATAAATAGTTTTTCTAAAAAGTACCTGCTAAAATGTTAAGATTTTATAAGCAAACTAGCAATTTTTTTTATTTTCTTGTTTTACTTATAATATAGTGTAGAAATTGGAGGTTTGATTATGCCGGTAAGTCCTGTAAATACACCGCAAGTTCAATATGTACAAACATTTGAACCGGTAAACGTGAAAGAATACCCTGACAGATATGTTTATACTTATGAAGAACAGGGAACAACGGGTAAAAAAATCGGAGTCGGAGCTGCCTCATATTTTGTACCGGGATTAGGACAAGCAATTAACGGACAATGGGGAAAGGCGGCAGGATTTTTTGCCGGAATAAACGGAGGTTGGTTAATTTTAGGAAGTACTATACTTACCCCATTATTAAAAGGAATTCGTACAATTAGTAAAAACGGTGCTAAAACAACTGAAGAACAAATGGAGAAAATAACAAAACTGGCAACTAAAAATATGGTCGGAGTTGTTTTAGGTTCTCTGGCACTCGCTGCCGTTAATATTTGGAATGTGGTTGATGCGGTTAAAAATGCAAAATCGAAACGTGACATTGTCGTAATGAAAGAGCAAGCACAATTGCAAGCACCAAAACAAGAGCAGGTTAATACTGCCGCTTAGCCAATAATCCCTGTGCGCAGATATATGCCGTTGACCACGCATTTTGAAGATTAAAACCTCCGCAAAATCCGTCTATATTCAAAACTTCTCCGATACAGTAAAGATTGGGTACTCTTTTTAATTCCATATTTTTGGGATTAATTTCGTCCAAATCAACTCCGCCTGCCGTAACAGTTTCTTCACCTTTATTTGTCCCGATTACTGTAACCGTAAAGTTGTGTATTCTATTCAGAATTTCATCTCTCATTTTTCCGTTAACTTGATTGGCTTTTGTAGTTGCATCAAAATCCTTGATAATGAACCTTGTGACTTTTTCAGACAAAAATTCCGACAAAATATTTTTAATCTCCTTGTGAGGAGAAGTATTTAATTTTTCTTGCAAATCAATAAAATCAGGACATAAATCCAAAGTCAATTTGTAGGGAATTTCTTTAAACGCATTAATTGACGAAACAGTATAAATCAAAGGTCCTGAGATTCCGAAATGCGTAAATAAAATATCACCGACTATTCCGTTAACCGAAGCTCCCCTAATTGTTATTCCGGAGAGGTTTTTAAAATTTTCCTCCGTTTTCAGTCCGACCAAGGACGGACGGGGTTCTATAATTTTTATTCCAAACGGTTTTAAGATTTCATAACCTGCATGTCCTCCGATTGCAACAACAATTGAATCAAAATCTTTAAGTTGTGTTTGTATATCAGCAATTTCCGTTTGCACAAATTTAACTCCGAGTTTTCTTAATTCTTTTAAAATAACCGTCTGCACATTTTTTGAGCTATTTGATTTGGGGAAAATCCTTCCGTCCTCTTGCACATAAGTTTTTATCCCCATTTTTTCAAACATTTCAATAGTATCTGCAGTTGAAAATCTTGAAAAGACGGAATACAAAAATTTTTCTCCTCTGGGATAGTTTTTGGCAAGCTCTCTAAAATCATATTCTGCATGAGCCAAATTACATCTTCCTCCGCCAGTGGGAAGAAGTGTTTGCAAAGGTAAATTTTTATCAAATAAGGTAACACTTATCCCTTCATTTACACCCAGATAATACGCACAAATACAACCTGATGCTCCGGCACCTATTATTGCGACATTCAAAAGCCTAATCCTCTGCCTTTGTGCCGTACAAGTATACGGTTTCTGGCGTTTCCAAATCATCATAAAGTTCTTCTACGGTTTTACCGAAAACAGGATGAACAAAGTCGTCAGCTATCTCAAGCATTGGAACGAGTGTAAAAGCTCTTTTATGGAAAAATTGATGAGGTATTGTTAGTTTATCGTTCTTTATAATTTTTTTGTCATAAAAAAGAATATCAATATCAATCGTTCTGTCCATAAAACGTTCATTGCCGGTCACATGCTCTCTTCCCAAAAACGTTTCAATTCTTTGGCATTCAAGCAAAAGCGCATCTGGCGAAAGCCCGGTCAATACCTGAATAACGGCATTTACAAACCATTTGTCAGTATTCATGTGCCAAGGTTCTGTTTCATAAAAAGAAGATGTTGCAACTACGCTGATGTCATTATTAGCACTCAACAGACTCACGGCCTGCTGAATATAACCGACTCTGTCACCGAGATTTGAACCTAATGATAAATAAACTATTGCCATAGCCTTATTTTATCGCTTTTAAGCCTGTTTTGTCAATAAAGTATTGCATTGTTAATATAAAATCATTCTTTTTGCATGGCAGCTTTGACATAATAATTTTCATCATTGCATAACTTATCTTTTATTGATAAAAAAATGTCATCATTTGATAAAATCAGGATTTGCGCAACTTTTTCCCTAATTGTGTATTCTTTTTCCTGAGAAGCTCTTTCAAGAATATTAAACAAAGTTTCTTTCGGAATATCATTTACAAACAGTTTTAAACTCTCCAAGCACCAATATAATTTGAAAAGCTGTTTATTTATAACATATTTTTTATCTCTGAATATGAATTTATCAATTTCTTCAAAAGTTTGATAAATAAATTCTAAAATTCTATACAAATATTCTTTTGAAAATTTCGAATTTGTTTTTAATATTCTGACAGAATCTATTACCAGTCTGCAAATATTCGCATTGATATCAATAGATGCATTTGCAAACACATTCGGAAAGTCAATATATGAAGAAATACTCGAATTCGAAATCAATAATTGATTTATTTTAAGAGAGACAGCCTCTCTTATTTTTCCGTCACAGCCTGTCAAATTACTTATTAGAAGCTTTCCTTCTTCCTCATTTTTTACATAATCCAAATTGAGTGCTGCAAATTGTTTTTGCGGAACATTACCGAATTTTAGCATGTCAATCATTTCGTCATGAGACAAAACTTTTTCCGATAATTCACAAGCTGTTTTATAATCAGAGTTCAAATTCATAATGTTATTATCATACAGCAAAATCTTATCATAAGTAATGATGTATTTCCCCGCAAAAATAGTTTTAATGTATGAGATACATAATCTTGTATGATAATATAATTGTCTTTACAAAGGAGAAATTCATGAATTTAATACTAAATTTTATACAAAAATGCCTGATATTTGAAAAAGAACCCCAAAAAATCGGGCTTTGTCAACTTAAAGAAGCTACAGATTTACCTAAGAAAAAAGAAGTTTCAATAAAGAATAAAGATGTAAAACTATCAGACCTCATGCGCAGAGCAAGCTAGTGGTACACTTACGCAACAAAAATTATTCGCAAATTTTTCACGTTGAAAATCAGTATATTTCTTGCTGTTATTAATCTTATCCGGATTAAAATCAGATGTATTATTGGTTATACTGTTACTAGAGTTATCTATCGCCCATGTCATAAATGCGATATAACTCACATACTTACATTACTTAAAAAGATAATAGTACATTTTTGTCATTTGTGCTAATATCTTCTGTATGATACACGAGAATGTTTTGGAATTAATCGGCAGAACGCCGATGGTTAAATATAATGAAAATATTTGGTTGAAATTGGAATACTTTAATCCGTCATCATCAATAAAAGACAGAGCATCTTATTCTATGCTCAAAGGCGCTTTTGAAAGAGGCGAGATTGATAAAGATACAGTAATAATTGAACCAACAAGCGGGAATACAGGAATAGGACTTGCTATGTGTTGTGCGGTTATGGGACTTAAACTCATTATCTGCATGCCGGAAAGTATGTCAATTGAACGCAGAAAAAGTATATCCGCTTACGGTGCGGAACTTGTTTTAACTCCGGCATCCGAAGGAATGCAAGGCTCCGTTAACAAAGCCTATGAATTAAAAAATATTTACCCAAACAGTTTTATTCCGATGCAGTTTGAGAATCCAGACAATCCGAAAGCACATAAGCAAACCGCAAAAGAGATTTTTGAGGATACGGATGGGAACGTTAATATTTTTGTTGCCGGAATCGGCACAGGCGGAACTATTGTCGGGATTAACAAATATTTAAAAGAGCTAAAGCCAGAAGTAAAAGTATTTGGTGTAGAACCATTAGAGAGCGCCTTGTTTACATCAGGCAAAGCAGGCGCACATAAAATACAAGGTATAGGTGCAAATTTTATACCAAAAATTTGCGAAAATTGTTCTTTGGATGGTGTTTTAACTATAGAAAGTGACAGAGCAATTGAAACTGCGAAACTTTTGGCTAAAAAACACGGAATTTTTTGCGGAATTTCTGCGGGGGCAAATGTTGCCGCCGCAACGGATTTATTGAAACAATATCCGAACCAAAATATTGTAACTGTTATTCCCGACACGGGAGAGAGATATTTATCCGTTTGGTAAAAATAAAAGGAATTGTTATGTTAAAAAGAGCATTAAATAAAATCAAAGAAGATATTAAAGTTATATATGATAATGACCCGGCTGCAAACAATTTGGCAGAAGTTATTTTTTGTTATCCCGGACTACAAGCACTTATTATGCACAGAATTGCACATAAACTGGCATATTGGAATATCCCTTTTCTCCCCAGACTGATTTCTTATTGGTCAAGAATATTTACTGGGATAGATATTCATCCAAAAGCAAGTATAGGAAACAGGTTTTTTATAGACCACGGAGCAGGAGTTGTTATAGGTGAAACCGCTATCATAGGGGATGACGTTCTTATTTATCAGCAAGTTACTCTCGGAGGAACGGGGAGTGCTCATACCAAAAGGCATCCGACTATCGGAAATAATGTTATTATAGGCGCAGGAGCAAAAGTTCTCGGAAATATCACCATTGGAAACAATGTCCGAATCGGTGCCGGCTCTGTTGTAATAAATGATGTTCCCGAAAACAGTACGGTTGTCGGAATTCCCGGGAGAGTTGTTCATCAAACATACGTTAATTCAGAGGGAGTTTTGATGCACAACAGAATCCCCGACCCTATTACCTGCGAATTAAACAGACTGAAATATGAAATCCAGGAACTAAAAGAACAAATTGATTCACTGAAAAATTAAAATTTTTCCGTGAAAATTTCATAATATCCCTGCGGATGCGAACATACAGGACACTTTTCAGGTGCTTGTTTTGATATCAAACAGTTGCCGCATTTACGGCAAATCCATTGAGTTTGTTCTTCCTTTTTAAACACTGTACCTTTTGAAAGATTATCCAATATAGTTTCAAATCTATAGGCATGTCTTTTTTCAATTTGCAAAATTCCGGAAAATAAACGGTGTATTTCCGTAAAACCTTCTTCTTTTGCAATATTAGCAGCATTTGCATATATTGTTTCGCATTCTTCATATTCAGCTTGTGATGCTGATTTCAGGTTCTCACTTGTATCACCTAAAACAAACGGATACTCTGCATTGACTCTTAGATGCTCAGAGCCGGAAAGTTGTTTGAGAAATAATTTAGCATGTTCTTTTTCGTTTTCTGCCGTTTCAATAAAAACTGCTGCAATTTTTTCATAACCTTCCTTTTTTGCCAGTTTAGCGTATATAGAATAACGCATAGCAGCTTGAGATTCACCGGCAAAAGCATTTATCAGATTTTGTTTTGTTTTGGAATTATCTAAATTCATAAAACCTCCTTTTTTATGAATTATTACACCTGATTTGCTTTTTTCATCCCTCTGCACGGTATATTTACAAATAAAAAAAGGATGACTTATTAAGCCATCCTTTTTTATATTATAACTGATTATTACAGTTTCTCCGGATTCCTCAACGGTATTATTCTATCCAAATCTGAATTTATACCGAAGTAGAATCTTGCTGTGTTCTTACCATAGTCATCAATAAGCGGGAAGCCTACACCGACTTGAGCAGCAAGCCAATCAGTGATGTTAAAGTATCCGCCAAAGCCTACACTGTGTAAGAATTTTGCAGGATAATCAATGTGGCTGTGAGAATCAACCCAACCAAAATCGTAGAATGCTGCCAATCTTAATCTGTCATCTAACCAAGGCCATATCTTGTTCATTAGAGGTATCGGTGTTCTGTATTCAATTGTACCTGAGAAACCATAGTCACCGATAATTTCAGCTGGTTGGAAACCTCTTAATGTGTAAGGACCACCTAACTGCATTTGTTCTGCAGCAAATAATTCATTAGGTGAATATTGACCGCTTAATCTTATAATTCCCATACTTCTTGAGAACAGTCTTTGAGCACGAGTAATACCTGCAGTCATCTTGAAGAATGTCTTGTCAGCGCCATAACCGGTCTTATCTTTTCCGCCCATACCGAAGTCTATACCTAAGTTACCAATCCAACGTCCGTAACTGTCATCTGTCATACCATACAATCCTGAACGCCATACATTTAATTGGTAATCTGAGATTTTACCGTATGGATTATACATTGTTGTATTTGCTTTTACATAGTCATAACCTGAATATATGTACAAATCAGATTTTGCAGTTTGAATCAACGGATGAGTTATCTTAGTAAAGTAACTTTGAGCATTACCTTTTACATTATACGGTTTCCAAGGACCTCTAAGTTTTACATGAGAATCGGAAAAGTCAAATGATAATCTTGTTCCGTATGAAGAAACAGGAAGTGAATAACCTGCCATCCAACCTGTTGAACCTGATGCTAATACAGCACCGCCGTATATTTTATCGCCTAAACCTGTCAGATTATGCATACCAACCAAGAATGAAGCTCTCTGTTCACCGGTATATCTTCTGCCGTAGTCATCATAAGCGAATCCCAGTTGTAACGGGAATCTGTCTCTGACATTCAGAGTAATTTCTGTATTTTCATCTCCGCCTTCTTGACGTTCAACTTCAGTCTGAACCTGAACATAAGATTCACGGTTAATTTCTTTCATTGCACGCTGCAAATTCTTAGCGTTAAATACATCTCCTTCACGAAGGCCTGCTTTACCCATGATAATATGTTTTAAATACCATTCACGAGTCCATTTTTCACCTTCTACACTCAAATCACCAACTTTACTTTCAACTATCTTTATTGTTGCAACACCGTCAACAATTCTCTGAGGCGGAACTGTTGCATAAGATGTCAAATAGCCCTTTGAATGATAAAGACTTGTAACTTTCGAGCATAATTCCAATAACTCATCAAAAAATACATCTTCTCCCAATACTTCAAGTGCCAAATGTTGCAATTCATCTTCAGCTATCTTTGTATTACCCTCAAAGTTAACTTTTTCTAACATAAAGTGAGGGTTGTACAATATACCTTCTCTGGCGATATCTTCTTCCACCGATGCGTCATAAATTCTGTCATCAGCGGTGACATGGTCAAGAGTCTGTACATAACTCTTTTCAATCTGGTAATTGTTAAGCTGTGATTGTTCCAGTTTGTTGTAAGCACCGGCATCATAACTCGGAGCCGGGAAAAAGTCCGCTCTGCTTTGACCTGCCGTACATAGCAATAAAGCTGCGATTAAATAACAAATTTTCTTGTTCATAGTATTCTTATTCCTAATTGTGTATTAACATTACATTTAATGGGTTGTAACTTTCTGTCACATTAGACATTATATTTTAAATAAACCTCGAAAACAAATTTAATTGCCTCTATGTAACAAATTGTTAAGCAACATATTAATAATACATTATACCATAATTTTTGTAAAGGTATTTTTATTATTCTCTTAATGTATTTTTGCAGAAAATTTTGAAATCAGTTTTTTTAATAGCAAAAAAAACAGCATTAATAAAACTAAAAACAAAATAGAATTACTCAAAACATTTACAGACTTGCTCAAAGCTTGGAATGTATCATAAAATTTTGTTCCTCCCGCAAAAAATGAAACCGGAACGACAAATAATTTAAACACAAAAGAGAAAAATATTCCGAGCAGAATTATTATCGCTGACAATATTAAGTTAAATTTTATGGATAAATTTTTAAAAAATGTACTTCCAATTTCTTTTAATATCGAGAAGAATTTATATATTTGAACGAAAAAAACCATAAGGGAAAGGACAAACATAACAATACACAGACTCTCTATATATAGTAATTCCGAAGTAAACCCTGAAATTAATGCGAAAAAGAAACTTATCCATGCCCAAAATCCAAAAGTAGCAGGAATACCTGCAAAACTTCCTGTCGTAATTACCGTAACAAATCTATTATTGCAGCAATTATTTTCGGATATTTCATCATACCCCTGCAAAGCATACCCGCATATCGTTGTGTTAACCATAAATAAAAGAGAGGCCAAGTATCCGAATATCAGAATATTAAAATTGTTCGTTATATATCCGTTAACACCTACAAATAGTGCCAGTATTGAAAAAATAATGTGGATGGTTTTGGTATATGAAACTGTTTTTCTTATATCTTTTGTTTTAAGCAACTTATATATATTAAGAGCAATATAAAAAATCATAAGAGCAATGCAAATTAGTTGACATACAGGCGACGGAACAGCTCCCATTCCGATAAATCTTAAGAAGCTGTAAAAACATAGAGAATAAAATAAAAACCAAAAGAAGAAAGGTTCAAAATATTTAAACTCATTTAATTTGTCGGAATGAACTAGCTTTTCCGATAATAATGCCGGTATTCCAAAACCGATAAAGAGAACCCAAAAAACCAAATAACTGCATGCTTTATTGCTTACAAGAACGCTTACCATATCCGTAAATTGCATTCCCTCGGAAAAAATACTTAATATTAAAAGGATTAGAGTCATGCAAGTTCCTGACAAATATACAAGCAGATTTTTTAACATGTTTTTTTGACAATTACTGTTTATAAAGACTAACAATAAAATACTTATTAGCGAAAATGCCAAATAAAAACAAATCCCGTTTTGTATATTTATAGCAAAAATAAGAAACAGCAGAGTAAATACCAGTAATAAAAGCATATTGCCTTTATATTTGTTATTCTTTGTAAATAAAATATTTAAACCATATAAAATTCCTAAGACAGATATAAACGCTGTTATGAAAGCGGAAAAAGGATCAGTAACAAGTTCGAGTTTTTGAAAAAACAATATGTAAGGTACGTTGACGTTCAAACTCGAACCGTTTATTATTGATTCAATAGCAGGCACCATTGCAGTTCCCAGTCCTATCATCAAAAATATTGAAAAAATCTTGGCTTTATATTCCGGTTTTGCGAATAATATAATAAACGCACCCAGAATCAATACAAAAAAAGATATCCACAAACATTCCATACTCTATATCCCCGCTCTCAAATTATATCTACTATTCTTTATACCCGCAAAACAGTAATATTGCAATAAAAACATTTTGTTATCGAATCGTTTTAAATTTAACAATTTGCCAGGATTTTTTGTAGTTTTTTCAAATTCATCAGTAATTTTACAATATATAAATTTACTACTTTTTTGATCTGGTCTTTAAAGAAAGAATAAAAACAGAAAGTAAATATATTAAGACATTAATTAATATATTACGTTGTAACAATGTTTGATAAAAATACACATACATGATAAAATACTAAAATGGATAATGTTTAGCTTTGGGAGAGTTTTAATGTCAGATAACTGGAACGATTTACCTAAAATCAGTATCGATAAATTTGAAGATTCAGATTTGGGTATTGGTATTACAAGCTTATCGGAAGAAAATAATTCTGATTCAAATGATTCAAAATATATATCTGTGGATATTGATAAACCTGATAAAAACAAAACCAACAAAATTGTGTTGTTTTTTGCAATAGTATTTTTCTTAGTCACAATACCTATTTTTTATCACAATATTCGTGACTATATACAAATGTATATGATGCCTACTGTAAAACGTGATATTGAAGTTAAAACAACGAAATTGCAATACAGTGATTTGTATGACAAGAGCGAGGTCACAGGACTTATTAGTGCGGAATCTTCAGTTGATATAGTAGCTCGTGTCGACGGTTATCTTCAAAATGCATATTTTAAAGAAGGAGATTTTATAAAACAAGGACAGTTGCTATTTACTATTGAACCGAAAGAATATGAAATATCCGTAAGAGCTGCAGAAGCTGAAGTCGACCATGCTAATGCTTTATACACAAACTCCATTCAAGAACTTAACAGAGCTAAAGAACTTGTTAAAGAAAATTTTATAAGCCGTTCGGATTATGACTCAATAGTTGCTACTGCAAATAGCAGCAGGGCCTCTTTGGATGCGGCAAGACAGTCATTGGAAAGAGCAAAATTAAATCTTAGTTACACGAGAATATATTCACCTATGACAGGAAAGGCCGGAAAAATCAACATGAGTAACGGAAATTATGTCGGATTGCAATCCGGACCGCTTGTCAATATTGCTAAGATGAATCCGGTTTGTGTGGATTTCAGTATGAAAAGCTCTGATGTTTTAAAAATGAAACGCGGCGAAAACAGTAATCTTGATATTGCTACTGCAAAAGTCGAGATACTGTTATCTGATGATACAAAATATGACATGATAGGTAAAATTATTTTTTCGGATAATATGGTCTCGACTCAAGCTGCTTCATTATCATTGAGAGCTGTTTTTCAAAATCATGATAATATCTTAATTCCGGGTGATTATGTAAGAGTCATAATTACGTCAAAAGAACCTCGTCATAAATTAGTTGTACCGCAAGCAATTACACACGGTGATTCATTAAACGGTTATTACTTGTGGACAGTAAAAGACGGCAAAACTCACAAAAACAGAATCACTGTAAACGGTAATGACGGAAATAACTGGATTGTGGAAAGTGGTATATCTGATTCAGAAGATGTAATATCATATTCAAGCAGGTATATAGATGTTGAAAATATGCCTGTCGTAGTAAAAAATTCAATGACTGAGTAGTAAGAAGGCTAAGGTTAGTGAAAAAAGACTGGTACTTTTTTATAAAAAAAACTAGGGTTGCGATAGTCTTGTCGTTAATTATTGTAATTCTGGGATATATTTCAATGAAAAAATTATCACAGGAAATATATCCTGATACCAGTTCTCCTCGTGTTTACGTTTCTGCTTCTTATACAGGTGCAAGCGCAAGTATAATGGAAACTACCGTTGCTAATGTTATAGAAGCAAGTATGTCAGGTCTTGAACATATTAAATACATAACTTCTACATGCGGTGACGGATACTATGATGCGGAAATATTTTTCAATGCGGGCTCAGATAAAGACGTAAATTTGTTAAATGTAAAGAATCAACTACAGGAAATAAATTTCCAGCTGCCAATTGAAGTTCAGAATGAAGGTGTCAATGCTGTAACTACCTCAGGTGATAAAGGCGCCATTATATTAAATTTAGCATCAAAAAATGATGATTGGGAACAGGTGGATCTTGCAAATTATGCAAAATCTAACATTCTTGACAAACTAAAAATGGTAAATGGAGTCTCAGATGCAATATTAACCGGAAGCGGAGATTATTCAATGAGGATATGGCTTGATCCGCAAAAAATGGCGGCCTTGGGGGTGTCTGCTTCCGATGTTGAATATTCATTAAATGAACAAAATAGGCAATTTGTAGTAGGTACACTCGGCGCCCCCCCGATGAAATCTCCACAACATATACAAATGCTTATTAAAGCTGACAGTTTGCTATCATCGTCAGAAGATTTTAAAAATGTTGTTATAAAATCAGAATCAACATCAGGACAGGTACTATTATCTGATATCGCTGATATTGAACTCGGATCTTCTATATATGATTCTTTTGCAATGGTCGAGGACAAGAATACCGTATTAATTCAAATAGTCCCGAGTGCGGGTGTCAACATGGTAGAACTTTCAAATCTGCTTAACAAAAAAGTTGAACAAGTTTCCAGATGGCTGCCTACCGAATTGGAATTAAGTGTTATATATGACAGTGCAATTTATATGAAAGAATCCGTAAATGAAGTTATTACAACTATATTTGTAACGGTTATTATTGTCATATTGGTAATTCTATTGTTCCTTGGTGATGCGGCTTCCACACTTGTTCCTTGTGTAACTATCCCTATATCATTAATCGGAGCATTTTCTATTCTTTATTTGTTTAAAATGTCCATAAATATGCTAACCCTTTTCGCCCTTATTCTAGCTGTATCCGTAGTTGTGGATGATGCTATTGTTGTAGTTGAAAATGTTAACAGATTTATAAAAGAAGGTTGTTCTCCCAAAAGGGCAACTCAATTAACAATAGAAGAAGTTGGGGTAACGCTTGTTACAATGTCCTTAATATTAATGACCGTATTTTTCCCGATATGCTTTATGGGCGGATTTACCGGAATTTTATATAAACAATTTGCCGTATTTTTATCAGCTTCTATTATAATATCTGCAATTTGTGCTCTTACATTATCACCGGCAATGACATCTGTAATGCTCAATAAAGACAGTGGCTTTGAGCTTTTTGCTCAGGGTAAAAGAGGATTATGGTCAAAATGTTATTACAAGTTCAATCAAATGTTTGATAAACTGGGAGAATTATATACGGAATGTGTCAGAGTTTTTGTATATAGTCCAAAAGTTACCATTATAACTTATCTTTGTGTAATTTTTTTAATGGTTGTCGCATATTATATGCTTCCTAAATCATTTATTCCCGATGAAGACCAAGGAGTAATATATGTAAGAGCCAGTATCGCCGAGACTTCCACAGTACAGCGAACCAGAGATTTTGCAAAGCAAGTAATAAACAAAATAAAAAATATTGAAGGAGTTGACCCTAACAGACTATTGGTTATGGGTGGGAAAAATAGTTTTAACATATATGTTCAATTAAAAGACTGGAAAAAAAGAAATATTACTCCACTTGGGAAAATAATACGTAAAATCAATAAATGCCCGACAAGTTTATCAAATACAGCTATACAAGGAGAAATCAGTAAGCGTATAAAAAATACTAACGGCGCTCAAATATATGCCTACAGCCCTCAATCAATGTCGCAAAATTCTTCTGAATTAGAATTTAATCTTGTCGGTTCGGATATATATACATTGGAACAAATATCTGAATATGCAGATAAAATTGTCAGCAAACTGGAAAATAATGAGAACTTTGATTACATTTATAATACATATTCCGGAACTTATCCGATGTATGTTATGCGGATTGATTACAAAAAAGCTATGGCTTTAAATATAAGTGTACAAGAATTAACTTCTACTTTATCAACATATATTGGTTCAAATTCTGTCAGCAATTTTACAAAAAACGGTAAAAACTATAATGTAATAATGCAGGCGGATGAAACATTCAGAAGAAATAAAAATGACCTTAACAAAATATATGTCAGAAGTATGAACGGAATTATGGTTCCTATAACAACAATTATTGACCTGGAAGAAGTAAATAGCACTGCAGAGATAACTCGGTTTAATCAAAATCGTTCAGTGATGATTGTTGCGGAAAATTCTGAAAAAGTTACAACAGGTCAGGCAATAAAAATGATAGAAGATTGTGCAAATGAAATATTACCAAAGGGAATCTCATATGAATGGTCGGGGAACTCTTTGATGGAAATTGAATCTTCAAGACAAACTGTTACTATTATTTGTTTAGCGCTATTGTTTATATATTTCTTTCTTGTAGCCTTGTATAACAGTTGGACAATACCCGTTGTTGTTCTAATAGTAGCACCCGTATCCATAGTCGGAGCTTTAATATTCCAACTAATGTTAGGACAGCCCTTCAATTTATATTCACAGATTGGAATTATTACACTAATAGGTTTGGCAGCAAAGCAATCAATACTGTTTGTAGAATTTGCTATGGCACAAAAAGAAACAGGGAATCTAAATATACAAAATGCGGCAATTATCGCAGCAAAAATGCGTTTTAGAGCTATTTTAATGACAGAACTATCATTCCTAATCGGAGTTATACCGATGCTATTTGCAACGGGACCAAGTGCAAACAGCAGAATTTCTCTTGCCTCAACCGTATTTGGAGGAATGTTAACAACCGTAAGCGTTGGTGCAATTTTAACGCCCGGATTTTATGCGATGATTCAATCATTTGTAGATAAAGTTTACAAGAAAAAAGTAGATGAAGAATATTATGATGAGAAAAGTGAAGGTATAAATGGAGAAGATTATATATAAAATATTATTTTTAGCCTGCATATTAAATTTATATTTGGGATTTACATGTAAAGCGGAAGCGTTTCTATTTTTTGGAAAGAAAGCCGCACAACCTGCCGCATCTGTTGAATTAACTACTGATAAAAATGATACGGCAACAAAGACCGAAGAAAATCTTATTGAAAATATTCCGACAATATATCCCGCTGTAGTAAATTCATCTGACATAAAAAAATCAAAGAATAGAAACAACAAGTCAAAAAGAAAAAATATCAATAAAAAAGAGGACTCTGCTCAATCAGAAGCTATCTCAACGTTAAGAGAAAATGAAAACCTGCCTGAAATAAAAAAACGTAATAAGAACAAATTGGGTTCTGAAGAAAAGAATTATAAAAAAGAACACAAACTTACAAAAATAGAGACAATAATTGAAAATGAGCCATATCTTAACCATGATACAACAAATGAATTATACCTGGATAAATATAAAAGACAAGAGTTATCAACGTTAAAAGATTTTTATAAGGAAAAAGACATTATAGAAAATAAAGACGGCACTTTCAATATGGTAGTAAAAGAGGATGAAAGAGCTATCGATAAGTTAATCGATGAAATAGAAAACTCTAACATCAATGATACCTTTACTCCTGCAATACAACTTACATTAAAAGAATGTATAGGTATTGCATTAGTTAAGCATCCCGATATTTTATCCGCAAAATTAAGTACCGGTACATATAAAGACAGAATAACTCAAGCATGGGCGGCTTATTTTCCCAGTTTATCTGCAGGAATAGCTTATAACAGATACCACGGCAAAACCGGAGATTTTTCATACGGCTACGGAAGTCATTATATACCGAATGTATCCGCAGGTCTTATGCTTTTTGATTTTGGTAAAACAAAGACCAATGTTGATATTGCAAAAACATATTATGAAGCAAGCCAATTTGATTTGGAAAGTTCTATAAATGAATTAATATATGCGGTAAAAAGTGCATATTATAATATCTTGTTCGCACAAAAACAAATTGAAGTATATCAAAATACCATAGAAGATTTTGAACTTCAGTTAAAAGTTGCAAAGAAATATTTTGAAATTGGGAAAAAACCGCAAATCGATGTAACTATAGCGGAATACAACTTGGGTAATGCAAAATTAAACTTAGTAAAAGCAACGAATACCCTTGAAGTTGCCAGAGTCACGTTAGCAAATATGATTGGACTTCCGGCATTTGCTAATTTTGAATTAGCGGATTCATTACCTGTTTTTGAGTATGAAACAGATTTAGAAGTTTTAATGACAGATGCGTTTAGAATAAGACCTGATTTATTGAGTCAGGAAAAAAATGTAGAGGCCGCATACCTTAATATGAGAAGTGCAAAAAGAAATTATACTCCGGATTTGGTCGCAAACGGAACATATTACAGAGGGAAATCCGATAAAACTGATGAATCTAACTTTCAGGTAGGCATTGATTTAAGCTACTCCGGATTAAATCTTATGCAAATCAAAAAAGAAAATGATATCGCAAAGAAAAATTATGAAATTGCACTTGCAGATTATGAGAAAGCAAAGCAAAATGTGTATTTGGACGTAAAACAAGCATATATAAACTTGAGTAATACAAAAAATACCGTCAAACAGGCAGAAATGAACGTTGCACAGGCAAAAGAACAAAACTATCACGCAACAGGGAGATACAATGCAGGTTACGGTGATGCTATAGAGTTAAAAGATGCTGAAAACACTTATCTTAATGCAAGGCTCGAATATTATCAGGCTCTTTTGGAATACAATACCGAAGCCGCTAATATAGAACGCCTTGTCGGCAGACCTTTATTAAGTACAGAAAACGAATTATAACATCAATGATGAAATAGCAAGGTAAAAAAGCACCACAGAAGTTATTGCAAGCCCGATAAACATGATTTTGGTAAGTGTTTGAGGAGTATCAACTTCTTGGAAATCCACTCCGTTTATATTTGTCCTTTCAATGACATTTGTCATATGTCCGGCATAGTGCTTACGTTTTGTATTGTCAGATACTCTCGTTTGGAACATGATTCTCCTCGTTTTTGTTTACTATATATATTAAAACAAATTTTGTTGAATTATTGATAAAATTTTGGTCAATATTTACATATTTTTACAATTAAACAATATAAAGAGAGGGACGTAATGCACCCCTCTTTAGGATTTCTGTAATTATAGCTGGGCATATTTCATTTTGCCCACCCTACAAGCTTGCTAATACAAATTTATACCTTGTTAAGTTTTATCCGACAATCTATTCGTCCTCAGGAAGCGTAACATGCACACCTTCTTCTCTTCCTGCGCATTCGGGAGCTGTTGTTTTGTAGCTTTCAACAAGACATGTCCTCATAGAATTACCATGAGTGTATCGAGCGTTAAAACAATAGATTTCATTGTATTGGGTGTAACTTACGGCTCGCCCGCCACCTCTCTTTCCATTTGCCAAAAAACCTTTCATTTCTAAATCGAAAAACTTCATACTTTTTGTTTCCTTTCTGTAAACTTTTGTTTACGGATATGTAATTATTTTGTATTATTAGTTTCTGACGGGTAAAATCCGTCCTATTAACTATGTACATTTATAGTTCGTGTTCAACAATTGTTATTGAACACGAACTATAAGCTCTGTATTATTTGCAATAACAGAATTATTCATCCTTTGGTACTGCAATATTTTCATAAGTAGTTTGACAATTTTTATAAGATTCATGCAAACAAGTACTCATGCTTGATCCCATTGTATACTTAGCGGTAACACAATTACCCCAATCATCATGTTCACAATAAGAAGCAGCACGGCCGCCTTTTTTTACTTTTTTAGCAGCAACTAAATAACTGCTCATTTCTAAATCAAAAAATTTCATAAATTTACTTCCTTTCTGTAAACTTGCAGTTTACGGTTATGTAATTATTTTGTATTATTAGTTTTTAATACAATTCTGATGCTGATGGGATGCTTGAAATAACAGCTGCGTCTGCGAGCATGCAAGACTATGAATCTTAAAGGCTTTAAGGTCATCCGTATTTTGAGCATTTTTCTTTTTTGCCAACTCGTTATCCATTTCCAAATCAAAGAATTTCATACTTTTACTTCCTTTCTGTAAACTTTTGTTTACGGATATGTAATTATTTTGTATTATTAGTTTCTGACGGGTTAAAACCCGTCCTATTAACTATTTCTGATCTTCTAATGTATATTTATGGCGCCAACATTGAGTATTAAAAATTTTCTTGTATGCATTAGTAGTGCATTCATCTTGCGTAGTACCATGCGTAAATATCCATGTTTGACAAATACCATTAGGACCGGGACGTTTCCAACTCATATCACGGTTAGACACAGTAGAATCGCTTAATTCTAAATCAAAAAATTTCATATTTATATCCTTTCTATTTTTCTGATGATAATTCTTGTGTATGTTTCCTACATTTTGAATTAAATAAACCTATTTTAAAAGCATTGGTAGCACAAGTTGTAAAAGAATTACCATGTGTATAAATAGCTATTTGACAAGTATATTCAGAATGCGAACCAGAATAACTTACGCTTCGCGGTCCATTACTTAATTCACCATCAATTTCTAAATCAAAAAATTTCATAAATTTACTTCCTTTCTGCAAACAGTTGTTCACGGTTACATACTAATATTTATCTTATTTACCAAGCCTCTTATACTTTAATTCTTAAAAACGTATAATATCTATTACGGCATATTTTTGAAAAACTTTAATAATTTCGCATAAATTGTTACAATTGTTTACATTATTTTTTCTTTTTCTTTGACTTTGCTGTCTTTTTCTTCATTTTCAATTTTGCTTCCGCTATTTTCTTTTTGACATTCTTTTCGTCCATATCATCCGGATTTACTGTCGGGAATTTATCCATAAGGAATTTTCTTATTCTGGTATCCATTTTTTCAACAGTTCCTTTAGAGTCTTCAAAATAAACACAATCAGGACGTTTATCAGGCTGCAAAACTTTTTTTACCGGACATCCTCGTCCGGCACATAAAGGATAGGCTATACATTCCGGACAATATTTGGTTTCATACCCTTCTTCCCAATCTTTGATGTCACCATAAAATTTAAAATCACCATCCGGAGTAAGAACTCCGCTATGATAGAAGTTTTCACCATATGTTTGTTCACATTTTGAAACCTTACCGTCAACTGCAATTGTAAAGTTCCCAAGTTTTGCACATTTACAAGTAAATCCAAGTCTTACAAGAGGGGTACTTTCTTTCTTTATTGTTCTCGGGGTTTGAGCAATTCTTGTTTCCAAGTCTCTCATATAGTCATCCTGTTCCCAATTCTTTACAAGTTTTTCATCAACGTTATCCGAGAACTTTGCAACCGGTTCAAAATCGAACATGAATTTTTTATTATCAAATGTTTCAACAGACCATTTCATAAATTCATCAATAGTATCAACATTTGTCGGACTTATATTCGTTCTGAATGTAATCAGCGCATCATCTTTTCTTGTGTTTATATATTTTAGATTTTCGATGATTTTTTCCCAAGAACTTCCGCCGCCTGCTAGAGGTCTGGTTTTATCATGCGTTTCGGCAAATCCGTCAACGGTTATTTGATAAGACAAAACATCATGCTTTACAAGCTTGTCGTATACCTTTGGGGTTAAAAGATATGCGTTAGTGGTCATTCCGTGGAAAAATCCGACTTTTTTGTATTTCTTCTTTAATAAATCCAATTTTTCCAAAAAAGCCATCATTGGGTTCAATTGCAAAAGAGGTTCTCCGCCAAAGAAATCTATTCTCACAAAGTTATACTTCTTGTTTTCGATATTTTTCTCAATATATTTATATAAAGCTTCCCAATTTTCCGGAGAAAAGTTCTTATCAACGTGTTTTTGTGGGCAATATATGCATCTAAAATTGCAATTTTCCGTTACATACAGAAGAATGCTTAGAGTTTTTCCGGCTTTTTGATAAAGTTCCTCAATTTCTTTTTTAGCTTCTGCATATTCATCTACACCGTCATCAACTATATAACCTCTTTTATAGAGAGATTTTACCATCATACTTTTGGGGTCAAACTTCTTTGTTTCTAATAGTTCTTTAAATTTACTCAATTCGGGTTCTTGATATATCTGAACGCATTTTGCTTTACGTGAATTGTACAGAATTAAACCGTAATCCATCTCAACAACCATGTTGTACTTACTGAATTTCATATAAATCTCCTATATTCTAAAAACTGCCACCAGTATGTTTGATTGTACCATTTTTTTATACGCATGACAAGGAACCGGAATTAAAATGTCAAATCTGTTTTAGTACTATTGTTCGGTTTTAGTGGTATAATGTATTATAATTGGGAATAGTTGTGAGTAGAAAATGTTTATAAAAGAATCGCCTGTTTATACAAACATCAAAAAACATATACCGATGAAGTTTCCGACAAAACTTTTAGTCTTTTGTGTGGATTCCTTTGTTTGTTGGTCATCCGCCTACGCAATGGTTTGTGTTCAAAAGATGATAGATACTGTTACTGATGCAGGCACTGTGGATTTGCCTATTTTTTACAACACTCTATATCTTACAATAGGTGTTATTCTGCTCTACGTTATAGCATCAAATGTCGGTTCGATAATCTCTTTCTTTATGGGCTTGGATTTTACAAAAAATGTAGCTCGTTACTTATTTTCTTCATACTACAAGCAGAATGTTGCATTTTCAAAAGAAACAGATTCCGGAGAAATTGCTTCGAAATTTATGAATGATTCCGATTCAATCGCCGGCTGGCTTGCATCAGGTGACTTGTCTTTTTATGAAAGTCTTACTAACTTTCTAATAAGATTTTGTATTCTTTGGAGTTATTATCCGCCGATTTCTATAACGATTGTTGTTGTGATGGGGGTATGTTTCGGATGTACCAGAACAATAAACAAAATTAAAGCTGAATATAATAAAAAAATATTTGCCTCAACAAGTGAAATGACTCAGTTTTACATTCAAGCACACAAATCGTTCATTGATATTAAGCAGCTTAGGAAAGAAAATGAATTTGTGGATAAAATGGTTAATATGCTTGAAACATCCCTATTCCACAATCAGAAAATGGCTATGTATTGGGGGCTTTTGTATAGCGGAATATTTACGATAGTTCTTTATATTTTCCCTGTGGCTGTACTTTTGACCGGTATTTATATGACACTTAAAGGACAATTTACAATCGGAAAAACTATAGCCGTGTACACATTAGTTAATATGACACAATCTCCTCTAAACGGTTTGGCCTCAAATCTTTCTTCATGCAAGAGTACAATGATATTGTCTGAAAGACTAGAGGATTTTATTGTTGACGAAAGCATTGAACAACCTACAAAAGTTTTGGAAGAAATAAATACTATAGATTTTGATTGCGACAGTTTCGGTTATACCGATGACAAAGATATTTTGCAGAATATTCATTTTCATCTTAACAAAGGAGATTTGATGTGTATTAAAGGCAGAACCGGCGTAGGTAAAACAACAATATCTTCTTTGTTGATGCGGTTTCATCAATTGAAAAACGGTTCTATCAAGATTAACGGAACGGATATTAATGAATACTCATTTGACAGTTATTACAGAAATGCAAATATATTAAACCAATCACCATTCTTGTTTCAGGATACTGTTATTAAGAATATAACGTTAGGAGAGGAATATCCGGAAGAATTTTTTAATGAAGTTGTAGATGTCGCTCAGATTGGAAGTTTTATTGATGAATACGGACCGGACTATGAACTGAATGAAGATGCAAATAACATTAGCGGAGGTCAACGTCAAAGAATAGGTTTAGCACGTATTCTTATAAGAAAACCTCAGTTACTTATACTTGATGAACCTACTTCCGCTTTAGATGAAAATACTTCAAACAATTTGGCAATAAAGTTGAGAGCTTTTTCCGAAAAATACGGAATTACAATTGTTGTAATTACTCATAGTTCTATATTTGAGCAATATTCCACACAAATATTAGATTTGAATGACAATGTGCTGGCAAAATAGCTAAGGATTATATATGAAAAAATATGTATTCTTATTACTTATATTTATTACCTGTATTTTAAAGGTCAATGCGACTCCGGTTGAACTATATGACTCTGCTTGGAAAGTTTTGTCTGATAATTTTTATGACAAAACAATGAATAATCAAGATTGGAATAAGTGGGAAACAAAATACCGTAATCTGACAACTTATGAAGATGCTTACGTTGCAATTGATACAATGATAGAAAGTCTTAATGACAGCTATACAATATTTATGCCGCCGCAAGATTATAGTAATGAATTGCTGGATATGGAAGGTAAGGAAGTAAAACTTGGTATAATATTAAAAAAAATCAGAGGTAAATATTATATAATACCGGTAAAAGACGGAGCGGCAGAAAAAGCCGGACTAAAGAAAAACGATATTATAATTGAAATAGACGGCCATCCTGTAGAAAAAATGTCAAGAATGGATTTTGATAACGCTTTAAACACGGATAAAAAAGAAAGCATAAATTTCCTCATAAAAAGGAAAGGATGCAAAGCAAGGATTTATGAAATTATTCCGAAAGAACGACATACAATCTCTATATTAGAAATGCCTTTATGCAAAAAAATAAAAATTCCGGAAAATATAAAATATTTTAAAATAACATCTTTTATGGATAAGAATTTGGCAAAACAGTTTCAAGAAATTATGGAAAATTATGAAGATAAATTCGACGGATATATTATTGATGTAAGAGGAAATTCAGGAGGTATTGCAAAAAATGCTGCAGTTATGGCAAATATGTTGCTAAGGAATAAAGTCATTTTGAGTATAGTCGACAGAGACGGCAACAAGAAAGTTATAAACTCAAATGACGATACAATGACAGATAAGCCGGTAGTTATTTTATGCGACCGTTATTCCGCTTCAGCGAGTGAAATATTTGTTGCTGCTATAAAAGATAACAAAAGGGGAATTATAATAGGAGAAAAAACATACGGAAAAGGTATTATGCAAGATGTTTTTGCATTACCGAATGATTGCGGAATGAATATTACCGTTAAACATTATCTCACTCCATCCGGAAAGTATATTCATAAAAAAGGCATAGAACCCGATATAGTTATAAAAACAAGTCAGATTAATTATTTGAATGATAAAATCTTGCAACAAGCTATAAAATATATAAAATCATCAATAAATAATTGAGTTTTAATTTTAGTAATTTACTATCTGCACAACAAAAATATTTTTTGCTTGTTAATTAAAACTATCAAAGTTTTCGTTTAAAATTAATATCATATAATATGTCGGGTTTTACTCTACTTAAATACTTTTAAATATATTGTATTCTTCTGTTATTTTCATGTTAGAATTTTGGTAGTTAATTAAGGAGGAAGATATGAAAAAAATATTATTGTCCGTCTTTTTATTGGGATTATTTATTTTGCCTGCGACAGCAGTTTCTAATTGGGATGCACAAAACAGAGTTAATCCTGTAGGAAAAGTCGTCCTTGAAAAGAACAATCTGCCTGCAAAACTTCAATTTCAAGTCGTTGGAACCAATGTAGATAATTCCGATACGGTAACAACCAACATTGTTCAAGTATCTAAAGATGATTTAACATATGCAGGGAACGATAATGAGGTTGCAGCTGTTATATCCTATGAATTAGGTCAAATTATAAACGGTAAATCAGGTAAAGAGCATTTAAGAGCTGCTGCAAAGGCCTTGCTAGCAGAAAAATTGAGTCAGGAAAATATAGTTAATACAGCAGCAAATAGCGAGTTTGTAAAAAGTAAAGTATCTCTCGGTGACCAAAAAGAAGCTGATATGACTGCAATTGACCTTATGATTAATGCAGGCTATAATCCGCTTGCGTTGATAGTTGTTATTACAAAAATGCCCGGCTCAAATTTAGAAACTATTATGGGAACCCCTGCGAATTCCGAAAGAGCTATGAGTGCATTTGATTACTTGTCATACAATTATCCGGCAAAAGTTAAAGCAGGTTACGGATGCCAGGAATACAGAAACTTTTTAGCTTATGCAGATCCGATAGTTGAAAAGAGAAATAAAAGCAAACGCCTTGTTAAAAAATATGCAAAACTTCAAGAAAAAATCAAACAGAACAGAGCAAAAAGCTTAGCACAATATAAAAAAACAGGCGGACTGAGCGGTTGGGATGCAACTTATACATTGTTGCACGAATTATCAACGAACCCTGCTAAATAATAGAATTTATTATTTTTAATAAAGCGGCTGCAATTAAAATAATTGCAGCCACTTGTTGTATACTTTATAAACAGTCAAACTTACAAAACCAAACTACTCGTCTAACTACATCCACATATGCTTACGCATTTTGTGGGTGTAAAAAGACTGTCGGTTTGAGAAGAAAGAACAGTGATATTGAGAATTATTTTGGTGCAAAAAATTGCACCCTACCAGCTAAAAATTAATTCTATAAACTAGCAAAAAATATTTTCACAGAGTTTATTCTTTATATGACAAATAACATTTCATTTAAACAAAATATAAGATTTGTTGATCAACATAACTTCCATAAGTTTGTAACAAACCCCAGATGGGAAATTGGATACGCCTGGCATGATCCTCTATATGTAACAAATAAGTATTCCCCCAATTTTTACACCTTGAATGTAAGGACTTGTACGGCAGGAGGATTCCGAAACGCCAATGGAGATGCAGTAGGGTTTCATCTATTAGATTGTTATGAAAATAATAAACATGCAGAAGATAACTGCAACAAAATATATAATGCAGTTGAAAATCCTATAAGCGGTATTCTTGTCGGTAGTAAACAGATCTTGGGTTGTAAATATTCCCGCTCTATTTTTTCAAAAATGGAAAAATTTTTTACTAACAGAATAAAAGGAGTCAGTATTTTCAAAGAACATACCTATCAGGACGGAGGTACTTCTTTTGTATATCATACGGAAACAGATACATGGTTTATAAGACCACAATGGGGCGAAACATCAGAATGTGCTAAAAGCATTGAAGAATTAAAGAAATTTTATAAAAAAATCATTATTGCAGATGGCGATAGGGTTTTTATTGGAGATATAGAAATTGATCCAAAAGATATTTCAACACCTATTCCTGTGATAAAAAATCAATAATTCTCTCAAACTTCATACTACGAGAAGTTTGTAGGGTGCAATTTTTTGCACCAAATTTAAATAACTATTATTGGGAAGTAGCCGACCGGTGTGAGTAAATAATGAGTAAATATGAGTAAATCGGTTTTTTGGGTAAAGTTGCACTTCCGACCCGCAAAACCCCTATAACGAGCAAGTTTCAGGAAATAAAATAGTCAAACTGACAAAACCGTACTACTCGTCTAACTACAACTACACTAATTCTCACCCTCACACACTCAAAAAAAAACTTGGCAAAAGCCAAAGTCTTTTTTATGGGGCGGGTGGTGGGATTCGAACCCACGCATAACGGAACCACAATCCGTGGTCTTAACCACTTGACGACACCCGCCATATATTCGTATCGTCTCTCAGTAAGTCCCAGTATACCAAATCAAGTTCTAAAATCAAGACAATAAAAAACGGACTTTTAAAGTCCGTCTCTTATTTTAATAAAATTTATTAATTAATTCTCTGAAACATATATCCGATTCCGCGTGCTGTAAGAATTAATTCCGGATTATTCGGATCTGTTTCTAATTTGGAACGAAGTCTTGATATATGGACATCTACAACTCTTGTATCAATTCTGTGGTCTGCAGGATATGACCATACATGCTGCAAGATTTCATTTCTGGAATATGCCTGACCGGAATTGTTTACCAAAAGTTCAAGCAAACTGAATTCCATGCCGGTCAATCTGATTCTCTCATTCTTTCTGTAAACTTGTCTTCTTGCCGTATCAATCTTTATGGCTCCTGTAGTAATAACATTTTTTGAACCTTTGCCGCCGCTTGCAGCAGGTGCTGCCGCAGAATCTGTCGGTATAATTACATCCTTTGAAATTGTTCTTCTCAAAACAGCTTTAACACGTGCTTCCAATTCCTTAGGACTAAATGGCTTAATTACATAATCATCTGCCCCAAGCTCTAAGCCTGTAATTCTTTCCGAAACATCACCCAATGCCGTCAAGATTATTATAGGCACATCCGATGTTCTTCTTATTTCTCTTGTTACACCATAACCGTCCATTTTCGGCATCATTACATCAAGTACTACCAAATCAGGATTGGTTTTATTAAATACATCTATTGCTTCTTCACCATCCTCAGCTACTACAACATCATAGCCTACCATTTTTAAACGAGTTTCAAGAATTCTTCGGATACTTGCTTCATCATCTGCTACTAATATTTTTTGTTTAACTTCTGTTTCAACAAGTTCTTCTTCTTGCAATTCTTCATTTTCAGCCATACTATCACCCTTATTTTTTATTAAATTTTTACATTCTTAATATTTATACATATATCTTAATAGAATTTAACTAAATTTGCAATAGGAAATTCCTAAACTTTTGTACACGATTTTTTATCAATATTTATTGCTTTTTAATCTACCGACAATAACTCTGTCAATACCTGCCATATCTTGTATTATTTCAATTCTTTCAAATTGTTTTTCCATAAGGCTTTTTACATATACAGATTCCGAAATCCCGAGCTCAAACATCAAATATCCGCCACTATTCAAGTATTCAGGTGCTTTCTCTATAATTCTTTTGTAAAACACAAGCCCGTTATCATCTGCAAACAAAGCTATCTGTGGCTCATATTTCAATTCCTCCTGTAATATTGTACCGTGCGGTATATATGGCGGGTTTGAAACTATTAAGTCAAATTTTTCATTACTTCTTATCTTCTCAAACAAATCCGATTTCCGAAATATTGCTCTGTTATTAATTCCCAAGCCTGTTACATTATCAAGAGCAACCCTGAGTGCATCAGAAGATATATCCGTTCCCAAAACAGTCGCACTTGTTTTTTTTGCTATTGCGCATGCTATGCAACCGGAACCTGTACCAATATCAAGAACAGTATTTAATTCCTTTTCATTTATCAATGATATTGCTTTACTTGCCAAAATTTCGGTCTCATCACGAGGTATCAAAACATCCGGAGTAACTTTGTAATAATCACCCATAAACCATGCTTTGCCTATTATATATTGTATGGGGATTCCTGTTTCTGCCCTATATAAGACTTTTTCCTCCATTAATTTTGTATACTGTTCCGAAGGTTCAAGTCCTTTAAGCCTATCAAGTTCACTGTAATTACAAAAATGCTCAAGAAGCATTTTTATTTCATATTTTGCCTCGTTAGGTTCAATACCGGAATCAGTTAATATCTTTGTTAGTTTCTGAATATTCATTTAAAATCCCATCAATTTCATTTCTTAAATCAAGTTTGGATAACTCACTTGTATCTTTAATTTCAAGTCCGTAACGTTTACATAACTTTTTATAGTAATATATTTGTTTTTGCGTAGGAGCCTCTTTTGACATTTTTACTTCTTGTATAAATTTGCGTTTTTTCTTTTCAAATTCTTTTTGTGCTTCAATTATCGGTTTTTGGGTCTCTTTATATTTATAATATTTTATACATTCTTTGATATACAGTTCGGTATCAGATAAGAATTCATTTGAATCTATAATTTCAGCCAAAAACGGAAATCTTGAGGCATTTTGAGTAAGATAGTAATTTTCATCTTCAACAAATTTATCAAGTATTTCCGAACTTGGAAGATTAAGATTTTGTTTCACCAGTGCACGCAAATTATTGCAAATCGCACTCTTTTGGGTTTTATCAAAATTTAAATATATACGTTTTTTTATCTCATACATAGTTTTATAATAACATAACCCATCCCCAATGAATAAAAAGATAAGCAATTCAAAAGTTGTTATATAATAATAATTTTATTATAATACTCTTATGTTAAAAAAATTTATTTCGGGATTTAGTATACATTCCGCATTAATACTAGTATCATTACTTTCAATATTTCCATTTGTATGGCTATTATCGACTTCATTCAAAGGAGTAAATGAAGATATTTTTGCATATCCGCCCGTAATGCTCCCGCAGGATTTTACTTTTGCAAATTATATTGAAGTTTGGCAAAGAGTTAATTTTATGGGATACTTTTGGAATAGTGTAATTGTCGCAGCTTTAACCGTTATTCTAAATTTGGTACTGTCATCACTTGCGGCTTATCCACTGGCAAGAATGAATTTTAGAGGTAAACGAATTGTATTTTTCAGCATTCTGGCTACAATTATGATACCTTTTCAGGCAATAATGCTTCCTGTATACATTATTACCCTAAAATTGCACCTTATAGACAGCGTCAATAATGTTATGGGATATTTAGGACTTGTTATGCCGTTTGCAGTCAGTGCTTTTGGTATATTTTTAATGCGCCAAGCATTTTTAAAAATCCCAAGAGAAGTAGAAGAAGCAGCAATTATTGACGGCTGCAACGTATTTCAAATGTTTTTGAAAGTAGTTTTACCTATGGTAAAACCGACACTGGCCGTACTTGCGGTGTTTACCTTTATCGGTTCCTGGGGTGAATTTTTATGGCCCAGTATTATGCTTACAAAAGATTCTATGTATACACTTCCTGTCGGAATAAATAATCTGCAGGGAATGTTCTCAGCTAACTGGCGATATATTGCTGCAGGCTCAATTCTGTCAACAATTCCGATAATCGTATTTTTCTTGGCAATGCAAAGATACTTCATTTCAGGTGAAAATGACGGAGCAGTAAAAGGATAGTAAAACCATTAATTAACCATATATTTTACATCTAATATCCGCCGGATTCACCAATTGTATCGACTGCCTCAACTCTTATATCCGTAATTAATTCGGAATAAGAAATAACAACTATTGTCGGAATATGTCTCTCCAGTAACTGATATAAAGGAAGTCTGATTCTCGGAGAACAAAGAATTACAGGTTGCAAACCTACATTCTGATGTGCTTTCATCAAAGTCATTGCCGTAGATTCAATCAAATCTTGTACTTGCATTGGATTTAAAAGAAACATTGTACCAAGTTCTGTCCTTTGGCAGCTGTCATCGAGAGTTTTTTCCCACTCGGGAGAAAGCGTCAACGCATACAAAACGTGGTCTTTATCGACATTATTCAAACATATTTGCCTACCTAACGCAGCACGAAGTCTTTCAGACAATATATCAGGCTCTTTGGAAAATCTTGCATAATCACAAAGCCGCTCAAATACGAATATAATATCTTTTATTGAAACTTTTTCTCTAATAAGATTAACAAAAATCTTTCTTAAATCCGAAGTTGAAATAATTGCAGGAACTAAATCGTTGACAAGGGTCGGGTCTTGAGAACGGACAAGTTCCATAAGTTTAAGAACGTCTGTTTTTGTCATAACTTCATCAACGTGTTTTCTCACGCATTCCTGTAAGTGTGTAACAAGAACGTCTGTTGCATCAACAGCAGTAACATTCTTAGCAGATTTTGCATCTTCTTCGGATATCCAGTATGCCTGAGTTTGATAAGTCGGGTCAACACCTACTATGGCATTTTCAGGAATAGTTTTCTTAACGGAATCCCACTGATCAGCAATAACCATATATTTACCCGGGTATACAAAGCCTGAAGCAACAACATTGTTACGAATAGATATAACATACTCATTTGCCTCAAGTGCTGAAGAATCCATAATACGGATGTTCGGAAGAATGTAACCCAGTTCATCCGTAACTCTCTGACGTAAAGCAGCAATTTTAGCAAGTAATTGACCTTCCTGTTCAGGATCGGCAATAACCAACAATCCGGCACCAACTTGCAAACTCAATACATCAACACCCAGTCTTTCATACATCTTATTAGGATTAACCAAATCCTGCATATTTTGACGTACGCTTTCCAACTGACCTAATTGAGATTGAACATCCGCATTGACTAATACCGAGAAGCCTGCAACGGCAAGAACAATTGTAAATATCAAAAACGGCAGCCACGGTAAGCCTGTAATAGGTGATGTTACGGTAATTAAACCTAAGAACACGGCAGCAAAGAATAAAGAATACGGTTTGGCCATAATTTGCGCCGTTAAATCTCCGCCTAAAGAAGCATTCCCGGCAGATGCACGTGTCATAACGATACCTGCAGCAACTGACATCAAAAGCGAAGGTAACTGTGATGCAAGACCGTCACCTATTGTCAAGACGGTATATTTACCGACTGCATCGCCTATCGGCATATTTTGAACCAAACATCCTATACATAAACCGCCTATGATATTTATTAATACAATAATGATACCGGCAATAGTATCACCTTTTACGAACTTCATAGAACCGTCCATTGAACCGAAGAGGCTTGATTCTCTTTGTAAATCCTCACGTCTTTTGACAGCTTCTTCCGGAGATATAAGACCTGCATTAAAATCCGCATCAATTGTCATCTGCTTACCGGGCATAGCGTCCAAAGCAAAACGGGCTGCAACTTCTGCAATACGTTCAGCACCTTTTGTAATAACCATAAACTGTACAACTGTAATAATTAAGAAAATTACACCGCCAACTATCATATTACCGCCTGTTACGAATGTTCCGAATGCATGAATTACCTGCCCGGCATCACCTTTTGCAAGGATAAGACGAGTTGATGCAATTGAAAGACATAATCGAAACATTGTCCCGATAAGAATAATAGATGGAAATGCAGCCAATTCCAACGGTTTTTGGACATATAGAGAAATCATAAGCAGCACAATACCAAGAGTTATATTGAGCGAAATTGAAAAATTGATAACCCAATTAGGCATCTCTATAATCAAGATTAATATCAAGGTTAATACAAAGAATGCCAAAAATATTTCCGATATAGGTTTGCTGCCGTTTCCTCCTTCTGCTGCCATTATTTCCTTTCGATAAATTTATTTTAATTTTACTTTTTATGCTCCTATTAATGCTTTTTTAATTATTTCCAATTGAGTGTCAATAGAAGCATCAACAATACCGTTTCCGGTTTGGAATATACAACCGCCCTCTTCTATAGCAGGATCGGCTATAATGCTGATTTTTGATTCTATTCCGTATTGATAAGTCATATTCGGAATTGTATCTTTCAAAAATTGAACTGACTGTGGTTTTACACGAATAGTAACTTTGGGTTCATTCTTTGAAACAGTTTTAAGAACATCAATAATCGTATCAATTATTATTTGCGGATCAGTTGAGAGTTCTTTTTTTATAATTTTTTTTGCAACATTTACACTGATTTCTAAAATATCGGGTGCAATATATTCAAAAACTTCCTGTCTTGCAGACATAAATTTTTTAAATTCTTCTCTGAATTTTGCTAAATCTTCTTCGGATTTTTCCAGTCCCATTTTATAGCCTTCTTCAAATGCAGACTTCTTAATATTTTCCGATTCTTCCTGAGCCCTTGAAACAAGATTTCTGTCATCAATCCTTCTGTAACCTCTGCGTCTTGAACCTCTTCTGCGTTCTTGCCTTTGCGTAAAATCAATGTTTTCAATGTCGAATAAATCAACTTCCGGCTCTTGATTTTGAACTTCAACCGGAGTCCCGGACATACTTTCCTCAACGGCATCAGTATTTTCGCTCTCAATAACCCCGTCAGAATTCTGTTGTTCATTCAGCAAATTATTTTTCTTAAGTTTTTGATTTTTTTTCTTTATAATCATACTTATATTATATACTTTCTTCTATATATTCGGTAACAACACCTGCGACACGCAAAGGCAGATTGCTGTACTCACCGTCATATGTTTTTGAAGCATATCTCTTAACAAGCGGACGCTCATTTTTTATAATTTTTTCAACACGCTCTCTCGGATTCTTTCTGTAAACATCAAGCATAGCATTTACAAGATTTTCTGTAGTAAGTTTTCTTTTTGATGGTAAAAAGTCTTTAATTTCTTTTAAACATCCCGTAATAAGATCACTGTCAACACGGGATTCCAAATCCGCCATGTTCATATACTGAGAAATCAGCAATGAATCATTTGAATCAAACTTATTCAATATAGTTGTAACTTTATCCTGAGACAAAATTTTAAGAACCAGTGCAAGAGAAATAAGTTTTAAGTCTTTATTAGACATTCCTTTGGATGAAACGTTACCCGCACCGACAGAACCTTGTGCATGTCTTTTTGCGGCACGTTCGGCTTCTCTTTTTTTATGCTTTTCCTCTGCAATTCTGGAAGATTCCTCAGCCATCGAATTTTGTCTTTGAACTTCCTCCTGTGCTTGACGTGCTTGTTCTTCCTGTACCTGCTGCGCCATAGCATCTATATTTGATTGGCTTTCTGCTCTGTTTTTAATATCTTCATCAATAACACCCTTTTGCTGAAGTTCTTCAATACTTTGCTTATAAACTTTTACAACATGATGCTCAACTGCCTGTAATAATTGGTCTTGCGGAACCTGTCTTATAAAACCTTGTTTTGCAACCTCAAAAATCGTAAATGCAATTTTTTGCATTATACTGTCCCAATATTGAGGCAGAATTCCCGAATGTACCAGGTCAATAGATTTATGGAACGACCACTCTGCTATTATTTGGGTAATAAATATAGCTTGTTCGGCATTCAAATTAAGAGATTCGTCATTATAAAGAGCCTCGCCTGCAACCATGGTAAAGTTATTTAGGGTTTTTATAATATACTCTTTTTCAAAGTCTTTTAAATCAGGCGGTACAAGTTGTGCTGCCTGTTCTGCCATATTATCCGCAAATGCTTTATAATCAAATCCTTCTATTGCCATCTTTTGTCAGGTGAATAAGTGAATAAGTGATTAAGTATATTTAAAATGTTCTTATTAACTTAACTCTTATTAACTTTTCCTCCTCTCCTTTCTTTATAATTACATTTACCCTTGTATTTACCCCTACCCTTGTTCTATCCAACTGCGGATTTTTTCTCCAGCTTCGGATTCATCAGCATTGTCAAATTCTTTTTTCAGTTCTCTTAATGCTTCTCTTATTTCAGCTCCCGTTGCATGAACAGTCGGTCTGTTTTGCTGTTCAAGAAGTCCTTGCTGAAGTTGTGATTGCTTCGCAATCAAATCTGCCGCATTAGAGCTCAATTCCCTGAGTTGTTTTTCCTGAGCCTCGTTTTGTTCTCTAAGTCTTATCATTTCTTCTTCTTGTGCTTCTTTAGCAGCATTAATTTTTTGACTTAATGCCTTATGTCCGAATATTAAACCGAAAAGCAAAAGTACAACCGCAAGCCACCAAGGATTACCATGTTCAGCCTTTATTGGTGCTTTTACATTCTTATCACCTGCCATAAAGGGATCCAAAGATTCCGCAAACGCAATAGTAACATTATCGGGCGATGCCTTAGGACTTGCCGCATGAGCTACGAGCTCTTTTAATTCTTCAAGTGTTAATTCAACTGGCAGAGCATCTTTTTCTAATGTAACTGCAATCGAAATTTCTTCTAATGTCCCGGGTGAAAGATATTCGCTCGTTTGAACTTTTGCAACGCCGTATTGAGTTTCTCTTGCCGTTCTTGAATAACTTCTGTTTTGAGAAGAATCGGAGCTGCCTGCAGGCAAACCGTTCGGAAGATAAACGCTTACGGCATTTGTATTTTTATTGGAATCCTGAGTCTGATCGCCCAAACCTTCGGAGAAAGTCTGTTCATTCAATGCAATTTTTGTTTCAGGATCATAAGATATTGTATGTTTTTCTACAGGCGCTTGTTTCAAGAACGTAGAAACCGTAGCAACAAATTTACCGGCTCCTATGAGACGATTCAATTGTGCCTGAACTTTTTCCTGCATATATTTATCATTTTCCTGCAAACGCTGTATCATTTCGGATTGAGCATCAACAAGACTGTTATAAACATGCCCGTTTGTATCTGTTATTGAGATGTTTTCAGAAGTCAATCCAGAAACACTTCCCAACAATAAGTTAGAAACAGCTTTAACTTTCGACATATCGAGAGTTTGTCCTACAGCTACAGTCAATTGAACTGTTGCTGTAACCGGTTTTTGCATTGAAGAAAACATTGTCTGTTCCGGAATCGAAATGAATACTGAAGCACTTTCAATACCGTCAATTCTTTTTATAAGTCTTGATAGTTCACCGTTCATAGCACGGACAAGACGTATTCTCTTATCTTCTTTTGTTGAAGTAAAGTCACCTTTATCAAAAACTTCTAACCCGACATTTTGGTCATATAAACCGCTTTCAACAATCAGCATTAATGCCATATCACGTTTTTCGGAGGTGCATTTACCCGCAGCAGGTGTGCAATTTTTTGCTTTAAGTTTTAATAGCGACTTTGTACCGTCGACTGTTCTTGCAACAACAATACCGTGTTTTGCAAGCATAGCTTGTATTTCAAGGGCCTTCCCCATGTTATCGGTTGTAAGCAGGTCTACATCTTCTTTCAAAGGTTCGCTTGAAACATCAATTCCGTTCTTTTCTGTTTTTGAAGCGGAGGCTATCGTTCCGCAAACTATAAATATAATAAGCAGCAACACAATAGCGCCGCCTACGGCGAATAATAATGTTTTATTTTGCAGTAATTTTTGAAAGTCCATATATCCTACCCTATATTATTATACACATATTAATCAATTATGAGAATACTAAATCTGTAATTGCATAATTTTATCATACGCTTGGATGACTTTTCCGACTGCAGTGGTTGCTACAGTAACACTCAATTCGGCTTTTGCCATTGCGGTCATAACGTCATGAACATCAACATTTTCGTTCCCCATCATAGCATCTTTCAAAAGGTTATCCGGAGCATTCATTTGTGTATTTAAGTTTTCTACAAGTCCGGACATTACACTTGAAAAATCTGCAGTATCAGGACCTTCTACCCTGCTCATTCTTGCACTCGGAAGGTCGTACCCCCAAGAATCAAGTTTTGAATGTTGTATTCTCGCTTCTAAATCGTATCTCGGAACAAAACCGTTAAACATTTTTATCACCTCATTTTCTTTGCTCCCTCTACCAACGGGAGAGGATTGGGGTGAGGGGGCAGTTTGTTATATTTATCGGAATATTTTTGAATTTTATTAATATTTATCTTCAAAAATCATTCGTTTGTACTATCGTATTTAATGTTTTTTAAAGAAAAGTCAATCTGTGCCGTAATAAATATTATTGTTGAGAGGTAATGTATGAATTTACATGAAGAATGTTTGCTTAAATATCTTTTAAACCCGACAGGGATTAATACGTCCACGGAGCTTTTAAAACAGGCAAATAAACTTATAACCAAGAAAACTAATTTTAGCAATCTTCTTGCAAAAGCTGTCCGAATGGGCTATATTACAAACAGATACTAAGACTTTGGGGAGAGCGATTGTGAAAAAAATATTGAACACTAAATGGTTTACTTTAAGTACATATATTTTGCTGCTTTTGGCGATTTTACTTGTCAGCTTTATTTTTTTACAGCATAACCAAACTTTAAAAAATGTTGTTACAGCATTTTTTGAAGTTGCGGAAAACAGAACTTTTGATTACAGACAGTCAATAAAAATTGCACATAAACAGCCCGTTCCCAATAAAGACATCGTTGTACTTGCGGTGGATGATGCAAGCCTTGAGTTTTTATGGGATAAGTATGGTGAATGGCCTATTCCGAGAAATGTTTATGCCGATATAGTTAATTATATTGAAAAAGATAAACCTCAGGCAATAATATTTGATTTACTGTTTATTAAACCTATAAGAGCGGAAAAGGCTTCCGACGGCAAATTTATTAATACGCTAAACAGCTTTCCTAATATTTATGTCGGTATGAATCTTGATTATGTTCCGTCTGATGTCAGGTTACCTGCAAACCTACCGCAGAGATTAAGTGTTAATCTTGATAACAAATCAAATATTGATATTACAAAAAAATATAATTATTCCAATTGCAGAACGATATTACCCGAGCTAATTAACGGTAAAGTCAATATCGGTATGACAAATATTATTCGCAACAGTGACGGTATAATAAGAAAAGTCGCACCACTTGTTGCTTATAAGAACAATTACTATCCGTCACTGGCTTTTAAAGCAGGAAGCAATTATATCGCAACGGAAGATATTAAAACTTATGAAATAAACAAAAAGAAACAACTTTTGGTAAATGATTTGGGAATCCCTTTGACCAAATATGGAGAAGCAATTCTTAATTGGTACGGAAAAAGCGGTACACATGCATCATATCCTATGTATAAACTTATACGAGATATGGAAAACTTGTCAAAAGGCGAAAAAATGAACTTTAAAGACAAAATAGTTATTGTGGGTACTACAGCTGCTGACCTCCATGATGTAAAAAGCGTTCCTATACAAGATAGTGTTTACCCGGGAGTTGAGGTTCACGCAACATTTTTTAACAATATGCTGGATAACAATTTTATTAAACAAACGGATGCACTGTTTAATACAATACTGCTAACCTTGTTAAGTTTGCTGGTTGTTGTAATTGTTGCTTATTCAACTTCGACAATATTTGCGGTTTTATCTACAATTCTGTTCGCTTTGGCATATTTATTTATATCATATTACGTTATGGAATTATTCAACTTATGGATTCCTGTTGTAATACCTATTGTAGCAATAACTGTTGCTTTTGCTTTAACATTTATTGCAAAATACCTCTTAAAATCCAGAGATTTTGAATATCAATACAAACTTGCAACAATAGACGGATTGACAGAACTCTATAACCACAGATATTTTCAGGATACTTTAAGAAACCAGATAGAACTCTCTAAGCGCTATGAACAACCGTTTTCACTTATTATTATTGATATTGATTTCTTTAAAAAGTTCAACGATTCATTCGGACATCAAGCCGGTGACGCAGTTTTAAGACAGGTTGCTCAAACTCTTAAAAAGAACTCAAGAACAACGGATTATGTATGCAGATACGGAGGAGAAGAAATGAGTATTATTCTTCCGAATACCTCTGCAGAAGAAGCTCTTAATAACGCAAAGAGAATCAATAAAGCCGTTGCGGAAAGAGATTTCCAAATTAATGCCGATGAAACAAGCAAGGTTACGATAAGTGTCGGAGTTTCAACATTTCCGGATAATGCTCAAACTCCGCAAGAGCTTATTGAATATGCAGACAAAGGATTGTACTATGCTAAAGAACACGGCAGGAATCAGGTCGGAGTTTATAATCCCGATTAGGAGTATGTAATGGAAGTAAAAGTTATCGGAGCCGGACTTGCGGGGTCAGAAGCAGCTTTACAGCTTTCAAAAAGAGGTATAAAGGTTAAACTCTATGAAATGCGTCCCGAAAAAACAACAGGCGCACATACAAGCGGAAATTGTGCGGAGTTTGTATGTTCAAACAGTTTGGGTTCCTCTGATATTACAAATGCAAGCGGGCTTCTAAAGCGTGAAATGGAGATTCTCGGAGGAGAATTGATAAAAATTGCCAAAGAGCATTCCGTTCCCGCAGGAAATGCTCTTGCAATATCAAGAGAAGATTTCTCCTCTGCCGTTACAAAAAAAATTGAAGAGGATGAAAATATTGAACTTATAAGAGAAGAAATAACCTCAATTCCCGAAGGAAATGTAATTATTGCAACAGGTCCTCTTACAAGCAGTTCTTTTGCTGACAGTATAAAAGAATTTACCCAAAGCGAATATTTACATTTTTTTGATGCTATTGCACCTATTGTTGAAATTGATACCATTGATTTTGACAAAGCTTTTTGGGGTTCAAGGTACAACAAAGGTGAAGCCTCTTATATAAATTGCCCTATGAACAAAGAAGAATATGAAAGATTCTATAATATCTTAGTAAATGCCCCGAGAATTGAAAACCATGAAGTTGATAAAAAAGAATTTTTTGAATCCTGTTTGCCGGTAGAAGTTCTTGCATCTCGCGGAATTGATACATTAAGATTCGGACCGATGAAACCTGTAGGACTCATTGATAAGAGAACAGGAGTGGAAAACTATGCCGTTGTTCAATTAAGGCAGGATAATTCCGCAAAAACACTGTTTAATCTTGTAGGTTTTCAAACCAATCTCAAATGGGGAGCGCAAAAAGAGCTTGTACATTCTATTCCGGGATTAGAAAATGCAAATATCGTTCGCTATGGCGTTATGCACAGAAATACGTTTATTAATTCGTCTGTCGTTTTGAACCCGACTTTTGAAACCATAAAGAGAAAAGGACTTTTCTTCGCAGGGCAAATAACGGGAACGGAAGGATATACGGAATCCATTGCCGGCGGACTTCTTGCAGGCATAAATATGGCACGCCGTATTAAAGAAGAAGAATTATTTACCCCTCCAAAAGAAACTATGCTCGGAGCTTTGGCTAATTATATTACGGATAAAGCACATCTTGAACACATAAGCAAAAGAAACGGTGAACTCAGATATTTACCACCTCAGCCTATAAACTCCAACTGGGCAATTGTTGCACCAATAGAACTTTCAAAAAAAGACCGAAAAAACAAAAAACTTAAAACCGAAATGCTCGCAAAACGCTCGATTGAGGTTTTGGAGGAATTTGTATCAGAAGAAAAATTTTAAAAAGAGGATGTCTGAAAAGTATGAACATCCTCTTTTTATATAATTGTTTGTTTTTATGCGATTTTTACAAAGGCACCGCTATTTTTTAAAACTGACCAGCTCGGACCGATTTCTTCGGGTGCAACCAAATAACCTTTTTTGACTCGTTCTTTTAATATCTTAAGCATTCGGCTGCTGCTAATATTTCCTTTTTTTCTTACGGCATAATCAGATAATATTTTTTTTGTTCCCATAAAACCCCAAAATTTTCTGTCTGCTTCAATGCCGGGTACTCTTGCTGCAGCAGTATAACCGAAATTAAATATTCCGGGGATATCATTAAGTTTTGCTTGCACTCCTCCGTATTCCATAATATAAGATGCTCTGGAATTCTTGGCAGATATTTTTAATAATTCACCTTGTTTATTAAAAGTAGAGGTAAACTTGTCACCGTTTGATTTACTCACAATTTTTTGAAATATGCCTTCTCCTTTGTTTATAACGCTGATTTCTGTACCGGCATGCGTAATTTGTTTCAGTGTAGCTCCAATAGCTAATTTACCCTCACTTGCACATGATATTGCCATTTTCATAATTGTACTCATTTTTTAACTCCTTTATGTAATATTGTGTTTTTATTTTCCCCTATATTTATATAAAGTATTTTTGAGTAAAAAATTGCCTTATTTTCATCAAATATTAATAAATTGTAACATTATTTTTGTAAAACCTTAATTTGGAAAAACATATTTATTGAGCAAAAGTTGCAATATACACCAGTTTATTGTATCTTGATATATAGTCAAATATATAATTCAAGAGAGGATTAAAGAATGGAAACTAAAATTGAAAAATTACCTGAAAATGTTGTAAAAGTTGAAATTGAGATTCCGGCAAAAGATGCAGTTGCCTATTACAATAATGCGGCAAAGAAATTGTCTCAATATGTTAATATTCCCGGTTTCAGAAAAGGTAAAGCTCCGAGAAATGTTTTGGAGCAGAATATCGGCGAGGAAAGAATCAAGCACGAAGCATTGGATTCGGCACTTCCAAAGATTTTTTCCGAAGTCATTCAATCAAATAACCTTGAGATTGTTGCTCAGCCTTATATTGAATCCTATGATTACCAAATTGGTAAAGATTTAAAAATAACAGCAAAACTGGAACTCAGACCTGAAATTACTTTAGGCGAATATAAAGGACTTACAATTAATGTAGATGACTATAAAACTCCTGATGATGCTTTTCAAAAATCTTTGGACGGCATACTTGAGCAATCCGCAACCCTGGTCGTTGTAACTGACAGAAAAACTCAGCAAAATGATGTTATTGTATTTGATTTCGAAGGATTTTCAAACGGAGAAAAAATTGAACACGGTGATGCTAAAAATTATACACTTGATTTGGCACATTCAAGCTTCATCCCCGGTTTTGCAGAACAGCTTGTCGATAAACCGCTCGGAGAAGAATTTGATATAAACGTTTCTTTCCCTGAAGAATACCACGAAAAGAAACTTGCAGGACAGCCTGCAACTTTCAAATGCAAGATTAATGAAATAAAAACAAAAGTTTTGCCCGAATTAAATGACGAATTTGCTCAAAAAGTAGGACCTTTCAAAACTGTAGATGATTTAAAAGCCGACATTCAATCCTATTTAGACAAACAAAAGGAAGATATTAACAGGACAAATTCGGAAAAAGCTATTTTTGAAGAAGTTGTAAAGAATGCCAAAATAGACATTCAACAATCTATGATAAACAGAGAAACTGATGAGTTAGTCGCTGAATACAAACAAAAACTCGAAATGCAGGGATTTACTTGGGAACAGGCTCTTGAAGCACAAGGCTATGAAAATATCATGAAAGATTTAAAAGAAGATGCAAGTGTAAGAGTAAAAAATTCTCTGGTAATAGATGAAATTGCAAGAAAAGAGAATATAAAAGTTTCTCAAGGTGATTTCAGTCAAAAATTAGCTGAGATGGGACATATGTACGGAATGGAGCCAAGTACTTTAATTAAACAACTTTCCAATACTCCGAACGCATTCAATGCTATGTCGCAGCAAATATTAAATGATAAAGTTGTACAATTTTTGATGGAAAACAATAAGGTAAATCTAAAATAAAATAATTTATATACAAAAAAAGAGGATGATTAAAATCACCCTCTTTTTTTTATCTATTTACTATGCCTTCGCCGGCACTTTACGTTCAAAGACAAGTTTTTCTTTTCCTTCACCCTCTGAAGTATCAAGTTTCAGCAGAATTACATCACCGGGTTGATAAGCGTTTGACAAGATTTCTTCAGCAAGCTGGTCTTCAATCTTTCTCTGGATAAGTCTTCTCAAAGGTCTTGCACCATACGCTTCATTATAACCGTCTTTTGCGAGATAATCCTTTACTTCATCAGTAACTTCAATTGATAATTCTCTTTCGGAAAGTCTCTTGAACAGATCTTTCATCATCAAATCAACAATTTCTCTGATTTCTTCCTTGCTCAAGTGTGAGAATACGATTATATCATCAATACGGTTAAGGAATTCCGGCCTGAATGCTTTTTTAAGTTCTTCATTAACTGTATCTTTAAGTTTTTCGTATTTATCTTTCTTATAATCATCAGCAGCAGAGAAACCAAGTTTACTTTGATTAGTAATCATGCTTGCACCGACATTTGATGTCATAATTATAATTGTATTTTTAAAGTTAATATGTTTACCCTTTGCATCCGTTAAACGGCCGTCATCAAGTATTTGAAGCAAGATATTAAATACATCCGGGTGTGCTTTTTCAATTTCATCAAACAAGATGACAGAATACGGTTTTTTACGGACCAATTCAGACATGTGACCGCCGTCATCATAGCCGACATATCCCGGAGGAGAACCGATAAGTTTTGCAGTAGAATGTTTTTCCATAAATTCTGACATATCTACACGAATCATATTGTCTTCACTTCCGAAAACGGCTTCTGCAAGGGCTTTAGCTAATTCGGTTTTACCGACACCGGTAGGACCTGAGAAGATAAAACTTCCGATTGGTCTGTTAGGTGATTTTAAGCCTACTCTTGCACGTCTTATCGCTTTTGATATAGCAGTTACGGCATCAGCTTGACCGATTACACGGGCATGAAGTGTGTCTTCAAGCCTCATTAGTCTTTCGGATTCACCTTCAGTCAACTTAGTAACCGGAACTCCTGTCATAGTAGCTATAACTTCCGCAACATCTTCTTCAGTTACGGTTGGTTTGTTTGCATCATTTTGTTTACGCCATTCCTCCGAAACCTCACGAATTTTATCTTTCATATTAGCTTCATCATCACGCAATGCTGATGCTCTTTCAAATTCCTGATTTCTAATAGCTTCTTCTTTATCTCGAATTATATCTTTAAGTTCTTTTTCAAGCTCTTTGCCTTCGGGCGAAAGTGTACAGAATTTTAGTCTGACTTTTGAACTTGCTTCATCAATTACATCAATAGCTTTGTCAGGTAAAAATCTGTCATTAATATATTTACTCGACAATTTAGTAGCTGCGATAATAGCATCATCAGATATTATCAAATTATGATGTTCTTCATATTTTGATTTCAGACCTTTGATAATCTCTATTGTCTCATCAACCGTAGGTTCTTCAATGATTACCGGCTGGAATCTTCTTTCAAGAGCGGAATCTTTTTCAACGTATTTTCTATACTCATCTGAAGTTGTAGCACCAATAACCTGCAATTCACCTCTGGATAGAGCGGGTTTTAAAATATTTGCCGCATCAATTGCACCTTCAGCCGCTCCGGCTCCTATTAAAGTATGCATCTCATCAATTACAAGAATTACGTTTCCTGCCTGACGAATTTCATCCATAATCTTTTTAAGACGTTCTTCAAATTCGCCACGATATTTTGTTCCCGCAATCAATAAGCCCATATCAAGCTGAACAATTTTTTTACCATCCAATATATCAGGGACTTCATTATTAACAATTCTTATTGCAAGTCCTTCCGCAACGGCAGTTTTGCCGACACCGGGTTCACCGAGCAGAACGGGATTATTTTTTGTTCTTCTCGCAAGAATTTGAATAACACGTTCAATTTCTTTTTCACGACCGACAACCGGATCCAATCTGAGTTCGGACGCTGCAAGTGTCAAATCCGTACCGTATTCATCAAGACTGGGCGTCTTAACTTTACTTGCCGAAGATGACGAACTTGAATAAGAAGAACTGCCGCTTGAACTTGTACTTGCACCCGCACCTGCAGTCGGTTTTGAATCACCTAACATTTTTACAACATTTGTTCTTATTTTATTTAGATCAACACCCAAGTTTTCAAGTACTCTTGCGGCAACACCTTCTCCCTCGCGAATCAATCCCAAGAGCAAGTGTTCAGTTCCTATATAATTGTGACCGAGTTGTCTTGCTTCATCCCAAGAAAGTTCCAAAACTCTTTTTGCTCGCGGAGTAAATGGGATTTCTACGGCTACAAAACCTGAACCCCTTCCTATAATTTTTTCAACTTCCACTCTTGCATCTTTAAGATTGACTCCCATAGATTTGAGTGTTTTTGCTGCAATTCCGGTACCCTCGCCAATAAGCCCCAAAAGAATCTGTTCAGTCCCGACAAAATTGTGTCCGAGCCTGCGAGCTTCTTCCTGAGCGAGCATAATAACCTTAATTGCTTTTTCCGTAAAACGTTCGAACATTTTATTTTTCCTCTTCTTACCAGTAAGTTATGTTTATTTTACTCGAAAAAAGCTAAAGTTTCAAGTATTTATTCAATTTCTACACTTATTAGAGTAAATGTCATTAAAATTAATTATTTACCGAAAATTTTACCTGCCTTTTTAAAGCTCCGTTTGCCCAATCAAAAGAATTCATCTCACTTTTACCTTCCGGTTTTATTCTTTTCAATCTCAGAATTCCGTTTCCCGTTTGAACGTCAACCCCCAATTTTGAGATGTTTACAAATTCCCCGATTTTTTTGTTTGAATTTTCTGCCATAGGCTCGGTTTCCATAACCTTTATAATTTTTCCGTCATGTTCAAAAAATGCTCCGGGGCATTTATAGACACCTCTGACAAGATTATGCAATTCTTGTGCGGATTTTGACCAATCAATTTTGCACTCCTCTTTTTTTAATTTATCAGCAAAACATATTCCGTTTTCACATTGTTTTTCCGGTTTAATTGTTCCATTGGCAATTCCTGTAAGAGTTTTTTCCAAAAGCATTGGTGAATGCGAAGCGCATATCTCAAAAAGTTCAACACAATTCATATTAGGTGTAATTTTAATCGGTTCTTTCATACAAATATCGCCGCAATCAAGCCCGAGTTCAGTAATCATCGTGCAAATGCCCGTTTCCGTATCGCCGTTTATTATGGCTCTTTGAATAGGATTTGCGCCACGATATTTTGGCAAAAGCGATACATGCAGATTAATTGTTTCATATTTTGGAATATCAAGAACTTCTTGCGATAAAATTTGTCCGAATGCAAAAGTCACAAAGAAATCCGGTTTTAATTTTTTAAGAGCATCAATAACATCCGGCTCTTTTCTGATGGATTTTGGTTGAAAAACGGGTATATTTTCTTTCAAAGCAAAAACTTTAATCGGTGACGGAGTTAGTTTCTGTCCCCTGCCTGACGGTCTGTCAGGTTGGGTAACAACTCCCAGAACTTCAAACTTGTCGGAATTATATAAATATTCCAATGACTTTAACCCTATATCAGGTGTTCCAAAAAATACTATACTGATTTTTTCTGTCATAAAGTTCCCCATTAAAAATTTTTTAAGCCGGCAAAGGTATTATATTAAAATTGCTTAATTTTGTAAATAACGATTGAAATAAAAGTATTAGCGGAGTATAATTTCAAGGCATATAGAAGGAGAAATATAGACATATGAGAATCAACAACTGTATAAATAGTGTCTCTAACACTGCCTTTTCGGCAACTTTTGTAAAGAAAGTTCCCGTTATGAAATTTTGTCCTACAGAAAATGTTTATAAACCAATAGAAGCAGATTTAATAAAATTGGACCCCAAAAATGCTGATGATGTAAAGATGGCCGAAAAAATATGCTTTAATGACAAATTTCGCTCATACGGAGAATATTTATTTGGGATGTGGTTGAACAAAAAATGGAATTATCCGTCTGTTAAAAGCAATAGTTTGTACGGATTAGTACTGCCAAAAGAAGAAGGAGATAACACCGTTACGATTAAGGATGTACTGGGCGTTACAGAGTTTGTTGAAAATAAAGACAATAAAATAAATAAAATAATGTTTATGATAACAAACAAAGATTACCAGAATAATCCGGAGGCAAATTCCAAAGAATACACCCACATTGGCAAAGGCATGACAGATGCACTTAAAGAATTATATCCTCAGAAACCTATCGGTGTTTTTGCAGAATGGGATGCAATCAAGTTCTGGCAAAAACAGGGATTTGAAAATAAAACTCAACAAAGGAACTTAATTTATAACGGCTAAGGATTAGTGTTTTTTAGCTTTTCTTCATTAATTTTGTTAACTTCTTCCGTCAATTCCGGTTCATCAAGAAGTTTTTCGACTTGAACCGGAGGCAGATTATTCTTCTTTAAAACTTCATCGGCTTCAAAGCGGTTAATAGAGTGGTCAATAAACAATATCCCGTCCAGGTGGTCAAACTCATGCTGAATAGCTCTTGCAAGCAGACTCCCGTCTTTTGCCTCAAGAACAAATGAGCGTCCGTTTGTATCTTGAGCTTTAATCATTACGTTCGCATAACGCTTTACATCAGTAAATGCTTCGGGAAAGCTCAAACATCCTTCATGACTAATACATGCTCCGGATTTTTTAATAATCTTCGGATTAATAAAAACTCTGGGGTTCAATGGTTCTTTGTCAGTTGAAACATCAATAACAAACACTCTCACATTTTCACCAATCTGCGGAGCAGCAAGCCCGACACCATTTTCTTTATACATTGTATCCAGCAAATCCTGAACAAGATTTTTTATTTTTTGTGAAACCTTATGCACCTCTTTTGAAGGCTCTCTTAAAGATTCTTCCCCATATCTTACAACTTTTCTTATTGCCATACCACTCACCTCGTTATAATAATTGTAGCATAAGAGAATTGGTTTTAACAAATATTAATATGTTATTTCAAAATGTTTCAGTAACATTTTTATCTTTATAGTTATCTTTTTTCCGATTTATAGTTAAATAAAAGCCAAAATATATATTTTGTTGATTTTAAGTAGTTTTTATTTTAATATTCAGGAGTAAGACCTATTAAAATAAGGAGATTTATTATGACAAGAAAACCTATTATTGCAGGAAACTGGAAAATGAACTTACTTCAGGCAGATGCAAAAGCGTTGTTTGATGGAATTTGTTCTTATGTATCAAATTATACGGCAGTACAATTGCCGACAGTTGTAATTGCACCTGTATTCACTTCATTAAACCAAGTGCATTCAATCGCATGTAACTGCGGATGCGGAGGAAACAAGATTTCTATTGCCGGACAAAATTGCCACTGGGAATCTTCAGGCGCATACACAGGCGAAATTTCCGTAGAAATGTTAAAAGATGCCGGATGTGATTATGTAATAATCGGCCACAGTGAAAGAAGACAATATTTCTCAGAAACTGACGAAATGATTAATAAAAAAGCAAAGGCTATATTAGCAGGCGGTTTGATACCGATTATTTGCTGCGGCGAAACTCTTGAACAGAGAGAAGCAGGCTCAACTGATGTTCATATAGCATCACAAATCAGAGCAGCCTTGGCTGGAATTTCTGCAGAAGATATCGCAAAATCAGTAATTGCTTACGAACCTATTTGGGCAATCGGAACAGGAAAAACTTGCGACAGTGTTGAAGCAAACAGAGTTATCAAGATGATAAGAGGCGTTGTTGCCGAGGTTGCGGGTGCACATGCAGCAGATTCTATCAGAATCCTTTATGGCGGTTCTGTTAAACCTTCTACTATAGAAGAACAAATGTCTCAATCCGATATAGACGGTGCTTTGGTTGGCGGAGCAAGCTTAAAAGCTGACAGCTTTAATGAGATTATTGCTAATACTATGAAAGTTAGTGTGTAGGTTATTTTTAACCACATAATCAAAAAAAATATAAAAAGGGGCGACTAAAATTATCGCCCTTTTTTTATATTAATTCCGTCATTCTGAGCGAAGCGAAGAATCTCGTGTTCTATTTTATTCCGCCCGTCATTCTGAACGAAGTAAAGAATCTCGTGTTCTATTTTATTCCTGCCCGTCATTCTGAGCGAAGCGAAGAATCTCGTGCTCTATTTTATTCCTGTCCGTCATTCTGAGGCACAAAGTGCCGAAGAATCCAACTTATGATAAGTCGCCAAATAAAAAAAATAGGCTGGATCCTTCGGGGGTAAAATAACTATTCCACCTCAGGATGACATTTTCCGTCATTCTGAGCGAAGCGAAGAATCTCGTGTCTTATACTATTTTCGCCCGTCATTCTGAGGCACAAAGTGGCAGAGAGGAACAAACTATCTCCCCAAGGGGGAGATGCCAGCTTTAGCTGACAGAGAGGGTATTATTAATATTACCCTTTCCTGTTCTTTCAGGACATCCTCACACAAGGGAGGCAGAAAATACCTTCTCCCGACACTATATGTCATCCTCTCCGTAGGAGAGGTAGGAACAACAAAGGTGCGATTTCTCGCACCTTTGTTTATGTTCATTATGGAAAGGAATCCAACTATGCATTTTTGTTTTTATTAACAGCCTTGCCGATACCCAAGCCTACGACACCGAGAGCTATAGCGCCGAGTGCAACACCCCAGCCTTTCTTCATTCCGGGAACTTTACCGATTTTGCCCGAAAGTTCTTCACCCATTTTGGTAAGTTTTTCTTTTTCTGTGTTAAGTAGTTCATCTGCGGCTTTCTTAGCTGCTTCGTCAATCTTACCGCCATTCTTAGCTACTGCATCATCGTAGATTTTTTGTTTATCTTTAACTGCATTTCTGAAAGACTCAGCTACATCAGATTCTGTGATTGTTCTTGCAGAACTTGATACAGTTGCTACTTCATCACCAAGAGTCGGGAATGCTTTCTTGAATGATTCTAAAGCCTTAGCATATTCAGTTTCATTGCTGATAGCTTTTTCAATCATCGGATCATATTGACGTACAAGTTCTGTAGCACGTAAGCTATCGTTGAATAATTGCTCTGTTTCTTTCTTGCCGTTTAAATACTGTGTAAGTATTTCTTTACGAGCATTTGCACGTTCTAGTGCCGTTTCTGCATTGGCAGTTCCAAAACCTGTTGTCGGTTTAGTTACATATTCTGAAAGAATTGTTTCATTTGCTGATTCTCCAGCTGTTTCAGTTGATATAATTTTTTTCAATTTTTCAATATCAGCATCAAATGCTTTTTCATCAACACCTTTGTTTATAATAGTTTTAAGATCCAGTTTACCGGTTGACTTGTTGTATAGACCTGTAGCATCTGCGTCTGACAATCTAATTCCTTGTTCAAATACTGTGTCAAAGTTTGCAACATTTTGTTTCTTTGTATATGCATCTTCTAACAAGGTTACTATTTCATCAACCATAGATTTTTCTTTTTCTGCTAATTCCTTTTTTCTTTGAGCCAACAACTCACCGTATTGTTGTTTATTGTATTTAACTCGTTTTGTAACTGGTCTGCCGGTTGTTTCATCAATTACTTGAACAGGCAGAACTGCTTCTGTTAATGAATCATATTTCGGAACTTTATCAAATAGTTCTCCTATTGATAATAAGTCTTCCTTTGGTAAGCTATAAAGAGTTGTCTTGTTGCGATTAACTATATCTTGTGCTGTTTGTCTTGCAGCAGATGGGTTAAGGTTACCTGCAGCATCATAGAAATCTCCATGGAAGTACTGATAAACTTTATCATCACCGGTTACGGTAATTTTATTAACCTCATTTTTGATAGCAGTTATTATATCATTTTGTTTCTTTCTAGCACCACGACCTGTATCAGCATCGAATGTAGCAGAATCAATTTTTGCGGTCATATCGTTATATTTGTCGATAACATTCTGTTTTAATTTATCATAATATACTTGCATGTCAGCTGTAGCAATTTTATCGCCTTGTTTATGTTTCTTTAATAAACCTTCTGAGAAATCTTCAGCATAAGTACCCGGTAAATCCGCATTATGAAGTTTGTCAAATGTAGGCAATTTGTTCGGGTTGAATTCACCTGATACTGATGTTACTCCAGCTTTGCTGTTTTCGATTGATTGCAGACGGTCAATTTCTTTCTGCAATTTTTCTTTTGCATCAGCCAATTCACGAGCTTCAACACTTGTCGTAGGTAATGCGGGTTTTGAAGCTTCTTCTGCTGCTTTCTCAGCAGCTTTTACTTTTTCAGCTTGAGCATGTAGGTCTTTCCATTCGGTTGCGTGTTCCGCACCCTCTGCGGTATTCTTGGTAAACTCATCCTTATTGTTCATGTCTTCAATAAGTTGATCAACTGTTTTTGGTTTGCCTGTCCATTTGGGCAATTGTGTACCTAACCCTGCACCGGCTGCCAGCCCTACAATACCATAAGGCGCTGCTGATGGTCTTTTTTGTTCTACTGAGAAATCATTTGTCATAGTTGACACTCCTTTATATTTTTTTATCTTACAATCTAGTTTTTTCCCTACTATACATGTTAACGTAAATGAATTTTAAAAATTGCTAGTTTAAGACAACAATTGTAACAAATCTTTACAATCCGATTCAGAATATGTGATATTTTAGCATGATTAAATCACAAAGGATGTTCAATTACAAGGGTTTTCAGGAAACCGAAAGAATTTGGCAGAATTATAAAATTTATTATTACAAATTAATTAATCAGTTAATTTATTACATAAAATTAACTTTACGGAACAATTTCCTTGTATTATAATAATATTGGCTAAAGGGGAAGTTTTGTATGGAAAATCAAAAAATTGCCGTTATCGGAATGGGCATGTGGGGCAAAAATATTGTCCGCAATTTTTATAATTTAAAAGTTTTGGAAATTGTTTGCGATTTGGATGACGAATCCTTAAAAACCGTCCGCGAACAGTTTCCTGGAGTCAGAACAACTAAAGATTTCAATGACATTATTAATGATAAAACTATAACAGGAGTCGCCGTTGTCACTCCAAGTCATACACATTTCAAGATGGTCAAAGCCATGCTTGAAGCAGGCAAAAATGTTTATGTTGAGAAACCAATTTCAACAGTTGCCGAAGAAGCAAGAGTTTTGACAAAATTGGCCGATGAAAAAGGCTTAATCTTAATGGTAGGACATCTTCTGCTTTACCATCCAGCCGTTAATCGCCTAAAAATGCTCATTGAAGAAGGTGTTTTAGGGGAACTTGTTTATGCACAAAGCGACAGGCTTAACGTAAATTACCACAAAAACGACAGAAGTGTTATGTGGGATTTGGCTCCGCATGACGTTTCAATGATAGCATACGCTACAGGGAAAGACCCGGTTAAAGTAATTTCCGCTGTCGGATGTTCTTCCGACAGAAATGAAATTATGGATATAACCCACGTTACGATTGAATTTGAAGACGGCATGATAGGACAGATTTCCGATAGCTGGATTACTCCGCAAAAACATGTAACTTTGCTTATACGAGGAACAAAAGCAACTGCAATTTTTGATGATACACTCCCAAATAATAAACTAAAAGTCTATGATAATTTTATTCCTGCAAATACTCAAGATTATCCGATAGATTATCTTGAAATAGAACCTTTAAAGCTCGAATGTCAGCATTTTGTCCACTGCTGCGCAACAGGACAAAAAGCACGTTCTGACGGAGAAAACGGATTTAAAGTAATCAGTATACTTGAAGAAGCCGAAAAAATAATGCTGGGTTCAAAAATAGAAGACCTTAATAAAAAAGACTTTGCACTTTCAAGAATGAAAGGGTAGGAGAGAGAAATGGCAAATTTTATTTCAATATTCAGAATATTCGTAATGTTTTTAGCGGTATATTTGATTTATACTGCAGTCGGAAATACAACAGCCTATGTTTGGGCTTTATTTTTAACAATTCTTGCATTCTCGCTTGACGGTGTTGACGGATATATTGCAAGGAAATTCAATGAAGAATCAAAATTTGGTGCGTTATTGGATATTATGGGCGACAGAATCGTTGAAAACACTTACTGGGTGCTTTTCGCAGTTATGGGCTGGATAAGTATTTTATTTCCTTTAATTGCACTTACAAGAGGTTTTATAACAGATACCATAAGAAGTGCCGCTATGGAAAAAGGATTTACACCGTTTGGAATGCAGGTTAATCCGATATGTAAATTTATTACCGGTTCTAAATTAATGAGAATAAGCTATGCGGTTGCAAAAGTAATGGCATTTATTCTTATTATTGCCGCAAAAATCCCGGCTTGCCCTTACCAAGATATAGTTTGGACAACAGGCTATTGGGCAGCTGTATTTGCGATTGTATTCTGTGTAGTAAGAGCAATACCCGTTATGCTTGAAGCAAAAAGAGTTATTGAAGGATAAATTAAATAATATTAAACAGCAGACATTGCATCTTTTGCAAAATCTCTGATATCTTCCACCAAAGTTTTCCCGAATGTATTATACGCATTTGCAGCGTACCTTTTCGCAATATTCATTATGCTTTTATGTTCAAAAGGAGCTTCTCTTAACAGGGTGGAAAAATAATTATTTCCTAAATCAACATCTTTTATTTGTACCGGTTCTTTATTTATATAATTTTCTTGCCCTATAGGTCTTATTGCAGAAATATCATCAAATGGCTCAATAATCATGCCGGACGGTTGCCCCAGATTACCGAGAATTTGCAACTTGTCGTTAAGCTCAGTATTATTTCCCATTGCCTTTTGAAGTAAATTATCAAAAGTCGGGTCATTCAAATCAAAGCCTTGCGGTTGTGTGATTCCGCCAAGCCCTTTTGTTGATATTTGATTTACTAAATTCTCTACTAAGCTCATACATTACTACTCTATACTTTTTTTTCTCATCAATGTTCATACAAACAATTGAATTTTATAGTATAATTCTGTTATGAAAAAATTATTATTAATTATATTTATATATTTTATTTGTATTTCGGTAAATGCATCCGATATTAAAAATCTGCCATATAAAAATATTAAGGAAAACAGTAAAGTTACGATTACGGAATCCGATACTTGGTCACAAAAAGTCAGCAGAAAGGATACCGGAAGTTTTGTTAGAAACGGGCATTTATTAAAAAAACAAGATAATTCACTTATTATCGATACACGGTGCAAATATATATTTTTAAATAACGGCAAACTATTCGGTTATAATGACTCAATTATGAGATTTTACGAATTTGTACCGTCAAAAGAGAGAATTTCTATAAAAGAACTTAATTCTTATGAAGTTTCAGCTTTATTTAATGATTTTCATGTGGTTACAATCTCTGAATTTTCAAAATCTACAAATGTATACAAAATCAAAAGAAAACGCAATGAAGAAAAAATAATGATTTTGAATGACACAAACAACATTTTTGAGAATTACATATTTTCAACCAACAACGCCAAAATTGAGAAGTATAATATTAATAATGCTATAGGAGTAACCAAAAGCGGAATGATTCAATTTTCCAAATCCGGAGAAAACTCTAAATATTTTCCTTGGTTCATTTTGCTTGTTAGGTAACAAAACTCATCCTTTAAAAAGATATATTTAGGAACATATAATTATATATCTATAACCTTATGGCATGCTTTTTGACACTTTTTTAATAATCAAATGTAAATTTTTATTAAGATTTTACTAAAAATGCGCAACTATTTTTATTCAGGGTTGTTATTTTGATAGTATAATTGATAAAAAGGGAAATTATCACAATGAATCATCGTTTGTTAAGATTTGTTACAAAAAGGCAATTTTTTATAAGCAAATTACTTTATATATATATAGGAAAAAGAGGAAACACGGATATGAATACTTTATCGAAAAAATTATCGGCACTTGTGCTAACAACAATTTTTGCAACTATGCAAATTTCTTTTGCAGACGGGTTAAGTAATGCAACAATCAACTCAACAGGCGGCGGATTCGTAGGAATGACAACCGGAACAAATTCTGCAACATTAAATTTTAATAACAGTGCACATGTTGATTGGAATACATTGAATGTTAATTCAAATGAAACCCTAAACTTTAATGCAGTTAACGGTGCCAGCGGGCTAACTGTACTAAATACGGTTTCCGGAGGTCAAATGTCACACATATATGGTACAGTTAATTCCAATGCAGGCATTGATAAGTTAATAATTTCAAACCCGAGCGGTTTGTTATTCGACGGAGCAAACTTTACAACTGCCGGTGACTTGATGTTGACTACTCAAGGCTATGAGTCAGAATGGAGTTTCCCTTACGATGACGGTCCGGCGATACTTGACGGATGTGTAGGAAGCGGTATGCCTGCCACATCAAGCGTCACAATTAAAGGCTCCACATTTAATGTCGGTGGTGAATTTAATATTACTGCTCCGGATATGAACATTATACAGTCAGCCATAAGTTCGGATAAAATTGTTAAATTTATTACCAGAGATGGTGTAAATTATCTCGTTTCCGATAATAATGGCACTGTTAATAAAGGTGTCAGACTTGAGTCTGTAGACATTGACGGTGATGTTTATATTATTTCAGGTAAAGACTATGTAAAAGTTGTTAACGGCGGCAACATCAATGGCGATATGACAATAGATTCAAACGGAATTGTCGCATTAAATTATGTCAATGACGACAAAAAGCTGAATATAAAGGGTGATTTATCAGTTGATTCAAACGGCGCCTTAAATATGGGAGTAACACCTTTGTTTGAAGGCCACGGTAACATGATGTATTTGAGAAATGCTAATGTTGACGGCGATTTACATTTGGCTAATTCCGGCGGATTTTTAGAGGTTAAAGATATTAATGTCGGAGGAAATGCTGATATTACAACAACAGCAGGTGCAAATTCTCATGTAAAACATTTTGTTCACGTAATCGGCGATAATCAAATTGGCGGAAACTTTGATATTAATTCAGTAAACAATATCCACATCGGTAACTATGATATAGAAAACAAAGTTCTTTTACCGGGAAGTTTAAAAGTCGGTAAGGAATTAAATGCAAATGCAGATTACGGACACGTTATGGTCACAGTTGATACAGAAGCTGATAAGATTGCTTTAAAATCAAATCAATTGAACGTATTAAGTGATGATAAATCCGTATTAAAAGCTAATGAATATAGCTTTGAAGCAAACGGATATATTGGCGGTATCGGAAGCTATACAAGAGATGATGGCAGGACTGTTGACGGTACCGAAAGGATTATCGCTTTAATGGAAAATTATACACATATTCCCGGCGATATCTTAGCTCATACATATATGAATATAGGCGACGGTAAAATAACAAAATTGAATGCCGCTCCGAATGCCAATGCATACATTAAAGCTAACGGAAATATCAGTGTGAACAACGTAAATGCAAGAGATTTGCATCTGACCGCCGTAAATGACAGAGATCCTCTTGGCGGAGTCATAACAATGGCGCCCAGCGTAAACGCTGAGAAAGTTTATATCGGCGGCGAAACAAAATTACTAAGAGTACCTTTGAAATCCAGAAATTATGAATTGAATTATGTAAGGATTAACGGTACCGAACCTACTGTTATAGATGGAAATACAGAAATAACATATGATATGGTATGGGGCGAACCTGACGGTTATAACGTAGGAACGCAGACTAAAGATAATACGAAAATTAACTCTCCGTCTGCACCGACGCCACCGGATGACCCTACACCCCCGGGACCTACACCACCCCCGGGACCTACACCTCCTCCGGGACCTACACCTCCTCCGGGACCTACACCTCCTCCGGGACCGAATCCAGATTTACCGACACCTCCGGATCACGATAACATCAAATTCCTTAATAATATGAATACTGATCCGACATCTATAGCAATTAATGCAGGACAAGTATATACTCCTATAGCATTTGCCGGAGACTTGGATGACGAACATGAAAATTATGCCCGCAGAAACGTTGATGGTTCTGTAACGGTCGTAAAGCCATATATACCAACAAAAAAATAAAAAGAAAGGATTAAATGTAACAAAATATGTTTAAAGATTTATTATAAAAGTTTTTTGTGGTAAAAACTATATAGTAACTTATATGAAAATTTACAATCATAATATATAAGGAAAAAGAGGATAAACGGATATGAAAAATTTATCAAAAAACATGTCAGCACTGGTTGTTTCAGCATTATTTGCTTCAATGCAGATTGCTCATGCATCAGGATTGGCTGACGCGACTATCAACTCAACACAAGGCGGTTTCGTCGGAATGGAAAACGGCACGAATTCCGCAACACTGAACTTTAACGGAAATGCCCATGTAGACTGGCACACATTAAATGTCGGTCAAAATGAAACTTTGAATTTTAATGCAGTCGAAGGTGCTAACGGTTTAACTGTATTAAATACAGTATCCGGCGGACAGATGTCACACATTTACGGTACCGTGAACTCAAATGATGGAATAAGCCACTTAATTATTTCAAATCCAAGCGGTTTGATGTTTGACGGAGCTAACTTTACATCAGCAGGAGATGTAATGTTAACAACTCAACAATTAGCACCGACAATGAACGGAAATGTTATGACAGGTTATACCGGAGTTAACACAGCCGCAGTTAACAGTGTAACAATCAAAGATTCCAATTTTAATGTAGGCGGTGAATTTAACATTACGGCACCGGACATTAATGCTGTAAACACTGCTGTCAGTGCAACTAACGGTTTTAAACTAATAACCAGAGATGGTCAAAATTATCTTGTTTCAACAAACAACGGTACACCAAATAAAGGTGTAAGACTTGAAGCCGTAAATGTTGACGGCGATGTTTATATAACAGCAGGAAAAGATTATACCAAAGTTGTAAACGGCGGAACGATTAACGGCAATATGACCGTAGATTCACAAGGTATTGTTGCATTAAATTACACAAATGACGGCAACCAGCTTGAAGTCACCGGTGATTTATCAGTTGATTCAAATGGTGCTCTAAATATGGGACATTCTGCTATATTTGAAGGTCACGGCAACGTAATGTACTTAAGAAATGCAAGCGTGGGCGGTGATTTGCATATGGCAAACTCCGGCGGATTCTTGGAAGTAAAAGATATTAATGTCGGAGGAAATGCGGATATTACAACAACCTTGGGCGCTAATTCTCACGTTAAACACTTTGTACATGTAATCGGCGATAATCAAATTGACGGTGATTTCAATATCAATTCCGCTCATAACATCCATATAGGTAACTATGATATAGAAAACAAGGTTCTTTTACCGGGAAGCCTTAATGTCGGCGGAGATTTAAATGCACACGCTGATAACGGACACGTTATGGTTACAATTGATACGACAGCCGACAAAATTTCTTTATCATCAGATACATTGAATGTATTAACTTCTGATGATGTAACTTTGAGCGCAAATGAATATCAATTTAGTGCAAACGGATATATCGGCGGTATTGGCGACTACGTTAAAGATAACGGACAAGTTGTTAAAAAAGAAGACGTCATTATTTCGTTGATGGAAAATTACAGACATATTCCGGCTGATATCCAAGCACATGCATATACAAATATTACAGGTGGCGCTATTACAAAATTAGAAACACCTAATAATGCTTCTGTATATCTTAAATCACACGGTGATTTGAGCGTTGATAATGTAAATTCAGGAAATGTGTTCTTGACTGCAGTAAGTGATACAGATCCTTTGGGAGCTGATATTACACTGCTTGATAATGTTAATGCCGGAACCATTAATATCGGCGGAGAAACTAAATTGTTAACTCTTCCGCTTGAATCAAGAAACTACACATTGAAATATGTAAGAATAAACGGAACAGAAGAAACTGTTATTGATGGCGATACAGAAATCACCTACGATATGTTGGAAGGTGATGACGGTTATAACAACGGAGAACAAACTGCAAGCAATACAAGAATAAAAGCTCCAGATAAACCAGAACCAGGTGATACAGATACAGATACTGATACTGATACCGACATTGACGCAGACTCAGACGCAGACTCAGACGCCGACTCAGATGCCGACTCAGATGCCGATTCAGACGCTGACTCAGATGCTGACTCAGATGCAGATTCAGATGCTGACTCAGATGCAGATTCAGACGCTGATTCAGACGCTGACTCAGATGCAGATTCAGACGCTGACTCAGATGCAGATTCAGATGCTGACTCAGATGCAGATTCAGACGCTGATTCAGACGCTGACTCAGATGCTGACTCAGATGCAGATTCAGATGCTGACTCTGATGCCGATTCAGATGCCGATTCAGACGCTGACTCAGATGCCGATTCAGATGCTGACTCAGATGCTGATTCCGACGCCGATTCAGACGCTGACTCAGATGCTGACTCAGACGCTGATTCAGATGCAGACTCAGACGCTGACTCAGATGCTGACTCAGATGCAGACTCAGACGCTGATTCCGACGCCGATTCAGATGCCGACTCAGATGCCGATTCAGACGCTGACTCAGATGCTGACTCAGATGCCGACTCAGATGCCGATTCTGATGCAGACTCAGACGCCGATTCGGATGCTGACACAGACACAGACACCGATACGGATGATGATGTTACACCACCGGATCACGACAACATTAAATTCTTAAATAATATGAATGTTGATCCGACATCTACAGCAATAAATGCAGGTCAGGTATATACACCTATAGCATTTGCTGCTGATTTGGATGATGAAATCGACACAGGTGTTCGTAAGAATGTTGATGGTTCTGTAACTGTTGTCAGACCATATACACCTAAAAAATAGACATGTAAGATGGCTATATAAAGCGGAAACGGACCTTAATATAGGTCCGTTTCTACATATAAGCCAAAAATTACATAAAAATGAGGTAAATTGAATCGGAATTGTAAAGTTTTGTAAACTTTTTTTTAAAATATGAAATTACAAAATTCAAATTTACTTTATATACATGTAAGTAGAATAAATGAGGGCTAACATTATGAGTAAATTTTTCAACAGATTTTTAGTATTAACAATTTTTTGTGTATTAGTAACAATGCAAACTTCTTATGCAAATGACATTCAACGTTTGCAAATTATGTCTAAACACCAGGTAGTCAATTTAAAACCGACAGAGAAATTAGTTGAAGAAACATATACACCTGTAGCTTTTGCTGCTGATTTGGAAAGTATAGATAAAAATGTTTATCAAAATAAACAAGGCGAAATTGTAATATGTAAGTCATATGTACCTGATAATTACTAATTCATATATATTACGGCTTAAAACGGACTTCGTCTGAGAAGTCCGTTTTTGTGTTATAATCAGGCTATGGAAAATGTAATAATAAAAAAATGCCCGACATTAGCAGATACTAAAAAAATAGCCGAACAATTTGCAAAACTTGTTAAAGAGCAAGGATGCTTTGTAAATCTTTTTGGTGAAATCGGAGCCGGAAAAACTGCTTTTGTACGACTTGTTGCAGAAGCTCTTGGCGTGAAAGAAAAAGTCACAAGTCCGAGTTTTGTAATCTTAAATGAATATCATAGCAGTTCTATCCCCGTATATCATTTTGATTTATACAGACTCGAAAACGTAGGTGTTTCAACTATTACCGAAGAACTTCGAGAATATTCCGAGGGCAGAAAAATCACATTTGTAGAATGGGCAGAATTTTCGCAAGATGAACTCCCATTTGAAAGAATAGAAATCAATGTTACATATGATAATGATGATTCGAGATTATACGAATTTAAGGCCATAGGAAATAAAAATAAATACATTATTGAAGGATTAAGATAATGAATATACTTGCATTTGACACTTGCCTTGATAAGACATACGTTTCGCTATATTGCGGGGAAACATATTTGAATAAAGTTATTTTATCTAAAGATGAAAATTATCATTCCGCATATCTGATTTCGACCATAGTTGAGATTCTAAAGTCCAAAAATTTAACCCCAAATGATTTGGATTACATAGCAACTGATATAGGGCCGGGAAGCTTTACCGGAATCAGAGCCTGCACAACGGTAGCAAGAATGCTTGCGCAACAGCTTAATATTGGTTTAATAGGAGTTTCCTCTTTGGAAATTCTTTCCAAAATACTGGGGGAAGATAATATAGTTGCACTTGATGCAAGAAAAAACAAAGCATATTATTATGATAAAGAAATAAAAGGTGCTATTGAACTTGAAGATGTCGATAATCTTGTTAAAGACAAAAAACTTATTACAGATAACAGTTTGTACTCAAGATTTAAAGAAATAGGTGCAAATGCAATTTCTTATCAGCAAAAAGATTATCCGCTTGGTGAAATTCTTGCACATATTGCACAAAATAAAATTGAATCCGGTATTGATACTGATTGGCGTAAATTAAAGCCACTATACATTCAACCACCGCCGGTATTTAAAAAATAATTAACTATGATTTTAACCCTTTTGAACGTAAATCTCGATGATAAGTGATTGCAAATCTGTGAGCTTCATCTCTTATTCGTTGTATTAAATAAAGAGCATTGGATTCTCTTGGCAGTAATATGGATTTTGATTGATTTGGCAAAAATACTTCTTCTTCCCGCTTTGCAAGAGAAACAAAATCAATACCACCCTTTCCAACCTTTATCCCCATTTCTGCAACAATTTGCATTACGCTGGAAAGTTGCCCTTTTCCACCGTCAATTATTATTAAATCGGGTTTTTCCCATTTTGGCTCACCTAATCTTGATAATCTGCGAGAGAGAACTTCTTTCATGGAAAGAAAATCATCGGGCTTACCCTCGGTCATACGAACTTTAAACTTTCTATATGCTGTCTTTTTAGGTAATCCGTTTTGAAATACGACCATTGATGCAACAGTATTTGTTCCTTGAATATGCGATATATCGTAACATTCGATTCTGTTGGGGAAATTAGCAAGTTTAAGTTTTTCTGCAAGATATGAACCTACTTCATTAAAATCATCCCGGATTTGTGACATTTTTTGAAGTTTTGAATTTTCTAAAAGATTTTGTGCATTCTTCTTTGCAAGTTCATATAATTCACTATATTTACCTCTCCCCCGACCGTAATTAATAACAACTTTTTTTCCTGAAAGAATTTTGAGCCAATCCTCATAAAGTTCCTTTTCACCAACTTCTTCAAGATCTTTCGAGATAATTCTGTCAGGAAATTCAAGTTTTAATGTTGAATAATATTCTCTGAAAAACATCTCGAAATATTCTGTTTTATTTACATTATCGACAAAATAAGTAAAATCTTTTTTATCAATTAACCGCCCTTCCCTAACCATCATAATTACAATTGCCAAAATCCCATCTTCATAAAGAACAGCAAGAATATCTTCATTAAGTTTTGTATTTTCATAAACAACTTTTTGCCTTTCGAGCGTTTTTTGCAAATCCAGATAGCTATCTCTCATTTTTGCAGCTTTTTCAAACTGCTCCTCGTCAGCATATTTCTGCATTTGCTCCTGAATTTGCTTCAAAAGTTCTGTTTGTTTTCCGCTTAAAAACAATTCCACTTGTTGAATCAGTTTTTTGTATTCATCAGATGTGACTTTTCCTTGGCAGGGTGCAAGACACTTACCTATATGATAATAAAGGCAAGGTCTGTTTAAAAACTTTGGAGTTTTGCATTGTTTAAGCGGGAAAATTTTTTTTAAAAAATCCAGAGTTGCATGCATTGCTCTTATGTCGGTATACGGTCCGTAAAATCTTCCGCTGTCAGGATTTAGATTCTTTTTACGTACAATTTTAATTCGCGGAAAATCTTCATCTGTAATTAAAAAATACGGATATTTTTTGTCATCTTTGAGTAAAATATTATACTTGGGTTTATGCTTTTTTATTAAGTGAGATTCCAAAATCAGAGCTTCAACTTCAGAATCCGTTATTATGTATTCCAGCTTTTCTATTTGTGAAACAAGAACATTGGTTTTAACACTGTCATGTTGTTTATGAAAATAGCTATATACCCTGCGTTTAAGGTTTTTAGCCTTTCCGACATAAATTATTTTACCCTCTTTGTCATAATAAATATAACATCCCGGATTGGTCGGAACAAGTTTAATCGTTTCTTTCAAAATATCATTCATAACGATATTATACAATGTTTTACATATTTTGGTGAATAACTTACGACAGATTATGCAGCTTTATCATATTTAGAAGCATATTCAAAAAGAGCTTTATAAATATCTTTATGAATTTTTCCCTCAAGAACTTCTTTGTACAAAATCAATAATGATTCAATTTTACTCAAACGACCTCTATAAACTCTGGACTCTCTCAATGCACTATATTTATCGGCTGTCGATATAATTTGAACACTAATTTCTGAGATTTTGTCGTTATTTTGCAAAGCCGGATAACCTGAATGTTTTAAATTCTGGTGATGATATTTGACCAAATCCAAAGTTTCTTCACTTATTCCTTGTGTCTTTAAAAGTTCATAACCCAACGTGGAATGCATATTCATAATTTCACGCTCTTTATTATTGAGCTTTGCGGGCTTATTCAAAACTTTTGAAGGAATTAAAATTTTACCAAGGTCGTGAAGCATAGAGGCTTCCTGTATTATTTTTTCATTAATTCCGTTTTTTAGGCTGGCGGACAGTGCTGCATATATACCCATTGCGACTCTGCAGGTATCGTTCATATGTCCGATAACCAAATCTTTTAAAATTCCTGTGTCAATATACGGCTTAATTTTATAATGCTCAAGAATATTATAAACCATAGGATTAAGCTTCATCATACGTTGAACGACAGCTCTCTGAATATTTTCTTCTTTTCCGGATTTTAGTAATACACTTCCGTCAAATTTTCGATATACAAAGAATCCTGTACCGCTAATTTGCACGGCACCAAGAAGTTTCATATAATCTTTTTTTCTTTTGCGGGGTTTAAATAATAACATCGTACTCTCTCATTTAAAATTTAGCGAGGTTACAAAACTTAACATTAGTTTACAATATTTTTTTAATTTTGGCAAGAGCCAAAAAAATAATTAATTGCAAAAAATATTTTATCCATGCCCAAAAAGGACTTGAAAAGTTCAAAAAACAGGTTAAAATGTAAGTAGCAGTTAAAAATGCTGCATTATGTTCATCAAAAGAATGGAAAGGGCCGAAGAGGCCCTTTCTATTCTTTTATGTATACGAGGGGAAATATAACATTTCAAAGGTTCTTCGTCATTCAATCTTTTTTTGTTATTATATTTTTATGAAAAAATTGTTTTTGTATTTCGTTTTGATACTTGTTGCGATATCCATGCTGATTCCGTTTTTGGCTATGATATTGATTTCATTGAGCGGAAATGAAAATATTTTTACGGATTACAAAAATATAAACCTTAATTTTTGTGCATATAAAAATGTATTTCAATCAATTCCGGTTGCAAAATATTTTTTGAACAGCCTTATAGTTGCTGTATTTACAACAATCGGACAAGTAATTATTTCTGCTTTGGCGGGGTATGGATTCGCAAGACTTAAATTCAGGGGTTCCGATATTTTATTCTATATAATTCTTATAACAATGATTGTTCCGCCACAGGTAAATATCGTTCCACTATTTTACCTTATGAGTAAATTCGGATGGATTAATACCTATCAGGCATTAATTATTCCGGGAATTTTTGGCGGTTTTGGAGTATATTTGATGCGGAATTATTTTATTACTTTTTCTGCTGAACTTGAAGATGCTTCAAAGCTTGACGGATGTAGCGCTTTGCAAACATTTTTCCGTATAGCACTTCCGTGTGCAGCACCTGCAATTGCAACTCTTGCTATATTCACATTTGTCGGTGCCTGGAACAGTTTTATGTGGCCTTTAATAGTAACAAATACGGATTCAATGCGAACACTCGCAGTCGGTTTAACAGTGTTTAAGAGTTCTTTCAGAGAAATTACCATGTGGGGAGAACTTACCGCCGGTGCATGTATTTGTTCAATTCCCGTAATAATTGTATTTTTGCTCGGTAAAAATTATTTAATAAACAATCCGCAAGACGGCAGTATTAAAGGCTAATTTGTAATAAATAATACCTTATAAAATATCTCTTGTCATACTTCCACAAATAATGATAGAATAGTATTGGTGGAGAGATGGAATTTTCAAAGTTATCTAATATACTAAAAAATAATGATATTGTACTGGCAATAGGTTTGGTCGTAATCGTCTGCATGATGGTTATACCGCTTCCTGCTCCGCTATTGGATATACTGCTTACCGTAAATATTTCTCTTGCGGTTGTAATTTTGCTTGTATGTTTGTATACTCAAGAACCCCTTGATTATTCATCTTTCCCAACCGTATTGCTAATTGCAACTTTATTTCGACTGGGGCTAAATGTCAGTTCTACACGTCTGATTCTTCTGCAAGGACAGGCGGGGAATGTCATTTCTTCCTTCGGGCAATTCGTTGTAGGAGGTAACTACGTTGTCGGTGCTGTTATATTCTGCATTCTGGTATTAATCAACTTTATGGTTATTACAGGCGGTGCAACCCGTGTTGCTGAAGTTTCCGCACGTTTTACATTGGATAAAATGCCCGGTAAACAATTGAGTATTGATGCTGACCTAAATTCAGGATTAATTGATGAAGATCAAGCTAAAGAACGCAGACGTAAACTGGAAAGAGAAACGGACTTTTACGGTACAATGGACGGTGCTTCAAAATTCGTAAAAGGAGATGCCACTGCCGGCATTGTTATTACCATAATCAATATCGTAGGAGGTTTGATTATAGGTGTCATTCAACTCCACATGAGCGTACAATCCGCACTCGGTACTTATACAATACTGACGGTAGGCGACGGTCTGGTTTCACAAATTCCGGCTCTGTTAATATCTACTGCTACAGGTTTAATTGTTTCAAGAGCAACAGGAAAAGACGAATCGCTTTCCACTGATATTAAAAATGAAATGTTTTCCGACCCGAGAGTACTGGGTGTTGTTGCCGGTTTACTTGGTTTTATGGGTATTATTCCGGGAATGCCAACAATTCCGTTTTTATTAATAGCATCCGTAGCAGGCGGACTTGCATATATGAAAGCTAAAGAAAAGGCGGAAGTTACTGTCACCGAAGAAGCCAAAAAGGCGGAAGAAGAACAACAAGAAAAACTTGGGAAGAAAGAGAAAAAGGCACGAGCAACAAAAGAAAGTGTTATGGAACTTCTTAATATCGATACCATTGAAATTGAAGTCGGATATCGTTTAGTGCAGCTTTTAAATATAGAAATGGGCGGAGATTTGCTTGAACGTATTGCGCAAATCAGACGTCAAACTGCTTTGGATTTGGGTATTGTACTCCCGTCAATAAGAGTCAGAGATAATTTGCAACTCTCGCCAAATTCATATCAAATTAAACTCAAAGGCGTAGCTCTTGAATCAGGCGAAGTTTATCCGGAACGATACCTCGCAATGACTGCAGGTGATCCGGTCGGTAATATTTCCATTAACGGTATTCACTCTGTAGAACCTGCTTTCGGATTGCCGGCTATCTGGATAGAACCTAAAGACAAAGACCTTGCCGAAATGTCAGGTTACACTGTTGTATCAGCCTCAGCCGTTATTTCTACACACATTACGGAAGTTATTAAGAAATGTGCTTATGAAATAGTATCCAGATATGATATTCAACAACTTATTGATAATCTTAAAAAGGAAATTTCCGAAGAATATGTTGATGATATTATGAAAGACATAACAATAGGAGATGTACAAATCGTTGTGCAGAACCTTCTGAAAGAAAATGTTGCAATAAGAGATTTAAAAACAATTCTTGAAACAATAAGTTTGCAGTCTAAAATTAATAAAAATCCTACATATTTGACAGAATGTGTAAGGCAAGCTCTTTCAAGAAATATCTGCAAACAAAATCTTGCAGATACCGGAGAATTATATGTTGTGACTCTTGCACCCGAAGTTGAAAATACTATTGCAAAAGGTGCTAGCAATGACGGAATGAGTGTAACATTAGATCCGAGCTTTACAAGGAATCTGTTTGACAAAATGAATGTAGAGCTGGAAAAAGCAATTACCGCAACAAGCAATCAGCCGGTAATTCTTTGTTCATCCCCTATAAGAATGTTGTTCAGAAAACTTGTTGAAAGAACATATCCGCAAATTGCAATTATGTCATATAATGAAATTAGTCCAAATGTTAAAGTTAAATCGGTTGGAGTTGTGAAAGTTTAAGTTAAAAGAAATATAGAAGGAAGGTTTTGAGATGAGAGAATTAATCAAAAAAGAACAGTTAGTTACTATTGTTCCGCAGGATTTTAAAAATTCAAACAAAGGAAAAGTATTAGAGGTATCGCAAGAAGGTTTTACCATGGAACTAAAGTATAAACCCGAAGGTCTGATACAAAATCATATTTGTGAATTCTACTCTATGACAGACAATGGATATCTTTATTTTGAATCATACATTCAAGGTTTGGAAAATAATGTAATCAAGATTGCCAATCCGGTAAAACACAGATTTTTGCAAAGACGTAAATATACACGTATTAAATTTGTGGAAAATATTGAACTTGAATGTGACGATAAAAAATATAAAGCAAGCACTCTTGACCTCTCTGCAGGCGGTATGAAAATTCAAACAGCAGAAAATCTTGATATAGAAAAGAATTATAAAGTAGTACTTAAATTAAGTAATGAACAAGAAATAAAATGCAAATATCAGTTAATCAGAGTTGAAAGAGGAGACAACAATAAATACACAATATCCGGCAGATTCACGCAACTTTCAAATATTGATAAAATGGTATTAGTTCAGTATTGTATGCAAAAAGAGATGGAGAATCAGAATAGGTAATGGATTATACTAATAATCTGAGAAATATGTTTACTGTTATTACAATGCTTATCATAGGGACTATTTGTTTTATTAAAATAGGAATCATCGATTTGCATGCAATTCTATCTACAAGTGCAGTCTTGATACCTGCAATGGTAGTAATGGGTTATTTGGGACAAAAAATTGGTGAAATTATTGATAATCCTAAGAATCGTGATGATGCCGATTACAAGATTGCGGTTTTAAATGCACTTAAGAAAATGGATAAATCTATGACCTTGCAGGAATTAAACGAAAAACTGACTAAAACCGTTGCCGAACCTGATGCGCCGGATGCGGAAATAGAAGATGACATTGATATTTAAAAATGTACGCATAAATTACAGAAAAGAAGGAATTTGATATGCTAAAAAAAGGATTTACACTTGCAGAAGTTTTAATAACATTAGGTATAGTAGGAGTTGTGTCAGCACTTGTACTCCCTACATTTACTACAAAGATGCAAACGGCTAAAGTTGGTCCAAGACTCGCTAAAGCAGTTGCAGCTTTTGAGCAAGCGAATATTGCAATTCTCAATGACAATGGAACTGATTCTCTGGCGGGAGTTGACGGTCCGAGTATAGCACTAGACTGTTCTTATTGCTACATGGAACATCTAAAAAACCATATGAAAGGTTCAATGTTCGATGACGGTTCAGGAGAAGGCGGTCGTTTTATGGCAGCAGACGGAGTTTCTTATTGCATGACAAAGGCAAAAGGCAGAACTCCTGACACAAAATGTATAAAGATAGGCTTTGAACTACAAGATGGAAAGTTCCCACATCTGAATCCTGTAGCAGGATTTAAAGATACAGCATTTATGATAGATATAGACGGAGAAAACGGCCCCGGACAAATAGGTCGTGATTTATTTTTCTTCCAAATGATGGAGGACGGCTCCTTGAGACCATGGGGCGGAAGCTGGGAAGAAGAAAAAAATCGTTGGAATTTTAATGATAATTGCCCTAAAAATGGTAAGCCGAAAAACTATGCTTTATGTGCCGGGCATATATTTGAAAACGGCTTGAAAGTTGAATATAAATAAATATTTTAATTTTCTCTTTACATTAGGCAGTGTTTATTGTTCAATAAAGATACTGAGGGAAACCTCTAGTCTTCTAAGAAAGTGATACACTGTCGAATTGAACAATTTAAATATAAAGTTAGCAAAGTTTTCAGGGTTTTGTTACGGTGTGAAGCGTGCCGTTGATACCGCAAAACAATTGAAATTTGAAAACCCCGATAAAAACATATATATTTTAGGTGAATTAATTCACAATACAGATGTAATTAAAGAGCTTGAAGAACTCGGAATCAAAACCATTTATGAAGTACCCGAAAAAGGTGAGGGGATTTGTATTGTAAGAAGTCACGGAGAATCTCCCGAGGTATTTCAAAAAATTGAAAGAGCCGGATTTGAATTGGTTGACTTAACTTGTCCGGATGTAAAAAAAGTACAACAAAGAGCAGTAGAACTTGCTAAAAATGACTATTTCGTAATTATTGTCGGAAAAGCAAATCATCCTGAAGTTATTGCAATTAAAGCAAATGCGGATTTGTTTTCGGATAAAGTAATTGTTGCAGCAAAGATTGAAGATATAAAACCTTATGAAGAAGTAATAAAAGCCGGTAAAAAAGTCGGAATTGTTGTTCAAACTACCCAAATGATTTCAACATTGAATAAAATTACGGAATATATAAATTCAATCGCAAAAGAAGTACTGATATATAATACCATCTGCCAATCAACTTCCATGAGACAAAAGGAAGCAAAAGAATTGGCGGAAGAAAGCGACCTAATGGTTGTAGTAGGTTCAAAAAAGAGCGCAAATACAACTCACCTTGCCGAAATTTTAAAAAACTGCACAACTACAATTCATATTGAAAATGATTCTGAGTTGGATGATTACAAAGATTTATTCAATAATATAAAAAAAGTTGGAATAACAGCAGGTGCATCAACACCGCAAAACGTAATAAACAGAGTTATAGAAAAAATAAAGGAGGAATAAAAATGCCAACAATGGAAAAAACTATGGATGAATTTGAGCAACTGTTAGAAGAAAGCTTTGCTAAATCTAACAGCGTTGCCGATATCGTAGAAGGTACGATAATCAAAAAAGAACAGGATGGTTATCTTGTAAGCGTAAAAGGCGCTAAAATGGAAGCTTATCTTTCCGATAAAGAACTTTCAAGTGATACTGAAGAACTTGAAGTTGGTGACACAAGAGAATTTTATGTTTTAAAAGAAGAAAACAACGAAGATGCTATGCAATTATCACTTAAGAGAATCGCATTTGCTCAAGCTTGGGCTCAATTAAATGATGCGAAACTTCAAGGCGACACAATTCTTGCAAAAGTTGTTTCTACAGTAAAAGGCGGTGTATTGGTTGATGTAGCTGATTTGAAAGGCTTTATACCTTCTTCTCAACTTAGAACCGGAACTCCTTTTGAAGGTTTGGTTGATACAAAAATTGAAGTTAAAGTCCTCGAAGCTGATCCTAAGAAGAATAAACTTATTCTTTCTCAAAGACAAGCTGTTGCTGAACAGAGAGATCAAGTTGTTGATAATGTTCTTTCTTCTCTTGAAGAAGACCAGATTGTTTCAGGAAAAGTTGTAAGAATAACCGATTTTGGTGCATTTGTTGATATTAACGGAATTGACGGACTTCTTCCGATTTCTGAAATTTCTTGGCAAAGAATTAAACATCCTGCTGATGTTCTCAATCTCGGTGACACAATTGAAGTTAAGATTATCAAGATTGATAATGAATTAAAGAGAATTTCTTTAAGCTTAAAGAGAATGGGTGAAAATCCATGGCAACAGATTGAAGGGCAATTTGAAGAAGGTCAAACAGTTAAAGGTACTGTTAATAAAGTAACCACATTCGGTGCATTTATTAATATATTCCCCGGAGTAGAAGCACTTCTTCCTGTTGCGGAAATGTCTGATGAAAACGTTAATCCGTTCAACTTATACAAAGTTGGTGATGAAGTTGACGTTTTGATTAAGAAATTCACACCAAAAGAACACAGAATCGCTTTATCCGTAAAAGATATTAAAGCATAGTATATTTTCAAATACAAAGTAAAACGGATGAGAGGAACTTTTCATCCGTTTTGCTGTGTATAATAATTTTTCAAATACACACAAGATTTTTTTTGTATTTTAATATTAATATAGGTGTATGTTGTGTATATTAATCCAATCAATAACATAAATTTTCAGGCAAAGATTGCCAAAGCCAAAGTTCCGATTCTTAAAAGAAACGGAAACAAAGGATACCAAAATTGTTCTGCCAAGCTCTGGGAGCTTGACATCAATAATCCAAATGACATGCAAAAAATTCGTGAAATATGCAGAATGCCGGAATTTGCTCTATATAGCTACGAATTACCGCAAGCACTTACTGAAAATAATACAGAAGAATATAAAAAACATTGTTTTGTACTGACAAAAGATAACAATAAAACCGCCTCTGATATAGACAAAAATGATGTTTTAGGAATGTTTACTTTTTATGAAACAAATAAAAATGAACAGCCAAACATAATAAAATTTTTTATCACTAATTTGCAATATCGTACCAAATGGAATTGCAGTGTACATGAAAAAGAATATATGCACATCGGTAACGGTATGGCAAAAGCCGCAAAATCAATATCCCCGCAAAAATCTTTGTATTGTTATTCAGAGCCATGGGCAGTCAAATTTTGGGAAAAAAACGGGTTTAAACAGATATCCGAACAAAACATGCTATTTAGAAGATAAATATGATATAAAATTTTTCTAAAATTTACCCCCGATTTTACTGGCTTTTTCATGATTTATGTAACAAAATGTAACGATTTTTCATTTTTCCCTAAAGTTTTTCAAAAAAATGCCGTTAATAAATTTGTAAGGAAAAATAAAAAAGTTAAAAACAATTTAGTGTGATAGTTGTTGATAAGAGGTATATTATGGAACACGACGAACATGAAATGCTGGTAGAATATTCAGAAATGACCGCATTTAACTTCAACTCAAAGGAGTATACGGAATTACAAAAGGATTACATGGAATGTAAAAAAGCAGCCGGCGGGATTGAAGGATTTTTTAAGGGGTTAGTTAATCGGTTTATACCTCAATCTGCATAGAACTGTTAATTAGAGGATATAGTGTATGTCAACAAAAAAAGAATATGAAAACAGATGCTTTGCACCGAATTGGTTAGAAATTGATTTGGAAGAAGCAGCAAGACAACAAAAAGTAAGGGAGGTACGCCTAGAAAACAAACGACGTAAAGATTTAAACACATTATTAAAAGAGCTTGACGAAATCAAGCAAAACATTGAAAGAGTTGCTGAAAAACAGCACAGATTGGCAAACTTAATGGGATTTTATTCCGGAGACTTTGCACAGTAAAAGAATGAGAAAGAGGGTGATTGAACAATCACCCTCTTTTTTAAAATTAAGAATTTTATTAAAGAGCTGCTTTCGCTGTATCAACAACTATTTGGAAAGCTTCTTTGTCATTTACCGCAAGATCAGCAAGCATTTTTCTGTTAACTTGGATGTTAGCCTTTTTACAAGCATTAACAAATCTTGAATAGCTCATTCCTTGTTCTCTGACTGCTGCATTAATTCTTACAATCCATAAACGACGCATATTTCTCTTTGTAGCACGTCTGTCTCTGTAAGCATATTTAAGTGCTTTCATAACAGCAATATTAGCTACCTTAAAGATTCTGCTTCTTGCGCCTTTGAAGCCTTTAGCAAGCTTTAATATTTTCTTGTGTCTGTTGCGACATACATTTCCACGTTTAATTCTCATTGTTCAACACTCCTATCTTGAATACTTCTTGTAAGGTAACTCTTTTGAAATCAAATTTTCGTGAGTTTCAGAGATGGTTACATCACTGAAAATCTTACGTTTTCTTGATTCCGACTTGTGTTGAAGCAAGTGACCGATACCTGCATGTCTTCTTGTGATTTTACCTGTTGCAGTAACTTTGTATCTTTTAGCTGCTGCACGGTGAGTTTTTAATTTTGGCATTTTTCATCTCCTTGGTGTAAATATACCGGATTAATCACTACCAATCTACTTACGCCCCTTTTGTACTACTAATTCCGAGCAAGGCATACCACAGCACTATACTTCGGCTACAAAAAGTTTATAACAAAGAATAATCGTCGTCAAGCACTACAATATCTTTTTAGCGTGAATATACAGATACAAAGTACATTCTCTTATCAACGATACTTCCTATTTCCCCCATTTGTAAATTTTTGTTAATTGGAAAATATGTTAACGTTATTTTTTCTACTCTTGATATACTAAAAGTATAGTATTGGAATTAAGAAGATTACATGCAAGCGGAGGTTTTAATATGAATAATCCTTATAAAGAGATTCAATTGCATTGTGACAACAGCTATAATCAGCTATATTATTTGGAAAGTATTTTGCAACTGACAAAAGATGTGTGTCAAGAAAAAGAATTCGGTGCAATATACTATAATTTACCGCCTAAATACAAATTTATCCTAAGTGAAGAAAGGAATCATTATATCAACATGATAGACCTTGCACTGGACAAAGTTGCCAACTTGAAACAAATCAACAACGGACTTGAAAATGATTTGGCAAATTATAAAAGCACACCAACTATCGCAGCAGATAAATAGCAACTTAGTGTTCCGCATATCAAAGCTCTGATACTAAGTCTTGCCAAATTCTTTCTCTGATTCGGTGCTAGCTCACCGATACCACCTATTTGAATTGCAATTGAGCCGAAATTACCGAATGAACACAGAGCAAATGATGCCAGCATAAAGCTCTTAGGATCGAGCGTACTTGCAATCCTTGACAAATCAAGATAGGCAACCATTTCATTAAGCACAACTTTGGTTCCCATCAATGCTCCGACAGCCGATACATCCTGCAGGGGTACTCCGATAATCAATGCAAATATTGCAAAAATCTTACCCAATATGTATTTTAAAGACAAATCGGGCAAAAATCCAAAATGCGAGAATCCCGGGATGTAGTGATATAAAAATCCGCCCGATAATTTTAATATCCAATCTATAAATGCGACTAAGGCGACCAGAGCCAATATCATCGCAACAACATTTATGGCGACTTTCATACCGTCAGATGCTCCGTTGGATATGCCTTCAAAAACATTTGCAAATGTTCTGCGTCTTGAAATCTTTATATTATCTCTTGTTTCGGGCTCACCTGTCTCGGGATAAATTATTTTTGCAAGAATTAATGCTCCGGGAGCAGCCATAACGGAAGATGCCAACAGATAATGTGCGGGAATACCCATTCCTATATATATTGGCATTATAGCACCTGAAATACAAGCCATTGAACCTGCCATTGATGCTAAAAGCTCAGAACGTGTAAGTTTTTCAAGGTAGGGTTTTATCATAATTTGAGCTACTATCTGTCCGACAAAAGCACTTGCTACATTTGAAAGAGCTTCTGCACCTGATACGTTCATAACCTTGTTCATTGCTTTTCCGAGCACAGCAACAACTCTCTGCATAATTCCGTAATAATAAAGTATATTAACCAATACCATCATGAATATCGTTGAGCAAATAAGCTGCAAAGCAAAAATACTGTAGTTTTCTCCAAATAATTCAGCCAACCGTCCGTTGTTCAAAAGCGGTCCGAAAACAAAAGTACCGCCCTCATATGCAAAATCAAGAATTTTTCGTATAAATTCTCCTATTAAAAGAAACATATTTTGGCCCAAAGGAACTTTAAAAATAAATATTGCAAGAGATACCTGTAAAACAAACCCCATACCTATTGTCTTATAGTTTATTGCTTTACGATTGTTTGATAATAAATAACATAACAGAAATATTACGACTATACCTATAAGACCTACAAATCTGGACATTCTATCTCCTTTTATATTGAGTTTACATAATCATTAATTTCATCTTCCGAATTCATTTCGGTTGCACAAACAAGAATTTTATTTCTATCAAGTTTTATGCCGCCGAGAATATTTGCAGATTTTAATTTATTCAAAAACTTATCCGCATCCGAAACTTCTATAACAAATTCATTAAAGAAATTTTTATTTAAAGTCTTAATCCTTTTTTGGGCAAGTTTTTCAGACAATAAATGAGCATATTTTGCAGATAAAATTCCTGTTTGTTTAAAGCCTTTTTCTCCTACCAAACTTAAATATACTGTTGCCGAAAGAGCAATCAAAGATTGATTTGAACAAATATTACTTGTAGCTTTTTCCCGTTTTATATGTTGTTCTCTGGTTTGAATAGTTAATGTGTATGCGGTTTGTCCTTCTGCATCCAGCGTCGCACCGACTAATCTTCCCGGGAGTTGACGCATATACATTTCTTTGCAAGCCATGTACCCTGCATGAGGCCCGCCGAAACTCATAGAAATTCCTAATGGCTGTATATCACCAACAACAATATCAGCCATTCTTGGCGGTTCGAGAACAGACAGTGCACTTAAATTTGCACAAACAATAAATGTTATATTCGGTTTTGTCAGAAGTTCTATCTCTCCGTAATAATCAGGGTATTGAACTAAGACACAAAAATATTCGCCGCAATCCTCGGGAATTTCATCAAACCAAACAATTTCAATATTTTTTGCCCAACAGTATGTTTTTATAACTTCTTTGTATTCGGGATTAATTTTGTTTGAAATCAGGCATTTATTATGCTTGCATTTATTAATTCTGTGTGCCATCAAAACAGCTTCTGCGCATGCTGAACCGCCGTCGTACATTGAGGCATTTGCAATATCCATGCCTGTTATGCGTGAAATCATTGTCTGATATTCATATATTATTTGTAAAGTGCCTTGCGAAATTTCCGGCTGATAAGGCGTATAAGCAGTTAAAAACTCCATTCGCTGTGCTATATAATTTACCCCTGCCGGAATAAATTTGTTATAAACCCCGCCACCCATAAAATTTGCATAATATGTCTTATTTTTTCTTGCCAGAGCATTTATTTCTTTTTGAGTCTGCATCTCGCTTAAAGGATTTGCAATTTTAAAATCATTAAACTTGACCGGAATTTGCTTATACAAATCTTCAACCGAACTACAGCCTATGCTTTTTAGCATATCCTTTCTGGTTTTATCTGTATGAGCTATAAAATTTTTCATTATTCAACTTCTTCTTTATAATCCGAGTAATCCATCAAATCTGCAAATTCCATTTGGTCCGCATTTGATTCAAATCTTACAAGCCATTTATCTTCATAAGATTCGTCATTTAAAAGTTCCGGACTATTTACTATAGCTTCATTAATTTCAGTAATTTTTCCCGAAACAGGCATGTATATTTCAGATGCTGCTTTTACAGATTCAACCGTTGCAAATGCTTCATTTTTAACGAATTCCGAACCGACTTCCGGCAGTTCTATAAAAACAATATCTCCTAATTGTTCAATGGCATAGTCTGTAATACCAGCTTCATACTTTCCTTCTCCAAGTTCTAAAACATATTCATGTGTTTTGGTACATAAAACGCTGTCATTCATTAATTATTTTCTCCTATACTTTATTTCTTTTTTCAACAAACGGTTTTTTTACAATTTCCGCATTGCACATTTTATCTCTTATTAATATTTGAATTGTAGAGCCTACAGATAAATTGTCAAGATTTTTTATATAAGCAAGAGCAATATTATCTCCCCTTGTCGGAGAAACACTTCCGCTCGTCACAGTTCCTATTTTTTCACCGCTATAAAAAACTTCATACCCGTGGCGTGCAATTCCCCTGTCAACCATTTTTAATCCTACAAGTTTTTTCTTTACACCGTTTCTCATCTGCTCTTCAATAATTGCTTTGCCGTTATAATCCGCCGTTTTATCCTTAGGAACAGACCACGAGAGTCCTGCTTCAATCGGTGTTGTATTTTCATCCAAATCATTTCCGTACAGATGCAACGCTGCTTCAAGCCTTAAAGTATCTCTTGCGCCAAGTCCTATTGGTTTAACTACAAATTCTCCGCTATGAGACAGAAGATTTTCCCATATATTCACTGCATATTTATTTTTCATAATGAGTTCGACACCATCTTCACCGGTATAACCTGTTCTTGATACCCATAAATCGACTCCGAAAAGTTTATCCTGTTTAATAGAAAAGAATTTCGGCAAATCCGAAAGTCCTATACTTGTCAAATAATCACACGCTTTTGGTCCTTGAACGGCAATCATTGAATAATTGTGCGATTCATTAACTATTTCGACATCATCATCTCCGATATTCAATGACATCCAGTTTACATCTTCGTCAATTCTTGAAGCATTATGAACTATCAAAAACTTCTCAGAATTAAGCCTGTATATGATTAAATCATCAATCAAACCGCCTTCTTTATTTGGAAGTTGACAATATACAGCTTTACCGTCCGTCAGTTTTTCAATATTCTGAGGAACCATTCTGTTAAGGAATTTTACAACATCTTTTCCTTTATATATAACTTCGCCCATATGCGAAACATCAAAAAGTCCGACTGATTCACGCACGGTTTTGTGCTCCTCCAATATCGAAGTATACTGAACCGGCATTTCCCAGCCTGCAAAATCCACCATTTTTGCTCCGAGTCTAACATGACAATCATGTAAAAAAGTTTGCTTAGTCATAGAAGCCCCCTAATCATATTTTTATTGTCTATGTAAATTTATATGGTGTCAAGTAAAAATAAACGATTTTCTTGCTTTTTTGTCAGGTTCATACTAGAATATTGCTAATGTAAAAGCCGGGTTGGAATTAAAAACCTTACCGGCATGCTAATATAAATTAAGGAGACAATAAAATGACATCGAAAAAATTCTTATTTACTTCGGAATCAGTTACCGAAGGGCACCCCGACAAAGTTTGCGACCAAATTTCTGATGCGATTTTGGATGAATTTTTAACAAAAGACCCCACATCAAGAGTAGCTGCGGAAACAACGGCAACAACGGGTATGGTGCTTGTGTGCGGAGAAATTACATCAAACTGTTATGTTGATATTCCTCAGATAGTAAGAAATACTATCAAAAATATCGGATATGTCAGTGAATCAGGTGGCGGATTTGATGCAAACACATGCGCAGTTTTGACAAGTATTGATGAACAGTCTTGTGATATAGCAAGTGGTGTAAATAAGGCTTATGAAACAAGAAACTGTAATGCTGATACCTCTTCTTCGGAAACGGAAAACTTAGGTGCCGGAGATCAAGGTATAATGTTCGGTTATGCTTGTAACGAAACGCCTGAACTTATGCCTCTGCCTATTAGTTTAGCTCACAAACTTTCATATCGACTTGCACAGGTAAGAAAAGAAAATATTTTAAACTACTTAAGACCTGACGGCAAATCACAAGTAACCGTTGAATATATTGATGGCAAGCCGTCAAGAATTGATACGATTCTGCTTTCTACACAACATGCAGCTAATATCGGAGATATAACAGACAATGCAAAAATTCAGGAAATAATCACAAATGATTTGAAAAAATACGTCATTGACTATGTTTTTGCATCCGAATCAATTAAACTCGATTCTGCAACAAAAATTCTTATAAACCCGTCAGGCAGATTCGTTGTGGGCGGACCTCAAGGAGACTCAGGGTTAACCGGAAGAAAAATTATAGTAGATACCTACGGCGGATATTCACGCCACGGTGGCGGAGCTTTTTCAGGAAAAGACCCAACAAAAGTTGACCGTTCTGCAGCTTACGCAGCAAGATATGTAGCAAAGAATATCGTTGCAGCTGGACTTGCCGAAAAATGTGAAATAGAGCTTGCTTATGCCATAGGCGTTGCAGAACCGGTTTCAATTTTCGTTGACACTTTCGGTACGGGTAAAATTTCTGATGATGAAATATCTAATCTAATCCGTTCAAACTTTGATTTAAGGCCTGCTGCCATTATTAAAAACTTTGATTTAAGAAATCTTCCCGCCAAAAACGGAGGAAAGTTCTATCAAAGACTTGCTGCATACGGACATCTCGGACGTACAGACTTTGATATTCCATGGGAACATTTGGACAAAGCAGATGATTTAAAACAAGCTTTGGAGTCCTTATGCATTTGTCAATAAAATAATAGCTATAAAAAAAAGCGGGTGACTAATGTCATCCGCTTTTATATTCCTATATTTTGTTTATTTCTTAGGTGTATATGGTCTGACTACTGTTACTGAGCCGTCGACATTCTTTCTGACACCCATTTCTTCTTCGTCATCTAAATCTGCTGCGTATGCAATCGGTGCTGCTACCTGTCCTGCACTTATTGCTGCTGCCGTCGGATCAGGATTAAGATTGTTCAAGAATTTAATGTTTTCATGATCAGGTGGTGTGATATCGTCATCGGTATCTGTATCTGTGTCGGTATCTGTGTCAGTATCGGTATCAGCATCTGAGTCAGCATCGGAATCTGCATCTGAATCGGCGTCTGAGTCAGCATCGGAATCTGCGTCTGAGTCAGCATCTGAGTCTGCATCTGAGTCAGCATCTGAGTCGGCGTCTGAGTCAGCATCTGAGTCGGCGTCTGAGTCAGCATCTGAGTCTGCATCTGAGTCAGCATCTGAGTCGGCGTCTGAGTCAGCATCTGAGTCTGCATCTGAGTCAGCATCTGAGTCGGCGTCTGAGTCAGCGTCTGAATCTGCGTCTGAATCTGCGTCTGAGTCAGCATCTGAGTCGGCGTCTGAGTCAGCATCTGAATCGGCATCTGAATCGGCGTCTGAGTCAGCATCGGAATCGGCGTCTGAGTCAGCATCGGAATCGGCATCTGAATCGGCGTCGGAATCGGCGTCTGAGTCAGCGTCAGAGTCTGCGTCTGAGTCGGCGTCTGAGTCAGCGTCTGAGTCAGCATCGGAGTCGGCGTCTGAGTCAGCATCTGAGTCTGCATCTGAGTCAGCATCTGAGTCGGCGTCTGAGTCAGCGTCTGAATCTGCGTCTGAATCTGCGTCTGAGTC